>Ga0310696_10008361_pt1 | contig 12072 bp, 6 predicted proteins | sample AusTroGonzalo_MG_4_FD_203885 | JGI IMG/M metagenome (GOLD analysis project Ga0310696, IMG submission 203885) | Bovine rumen microbial communities from tropical cattle in Woodstock, Queensland, Australia - Gonzalo_02 (v2) (version 2) | ecosystem: Host-associated > Mammals > Digestive system >... | reverse complement strand
TTGCCCACATTCTGAGCCAGAACCAGACGGAAGAGCTTGAGCTCGCGACTGGGCTCATGCATGATGCTGAAATCGTGATAGAACTGGTTGAACTCCTTGGCCAGGTCATAGCAGTAGTTGGCTATTACCGACGGGTTATAGTCATCAGCGGCCTGACGTACCACATCACTGAATCCGTTGAGCAGCTGAATGAGTCCTATCTCCTTCTCGGATATCTGTGATTTCTCATCGGCGTAAAGCTGACCGTTCAGTTTGATTCCCTCTTCGGCAGCCTTGCGCATGATAGACCGTATGCGGGCGTAAGTGTATTGGATGAACGGGCCCGTATTGCCGTTGAAATCGATGGATTCCTTAGGGTTGAAGGTCATGTTCTTGCGGGCATCGACCTTGAGTATGAAATACTTGAGGGCACCCATACCCACTATGCGCATTATCTCGTCCTGCTCCTCCCTGGTCAGTCCGTCCAGTTTACCCAGTTCGGCCGATGTGGCGCGGGCAGTTTCTATCATCTCATCCATCAGGTCATCGGCATCGACCACTGTACCCTCACGGCTCTTCATCTTGCCCTCGGGCAGTTCCACCATACCGTATGAGAAGTGCACAAGATCCTTGCCCCACTTGAATCCCAGACGGTCAAGCAGTATGGAGAGCACCTGGAAATGGTAGTTCTGCTCATTGCCCACCACGTAAATCATCCGGTCAATGGGGAAATCCCTGAAACGGAGCTGGGCGGTACCTATATCCTGAGTCATATAAACCGATGTGCCGTCACTCCTGAGCAGAAGTTTCTGATCCAGACCGTTCTCAGCCAGGTCAGCCCAGACGGAACCGTCATCCTTGCGGAAGAAAAGGCCTTTCTCCAAACCTTCCATCACGGTTTTCTTACCCTCCAGATAGGTCTGTGACTCATAGTATATCTTATCAAAACTTACGCCCAGACGGCGGTATGTCTCATCGAATCCGGCATATACCCAGCTGTTCATGCGTTCCCACAGGGCGCGTACCTCCGGGTCACCAGCTTCCCACTTGACCAGCATGGCGTGAGCTTCCTGCATGAGCGGAGACTCTTTCTCTGCCTTGGCCTTTGCTTCCTCCTGAGCCTTCTCGTCAAGTTCGTCAAAGTTAGACGGCAGCAGACTCTTGACCTCTGCACGATAATGCTTGTCAAACTCCACGTAATAGTCACCTATAAGATGATCACCCTTTTTACCGGTGGATTCGGGTGTAGCTCCGTTTCCCCACTTTAGCCATGCAAGCATTGACTTGCATATATGGATACCGCGGTCATTGACTATGTTGGTCTTTACGACCTTATAACCGTTGGCTGCCATCACATTGGACAGCGCACCGCCCAGAAGATTGTTGCGCACGTGACCCAGATGGAGCGGCTTGTTGGTGTTGGGACTTGAATACTCAATCATCACAAGCTGGGAGTTGTCTGTTGCCTTGCGCAGTCCGAACTCCGGATCCGCGTTTATGCCGTTAAGCATATCCACCCATGCCGTTGTGGAAATGACCAGGTTCAGGAAACCCTTTATCACATTATATGAACTTATCTCCTCAACGTTCTCCCTGAGCCATACGCCTATCTCACCGGCAGTCTGCTCCGGTCCCTTGCGTGACATCTTCAGATAAGGGAACACCACTATTGTAAGATGGCCCTCAAACTCCTTCTTGGTCTTCTGCACCTGGACCGATTCGGCCTCTATCTCCTGACCGTAAAGCGCCTTTATGGCCTGGACGGTCTTCTGAGCTACTAAAGTCTCTATTTTCATATTATAGGATTATGGACCGCAAAGTTACTGAAAAAATGGCTATTTTTGCAGCCCCAAACATGTTTATCTGTAGAGTATGAACAAACTACCGCCTGTTACCAAGAATCTGCTCATCATCAACGTCCTGTGCTGGATGGGTACGATGGCATTGGCCAAATACGGAATAGACCTGCACAAACTGTTCGGGCTGCATTTTTTCCTGGCCCCGGGATTCAGGATATGGCAGCTCGTTACCTATATGTTCCTGCATGAGGGATTCCAACACATATTCTTCAACATGTTTGCCGTATGGATGTTCGGCCGCGTGATGGAGATGCAGTGGGGTTCAAAGCGGTTCCTCTGGTTCTATCTCATCTGCGGAATAGGTGCAGGACTGACACAGGAACTCTGCCAGTATGTACATTATCTGTTGGTCTATTCACACTATGAGGTAGTGGCAATAGGTAACGGAATCACCATTCCTATGGTGCAGTATCTGGACCGGATACTGACCGTGGGAGCATCGGGTGCAGTATATGGAATCCTGTTGGGCTATGGCATGACATACCCCAACAATCAGCTGTTCATTATTCCCATACCGTTCCCCATCAAGGCCAAATGGCTTGTGATAGGATATGTGGTATTGGAGCTGGGTCTGGGACTGCGCAACAGCGCAGCCGATAACGTGGCCCATTTTGCCCACCTGGGCGGCATGTTGGCAGGATTCATCGTAATGCTTTACTGGAAACATAAGGAAAAGAAGGACAACCATATCAAATTCACCTGGTAATGAACCTTTTTCAGGAACTCAAGACCAAATTCGTGACCGGCGATGTGCTGACGCGCCTGCTTCTGATAAATTGCGCAATGTTCGTGTTGGCGCTCACGCTTGACATAACATTCACGCTATTTTCTTTCGGTGAGGACAAACTGGCATTTTCCTCTCTTAATTATCCTTGGAATCCCCTGGTGCTGTTATTTAGGCCATGGTCACCTGTAACATCCCTGTTCACAAGTTGGGGACTCTGGCACCTGATATTCAACATGGTGACTCTGTATTGGCTTGGTGGTGTTTTTCTGCACTACTTCACATCCAACCATCTGCGCGGACTATACATACTGGGCGGTATAGCGGGAATGCTCCTTTTCACCGGCACATTCATGGCTCTGCCCTCATTCCAGCTGCGTGACTGGGCCGGCAGCATGCCCCTCTGCTCAGCCTGCATCCTGGCTTTCTGTACGGCACTGGCATTCCGCGCTCCCGACAGCACTGAGCAGATTCCGCTTATAGGTGCCGTCAAGCTCAAATACATAGTAATAACACTGGCTATCATTGACGCGGCACTGCTGCCGCACGTTAATCCTGCCACCGATGCAGCACATCTGGGCGCGGCATTCATAGGCTGGGCATTCAACAACATGCTACGCAAGGGTAAGGACCTGACAGCACCTGTCACCTCCATAGCCGTCTGGCTGTATAACATCATTCACAGGAAGAGACTGAAATGAAACTGATTGGAAAACTGCTGGCTTATCCGGTACTGGCTGTCAACATTGTGATGGCTCTGCTGCTCATTTTCAGTTGCTACGGTTCATTATTGGCCCCTATAGGCCGATGGCCGTTTGCATCACTGTCAGGCCTTGCGTTCCCGTTCCTCTTTTTCCTGAATCTCATGTTTCTCATCCTTTGGCTGTTTACATGGAAAAAAGGAAGTCTCGTTTCAATTGTTACAGTTCTCATATGCCTTGTCCCTACCCTGAACTACTTTCCACTGCATTTCTCCAAAGCCAAGAAGGTTCAGGAACCTTATCTGACTGTAATTACTTACAATACGGAAGGGTTTGGAATAGATGACAACAAAGACTGGACTACGGCAAATCCTGTACTCAACTTCACCCTGGGACTTGATGCTGACATTGTATTTCTTCAGGAAGTGCCCCGTGCCGTAATCAACAATGCCATAAAAGAAAAACGTATTACAGACATTTACCCTTTCAACAGCATACCCCCAAATGCCGTTACGGGAGAAGCATGTTTGTCAAAATATCCCATAATACACAATGAGTCTGTCAGTTTTGACAACTCAGGAAACAGTTACATGTATTTGAGGATTCTGATAGGCAACGACACCCTTGCAGTTTATAACTGCCACCTGCAGTCCAATCAGCTCAAAGATACCGAGATATCCGAATACCAGAGGTTCATAAAGAATCCCACAGACAGTTCACACTACGATGTCTCCAAGAAAGTATTGAAGAAACTGCTTGAATCCACATCACAGAGAGCCGGCCAGGCACGGAAGATTGCAGACCTTGCAAAAAAAGAGACAGCTAAATACATGATTGTGTGCGGTGATTTCAACGATACCCCGCTATCTTACTCCCACCACCTGTTTAACCGCTTCATGAAAGATACATACGCCAGATCCGGCGTTGGAATGGGCAATACCTACCACGAGCACAGGCTGTATTACCGCATAGACCATATCTTCTGCAGCAAAAACATCACCCCGCTTCACACCTGGGTGGACCGTACCCAGAAAGACAGTGACCACTACCCTGTCATGAGCAGGATCCGTCTGGAATAACCGGTTACTCCAATCTTATTTCAAAGCTCAGACTGTGTCCCTCCTTTGCCGAAGGTATGTACTGAGGCTCTGTCTTGGCGCCCCAGGCGTCATTGCCGCCCACACCGATAATCTCCTTGTCAATATTGATGTTAAGATAATCCCTGTGAGGCAGTTCAAATCCATGACGTGCCGCTTCCAGATCCTCCTCCGAATAATCCCATATCCTAAGGTTGAACGGTTCTTCAGAACGGACCGTCAACGAATGATCACCAGATTCAAGGGTGAAACCAGAACAGTCACTGCGGTTTGAGTTATCCTGTGGATAGACATAATCTACCTGGTATTCATCAACCGCCAATGTGTATTCTCCTAACAGGGCACCGTTCTTGCGGTCGGGATAATTCTCCCACGGGCCACGTCCTCTCCAACTTACGGAGTCATAGCATTGGGCCGGAACTCTCATATTCATGCCGAACCTGGGCAGGGACGCCACTTCAACCCGGGCAGGATCATACGCTACCGATACATACACTCTTGATTCACGGAACTCATAACATACCGTCAGTTTTGCTCCCGTTGAGAGATTCAACTCATAACGAAGCTGTTTGAATCTGTGTGTAAACAAGGGGAACAGCTCATTTTTTAAATTCAAGACGCGCGGCTCCTTACTCAAAGTTTCTGTTTCCACATTTCTCCACACTCCCATGCTACGCTCATAGTCATTGCGTATCTGGTTGTCATTTGCCGGTTTCCAGAATGCAGGTTCAAGAGGGCCCGCCAGCATCTCCTGTGACCTGAATACCCAGCTTGTAAGTGCACCTTTTGAATCAACAGTGTACCTGCTTTTTCCGCATTTTACCGTAAAACCTCCATCGGGAGTTGTGGCAATTCCCTTGTTCCTGTTTGCCCTGACTCGCATAAGCGTGTCATTCCAATCAAATATGTACCTACGGTAAGGCTTATCAATGAACTGATCATAAGCGACTACATATCCCGCATCAGCCCAGGGTTTGGATTCCTTCAAGACCGCAAATACCTGAATAATGATGTTTTCATCATAATTCTTATCTCTGAGACAGCTTTCGTCAGGCGGAAGAGTCACTTTTATGAAGCCGTTTTCATCAGCGCTTACCTGAAAGACACTGTCATCCAAGAAAGGATGGTTAAAACAGACCTTGTAGTCATATTCTTCTAATCCGGTAAAAAAGTCCCTGTTGATTATCCTTATTGTCGCCTCACGGGTTAAGTCTGAAATCTCAACCAGTTCAAAATGAAGAGGCTGGTATACATGTTTGACCTCATAGTAATGGGGATGGGGAGTACGGTCAGGTGCCAGAAGGCCGTTTATCACAAAATTGCCGTCATTCGGCATATCGCCGAAGTCTCCACCGTAGGCCCAGTATTCAGAATCCTCAAGTTTCAGGGAAGAGCCCTTATATTTCAAACCGGACCCGTTTACAGGTTTGGCAATACCCTGGTCAACAAAGTCCCAGATAGCAGCTCCGGCTATGCTTGGGTCTGTATAGATTATATCCCAATACTCTGTCAGATTGCCGCCTGAGTTCCCCATCATGTGGGCATACTCACGCATAAAGAACGGTCTGTCAGTAACCCTGTCGGCAACCTGTTTCATTCTTGCGGGAGGAAGATAGCTGTCATCATACAGGTCTGAGACCGAAAGGTCTGTATCGCAGAAGACAAGACGTGTGGTGTCCAGTTCCTCTACTTTGCTGCGCATGGCACGCATGTTCATGCCTGCACCGCCCTCGTTACCAAGAGACCAGAAGAGTATGGAAGGATGGTTAATGTCCCTTTTCACCAGTGATTCCGCCCTGTCAACATGTGCCTTTGTCCACTCTGGGGTGTTGCCCATCTGACGGTTGCGGAGTCCGAATCCGTGTGATTCCTGACAAGCCTCATCCATCACATACAGTCCGTACCGGTCACACAGTTCGTAAAGAATCGGTGAATCCGGATAATGTGACGTGCGCAGCATATTGATATTGGCCTGTTTCATCAGCTTTATGTCAAGTTCTGTGGTCTCAGGATCTACGTAATGTCCCGTACGCGGGTGATGGTCATGACGGTTCACTCCACGCAGTTTGACCGGCTTGTCATTTATGTACATTACCTCACCCCGGTTTTCAATGCGTCTTACACCCGTGTTCTGTACAAAGCTCTCCAAAAGATTTCCTTTTGAGTCAATAAGCTCTATCAGACACTCGTACAGATTAGGCTTCTCGGCCGACCATACCAACGGATGTTCCAGGACGCCATTCATATTAAGGGATATTGTATCACCTGCTTTTACTGATCCTGATGTGCTGGAAAGAATCTGATTTATATCCTTTCCATCGGTATTTTTACCCTGCAACGAGACTCTCAATGAAAGATCATCGGATTTTTGCCGGGCCATATTGGCCAACTCAACATCAACGTTAATCTCCGCACTGCTGAAATCGGTGGACGGAATAAGTGAGATCCTGTAATCCGAGATATGCTGCAAAGGACGCTTCCACAGCTTTACCGGGCGGAATATGCCGCTAAGACGCCAGAAATCCTGGTCCTCAAGATAGGAACCGTCACACCAGCGGTAAATCTCGACAGCCAGGCGGTTCTTACCCTCCTGCAAATATTGTGTTATGTCAAACTCGGCAGGAGACATGCTGTTCTGGCTGTATCCTACCTTCTGGCCGTTAATCCAGACATAAAAGGCGGAACTGACAGCCTCAAACTCCAATATCCAATTGCATGATGATATATCGGACGCATCAAAGAATGTAACGTAACTGCCCACAGGGTTACGGGCCTGGAACGCAGTCCAACTGCGGTCAGGGGTTCCGGTAACCTTGGGCGGTTCCCGACGGAACGGATACCTGGAGTTTGTATATATGGGGGTTCCGAATCCCTGCATCTCCCAGTCACACGGCACATGGATATCATCCCAACCGCTTACATCATAACCGGCAGTATAAAATTCAGCAGGACGGCTCTCCGGGTCGGGCGACCATCGGAACTTCCACGTCCCGTCAAGATATGTTATCCGGGAATTTGTCCTATGAGTTGACGGATTACCCAAAGTTACATGATAGGGCAGTTTGTTAATACTGATAACCGCCGGATTCTCCCAGTCCGGCAGGGTCTGGGAACTCGTTACGGCCGGCAATAGCGGCAGGATAAGCAGAAATTGTAGTCTCATAACTGGACAAAGATATAATTTTTGACTTGAAATGCATATAAAAGAGATACTGACAATGCGTGGACCAAAAAAAAACTCTATATTTGCACCCTTGAAATTTTACGCACACGCGCATTAATAATTTAACAACAATAAAAACAGTATGCAGAACAAAGGATTCGTAAAGATTTTTGCGATAGCACTGACACTGGTGTGTCTGTTCTATCTCTCCTTTACATTCAAGACCCGCAGCATTGAGAGACGTGCTGCCCAGAGTCAGGATGAACAGGCCTATCTTGACTCTGTAATGAACAAAAAGGTCTGGATGGGTATATACACTTACAAAGAGTGCCGTGAGATGCAGATCGGCCTTGGTCTGGACCTTAAGGGTGGCATGAACGTCATTCTGGAGGTTTCTATACCCGATGTAGTAAAGGCTTTGGCCAACAACAGTCAGGATCCCGTTTTCACCGAGACTCTGGCAGCTGCCAAGAAACGTTCCATAAGCAGCCAGGACAACTTTGTTGACATCTTTGCACAGGAGTATGCAAGGATAGCAGGTCCAGATGCCAAACTGAGCACATTCTTTGCTACTTCCAATCTTAAGGACAAAGTAAATTCACAAACACCCAATGAGGAGGTGATATCAGTGCTGAAGACTGAGGTCAACAACGCTGTAAGCAACTCATTCCTGGTATTGCGTGCCCGTATAGACCGCTTTGGTGTGGCACAGCCCAACATTCAGGAACTTGCCGGCAAGCAGGGCCGTATCATGGTTGAGCTTCCCGGTATCAAGGAGCCTGAGCGTGTACGTAAGCTCCTTCAGGGTTCTGCTAACCTTGAGTTCTGGGAGACCTACAAGACTGAGGAAATCCAGGATGTACTTACACGTATAGATTCACGTCTGGCACAGAAATATGTTGATGAGAATACTGATGAGAACAAGGAGGAGACAGCTGCCGCCGAGCAGACCGCCCAGAACTCTGACAATGACCTGGCCGGACAGCTTCTGGACAAGTCTGATGATGAGAGCCAGCAGGCTACAGCCGCACAGCGTGAGGCTTTGCGCAAGAGCAATCCTCTGTTTGCACGCCTCAACCCGTATCCATACTCAGACAGCTGGGTAGCAGGTGTTGCACACTACTCCGATACCGCCGAAGTGAACCGTATGCTTGCCAGCGCCGATGCCAAGGCCATCATCCCGCGTGACCTCAAGTTCATGTGGGGCGTAAACCCTATGGACGGCACAGAGCAGTATTATGAGCTCTACTGCATCAAGAGTGACAACAAGAACGGCCAGGCAGACCTTTCAGGTGATGTTGTCATAGATTCAAAGGCAGACTTTGACCAGCACGGAAATCCCTGCGTAAGCATGGCCATGAATACTGAGGGTGCCCGCAAGTGGGCTTCACTGACCAAGCAGAACATAGGTCGTGGCATAGCTATCGTACTTGACGGATATGTTTACAGTGCTCCACGCGTAAACGGTGAGATTCCCGGCGGACGTTCCGAGATTACAGGTAACTTTACAGTTGAAGACACTCAGGACCTTGCCAACGTGCTTAAGTCAGGTAAGATGCCCGCTCCCGCCAAGATCGTGCAGGAGGACATAGTAGGTCCTTCACTCGGTCAGGAGTCAATCCAGAAGGGTTTCACCTCATTCATCATAGCATTCATCATCCTGATGATCTATATGTGCTGCATATACGGATTCATTCCGGGTATGGTAGCAAACGGAGCACTGTTGCTCAACTTCTTCTTCACTCTGGGTATCCTCACATCATTCCAGGCTGCCCTGACCATGTCAGGTATCGCAGGTATCGTGCTTACCTTGGGTATGGCTGTCGATGCCAACGTGCTTATATACGAGCGCACCAAGGAGGAACTCAAGGGCGGCAAGAGCGTACAGTCAGCCTTGACCGACGGTTACAAGAACGCATTCTCGGCCATCTTTGACTCCAACTTCACGTCAATCATCACAGGTATCATCCTGTTCTATTTCGGTACAGGTCCTATCCGCGGATTCGCTACCACACTGATCATAGGTATCATCTGCTCATTCTTCACAGCCGTGTTCCTGACACGTATCGTCTATGAGCACTTCCTGGGTAAGGGTAAGCTGCAGAACCTGACCTTCACCACCTCATTCTCCAAGAACCTGATGCAGAACACCAAGGTTAAGTTCATGGAGGCAGCCAAGAAGTCATTCGTGATATTCGGTGCCGCTGCAATCATCTGCATTGGATTCCTTGCTGTACGTGGTTTGAGCAAGAGTATTGACTTTACAGGTGGCCGTAACTTCGTTGTACAGTTTGAACAGCCTGTTGAGCCGGAAGAGGTCCGTTCCATTCTCCAGAACGTGATTACCGAGGACAATGTCCAGGCAATCGCTCTGGGTACCGATCACAAGACCATCCGTATATCAACCAACTATCGCATAGACGAGGAGTCTGAGACCATTGATTCAGAGATTGAGGAGTTCCTCTTCACATCACTCAAGAAGGCCGGCAAGCTCAGCTCAGACCTGACACTGGCAACATTCATTGACCGTGAGAACCGTGACGGAGGCTCAATCATCAGTTCGCAGAAGGTTGGTCCTTCAATAGCCGAGGATATCACACGCGGTGCTATCATCTCCGTGATTCTGGCTCTGATTGCCATCTTCCTGTACATACTTGTAAGGTTCCGCAACGTGGCTTATTCAGTAGGTGCCATCTTTGCCCTCTGCTTCGATACCCTTATTATAATAGGTATATATTCAATCTGCTGGGGCTGGATGCCGTTCTCACTTGAGATAGACCAGACATTCATAGGTGCCGTGCTTACCGCTATAGGTTACTCCATCAACGATAAGGTGGTTATCTTTGACCGTATACGTGAGTTCACCGGTCTCTATCCCAAGCGTAACCGCAAGCAGTTGTTCGATGATGCCCTGAACACCACTCTGGCACGTACCATCAACACTTCTGTAAGTACATTGATAGTATTGCTGGCCATCTTCTTCCTGGGTGGTGACAGCATCCGCAGCTTTGCATTCGCAATGATACTGGGTGTTGTATTCGGCACATGCTCATCACTGTTCGTGGCTGCTCCTACAGCTTATCTGGTCATGAAGAAGACCAAGAAAGAGAAGGAGGAGATAGCAGCCGCCAAGGCTTAATCAATACAGCATCATTTTATGGCCGGGGCCCGTTTTCAGGGCTCCGGTCATTTTTTTTCTTTAATTTATTTTTACATTTCAACTAAATGCCGATATTTGTATCAACCAATAATCAATGCAAATGAGAACAAGGCTTATTTCAGTAGTCATGTCGGTATTCTTTTTCCTGCCGACATTTGCGCAAAACACCAATACTGACTCCATCAAAGCCGAGATGGACAAGATTGAGATTACAAACCAGGGAATGAAACAGGTCATCGAAAATTACAAGAAAGGAGTAATAAAAGGTGATCTGGAATCAATGAACCTGTTGGGATTGGAATGTATGTCGGGCAAGTATGTCAAGAAAGACATGGAAATGGGAATCCGACTGCTGGATTCTGCAGCCAAACAGAACCATGCCGAGGCACAATACAATCTTGGCAGTTATTTTTATATCTTCTGGCTCGGTCAAAAGGATAACGACACCTATTTCTCACAGGGAGTCAAATGGCTCAAAAAAGCGATTAAGGGCGGTGAGAACCGCGCAATAGTTAATCTTTCTCGTTTTTATAACGAATACGGCAAATATAAGAAAGAGCCTGCATACGTGGATGGTGGCATAAAGCTGCTTGAGACATATCCCAATATCAGCCAGGTCAGCCAAAAGGACGAGCAGGTCCTTAACGCACAGGCTCTGTTAGGTACAATCTGCCTGGGCAAGTGGCGTATGGATAATGACACCGTAGCCCTGCGCGATGCCAAAAAGTGGTATAGGTTATTGCTTAAGTCAGAAATGGAATTCCCCAACTATACACCCTATATCGATTCACTTCAAACGGTCCTCAGTATGGGAGTTCCCATGAGAATTGACCCTATGCCAACCGCCGAGGAGATTGAGGCATCCAAGCAGCCTGCCGCCGGCATGGGCGGATTCGGTGGTTTTGGCGGCAGAGGTTTTCCTGGAGGAGGAATGCCGGGTGGTGCTCCCGGAGGCGCTCCGCAGGGGCCACGTCCGGCTCAGGCCACATTCCCTGGAGGCAATATGCAGATGCAACAGTTCATCCACAACAATACCAACTATCCTGATGACCTGAAAAGCAGGCAAGTCAGCGGTCGTGCCACTATAGCTTTTACGGTAGATACGGACGGTGCCATCATCAATCCTAAAATATCCGCAGGTTCAGACGTATTCATCATTGACAAGGAAGCCCTCAGGACTATTCTGGTCATGCCCGACTGGATTCCGGCAGAGAATGAGGACGGAACTCCCGTTCAGGCCCAACACACGGCAACTGTAGGTATCGGCACCGGAGGAGGTGGCATGGGAGGTATGGGATTCGGATTCTGAAACAACCTTTTCACCGGCTTTTTCAACTGCAAGAAAGACAATTCACTAACTTTTAAAATTACTGATATGGAGATTCTGAT
>Ga0310696_10008358_pt1 | contig 12073 bp, 7 predicted proteins | sample AusTroGonzalo_MG_4_FD_203885 | JGI IMG/M metagenome (GOLD analysis project Ga0310696, IMG submission 203885) | Bovine rumen microbial communities from tropical cattle in Woodstock, Queensland, Australia - Gonzalo_02 (v2) (version 2) | ecosystem: Host-associated > Mammals > Digestive system >... | reverse complement strand
TTGGCCTCATCCACAAGAACAAGGCCTCCAACCTCAAGAGCGGCATTGCGGTTTACATCAACAAACTTGCTTAATCGCAGTTTTTGTTGTACTTTTGCAACCCGGTTTCGACCGGGAATCTTTACAAGATTGAATTATTGAAATTTCGCAGTTCGTTTCCGGATGACTGCAAGTAAAACGAGGAGCGAGGAAGGGAGCAACCCAATGGTTGTGACCGACCGAGCGACGAAGTTGAACGCCGCAGGCGCCGGAAAGGAACAAGAAATCGGGATGTAGCGCAGTTGGCTAGCGCACTACGTTCGGGACGTAGGGGTCGTCTGTTCGAGTCAGATCATCCCGACAAGGGGAAGCGGAAACGCTTCCCCTTTTTCGTTGTTCGCGCGGACAACAGTTTGCTCCGGAGGGCATTTAGCGAAAGCTGTTTTTCTGCCCTCCGGAGCAAAGCTGCTGCCGCGGCGCTATTTAGCAGGAGCGGGCCGGCGGGCGAAAGGAGACATGGAAACCTTGCGGCCGGTGGCGATGCCGTTGGTCTGCATCCAGCGGAAGAGGTTGTCACGCCAGGCGCCGGAGGTGGTGCCGCCGTCATCGGGACCGAAGGGACCGTTGCCGTCGTCGTAGATGTACATCTCGGCGTTGACGCCGGCCTTCTTCCAGGCCAGGTAGAGCGCCAGCATGCCGGAGGCAACATTGTTATGCTGCGCGCGCACGGCGATGAACAGCTTCGGCGCGTTCTCCGGAACGGTCACATTCTCCAGCGAGGGACCGTAGCAGCTGGCGAGGAAGTTCGGCATGGCTGCCGCATCCGCTCGCAGCGTCGCCGCGATGGCCACGCCGCCGCCGGCGGAATAGCCCAGGTAACCGACCTTCTGCGGATCGATTCCCCACTCCTCAGCGTGGGCGCGCACCAGGCGGATGGTCCGGAGCGCGTCATCGGCCGCAGCCTCCAGGGTAGGATTGGCCGCACCGGACTGGTCGGGATTGCAGTTCGCGTTCGAGAGCTGGTCGAAGCCGGTGATGTCCGGCAGGACCAGCGGCTTGGCAGGCGCGGCCGGACGGGCGGCCGGAGCGCCTCCCTGCGGACGGCGCATGCCGCCCAGGTGGTATTTCAGGCCGATCACGGCCACGCCGCGGCGGTTCAGCCAGCTGGCCATGCTCTCCACGTCGTTGCCCCAGGAATGGAACATCAGGCCGCCGCCGGACAGGATGATGACGGCTGCGCCGGAATTATACTCGGGGGCCGGCAGGAAGACCTTGATGGCAGGATCGTTGGTGCCGGAGATGCCCTGCACGCCACCCGCGGCATTGTAGGTCACCTGGTCGCCGGCGTTGATCAGCGGCGCCTCGTTGCCGTCCAGGTCCAGCGTGAACACGCGGGAAGCGTAGTTGAAATTCTTGGATTCGATGCGCCAGCCGCCGAAGGCGTCGCCCGGCTCGCAGTAACGGAAGATGCGTCCGTTCTCCTCCTTGCCCTTGAGCTGATAGTCCAGCCAGGTCACGGCCATCTGGGCGAAGGTGCCGCCGTGCGGCTTGCCGAAAGTCTCGCCGTGGCCGGCGTCATAGTTCGCGAACACCACCGGGACGTGCGTGATCCGGCGGTAGTCGTCCAGGCCGTTCAGGTAGGCGATATCGCTCTCGCCGCCGATGAAGTAGGCCACGGGAACCTTCAGTTTCGCGAGGTCTTCCTTGAGCAGGAAGCCTGCCAGGCCGTCTCCGGGATTGGTGATGCCGCTGCTCAGGATGGTCAGGCACTTGAAGCGCTCGTCACCGCTCGTGCCGAGGGCCAGGGCCTGCAGGCCGCCGCAGGAATAGCCGGCCGGCGACACGCAGTTCGGATCGACGAGCCGGTAGAAATCGGAGCCGGCGCGGGCGCTCTCCTTCTCCAGCCAGTCCAGCACCTCGACCAGGGACAGGCCGTCGGCTTTCTGGCGCGCGACGACTTCCGGATCGAACATGCTGCCGCCGCCCTGCCCGGTCTGCTCACGCTCGATCGCCGCCACGACGTAGCCGTGCGAGGCGATCTCCTCGAGGAAGCTGTAGGAACCGCGGGAGCTGGTGGCGCAGCCGCCGTTGCCGAAGAGCACGACGGGCAGCGGACGGCCTTCGGCCTCCACAGCCGCCTTCATGTCGGCGGGACGGTAGACGGCGAAGCCCGGCAGGGCCTCCTCCACGGTCATCACGGCCTTGTAGGGGCCGGTGCCACCGTCTTCGATGGTTTTTTGAGACAGGGTTCTGGCCGTCAGGGACAGCTGGCAGAGCGCCAACAGTACGGCCATCAACGGAAAGAGAGCACGTGTTTTCATGTTATGTGGTATAAATTAAGTTGCTATTTGTTCCGGCTGCGGCGGTTGAGCTCAGCCTGGAACGCCTGGGCGTTGCGGTTGTGCTCGGCGAGGCTCTTGGCGAAGACGTGGGTGCCGGAGAAGTCGGGGTTGGCGCAGAAATAGAGGTTGCCGGCACCCCAGGTGCCGCCGAAATCCGGATTCAGCACCGCCTCCATGGCAGCCCGCACGGGCACGCAGATCGGCCCCGGGGGCAGACCCGTGTGCTTGTAGGTATTGTAGGCGGAATCCACCTCCAGGTGCCTCAGCAGGATGCGGTTGAGCTGGTAATCGTAGCAGAAGGCGATGGTCGGGTCGGCCTGCAGGGGCATGCCGATCTTGAGCCGGTTCAGGTATACTCCGGCGATCTTGGGCATTTCGCCCTCGTTGTTCGACTCCGCCGTCACGATCGAGGCGAGCACGGACACCTGCTGGCGGCTCAGCCGGATGTGCTTCGCCTTGGCGTCGCGCTCCTCCGTCCAGTAGGCGTCCCAGGCGGCTTTCTGCTTGGCGTAGAAATCCGCCATGGAGGCCGTCCAGTAGATATCGTAGGTGTCGGGGGTCAGCAGGGAGAAGACGTTGCGCGGCGTGAAGCCGTACTCCGCGAGGAGTTTGTCGTCGTTGAGCGCCTTGTACACCGTCGCGGAATCCAGCAGCAGCTGGCTCGCGATCTTGGCGGCGATGTTGCTCTTGATGCGCAGGTTCCCCGTCAGGGAGAGGCGCACCGGCGACTGCCAGCCGTTGTTGAGCATGCGCGCCACGTACACGCTCGCGTCGCCGGGCGAAACGGTGTAGTGCCCGGGCGTGAGGTACTGCTCCACCTGCTTGGCCTTGAAGCAGCGCTCCAGGCTCGCGCGGCTGATGGCCTGCGCCTTGTAGACGATTTCGTCCAGTACCTGGGCCGCCGGGGTCCCCGGATAGACGTAGATCTCCGCCTGCTTGCGGAAATTGGACAGTTTGTTGTCCCGCAGCCAGTTCCAGCCGAGCACGGCCCCGATGACCAGCACGACGAGCGCGAAGAGGGTGTATGTAGCTTTCTTCATACCGAAAGACAAATATAACAAAAACAATTGAACGCAGGTGCAAAGATTATCAGGGGAAAAACGCGATATTTGGAAACATGAAACGATTCCTCCCCCTGATCCCGCTGCTCCTGCTGGCCGCCTGCGGCCCGAAATGGCAGGAGACCGAAGCCGACGGCTATCGGCTCATCACCCAGAAAGGCGGCGCCACGCTCGGCGTCAGCACCGCCCCCATCCTCCAGGACGGCGGTTACGCCTTCAAGGACCTGAACCGCAACGGCGAACTCGACGTCTACGAAGACTGGCGGCGTCCCGCCCTGGAACGGGCGCAGGACCTCGCCGCCCAGCTCAGTATCGAGGAAATCGCCGGCCTGATGCTCTACAGCGGGCATCAGAGCGTTCCTGGGACGGCCTACGGCTTCGGCGGCGCCACCTACGGCGGCAAGCCGCTCGCCGAGAGCGGCGCCAAGAGTTGGGACCTGACGGACCAGCAGCGCAAGTTCCTCGAAGAGGACAACCTGCGCGCCGTGCTCGTGACTACGGTCGAGAGCCCTGAGGTGGCCGCGCGCTGGAACAACAACGTCCAGGCCTTCGTGGAGGGCCTCGGACACGGCGTTCCCGCCAACAATTCCTCCGACCCGCGCAACGAACCCAGCGCCACGGCGGAGTTCAACATGGGCTCCGGCGGCCGTATCTCCCTGTGGCCCACGCCGCTGGGCCTCGCCGCCACCTTCGATCCCGCGCTCGTGGAGCAGTTCGGGCGCACCGCCTCGGCGGAATACCGCGCCCTCGGCATCGCCACGGCCCTCAGCCCGCAGATCGACCTGGCCACGGAGCCGCGCTGGAGCCGTTTCAACGGCACTTTCGGCGAGGATCCCGAGCTGGACATCGCCATGGCCCGCGCCTACGTGGACGGCTTCCAGACCACGGACGGTGCCGCCGACGGCTGGGGAGCGCAGAGCGTCAACGCCATGGTCAAGCACTGGCCCTCCGGCGGTCCGGAGGAAGGCGGCCGCGACGCCCACTTCAACTACGGCAAGTACGCCGTCTACCCCGGCGGCAACTTCGAGACGCATACCCGTCCCTTCACCGAAGGCGCTTTCCGCCTGAACGGCGGCACGCAGCGCGCCTCCGCGGTCATGCCCTATTATACCATCTCCTACGGTGCCGACCCGTCCGGCCGGAACGTGGGCAACAGCTACAACCACTACATCATATCCGAGCTGCTCCGCGGCCGCCACGGCTACGACGGCGTCGTCTGCACCGACTGGAACATCACCTACGACAACGCCGCCATCGAATCCTTCGACGGCAAGTGCTGGGGCGTGGAGGAGCTGACGGTCGCGCAGCGTCACTATGAAGTCATCAAGGCGGGCGTGGACCAGTTCGGCGGCAACAACGACAAGGGCCCCGTCCTGGAGGCCTACGCCATGTGGGTGGCGGAATTCGGCGAGCAGAGCGCCCGCGAACGCTTCGAGCAGTCGGCCGTGCGCCTGCTGCTCAACTCCTTCCGCACCGGCCTCTTCGAGAACCCCTACACCGACCCGGCGGCCGCCGCTGCCATCGTGGGCAACGCGGAGTTCATGAAGCAGGGCTACGAAGCCCAGCGCCGGTCTGTCGTCATGCTGAAGAACCGCGCTGGGGCCGTGCAGGCGCTGCACGCCAGGCCCGAGGGGCTCCTCGACGACGAGCAGACGCCCGACGCGGACGCGAAGGTCTCCAAGGTCTATGTCCCCAAGCGCTACTACCCGCAGAGCTTCGGCATGTTCGGCCTCTCGGCCGGGCCCGCCGCCCATTGGGATTACCCGGTGGACCGCGCGCTGGTGGAGCGCTACTTCGAATGGACGGACGATCCCGCCGAGGCGGATTTCGCGCTTGTGATGATCCAGGAGCCTGCCGGCGGCAGCGGCTACGACGTGAACGACCGCAAGAAGGGCGGCAACGGCTACGTCCCCATCACCCTGCAGTACCGGCCCTACAAGGCCGACTGCGCCCGCGCGGTGTCCCTGGCCGGCGGCGACCCCAAGGAGCCGTTCACGAACCGTTCCTATAAGGGAAAGCGCGTCACGACCGCCAACGAGGCCGACCTCGACCTCGTGATCGATACCAAGAAGAAGATGGGTGACAGGCCCGTGGTGGTCTTCGTTTCCGCGACGCGGCCTTTCGTGCCCGCGGAGATCGAGCCTTTCGCCGACGCGCTCTTCGTGCACTTCGGCGTGCAGAACCAGGTGCTGCTGGACCTCGCCGGCGGAAAGGCGGAGCCGTCGGGCCTGCTGCCGATGCAGCTGCCCGCCGACATGCGCACCGTCGAGGAGCAGGCCGAGGACGTTCCGCACGACATGCGGCCCTACGTCGACGCCGAAGGCCACGCCTACGATTTCGCCTACGGCCTTGACTGGTCCGGCGTCATCGACGACCAGCGGGTGAATCTATTTAAATAGTTTCTGCGCGAAGACGGTGAGGTAGATACGCCAGTTGCGCCAGATGTGGCCGCCCTCGGACTCGTAGTAGGTCACGGGGTAGCCATGAGCGTCGCAGTAGTCCTTCAGCGCGAGCGAGCTGACGCGCACGCCGTCGTCCTTCCCCACGCCGATCCACCAGAGCTTCGGCTGGGCGGCGAAGACCGCCGCGATCGCGGCCTCGTTTCCCTCGGGCAGCGCCGCGCCGGAGAACATGCCCACGTAGCCGAAGCGCTTCGGGTAGCGCAGCGAGAGCTGCACCGACTGGCGGCCGCCCATGGACAGGCCGGCCACGGCCGTGCTGGCGGCACCCTTCGCCACGCGATAGTGCTTCTCCATGAAATTCATCACGTCGGGGAAGCTGTCCTCGATCTCGACGGTGGACTGGGAGCGGCTGTTCTGCATCGTGGGCTGGAACATGTTGACGGCGGCGCCGGGCGCGGCCTGGTTGAAGTACACGCCGTTCGGCATCACCACGATCATCGGCTTTGCCTTGCCCTCGGCGATGAGGTTGTCCAGGATCTGGGCGGTGCGGCCGAGGTCGGACCAGGCGTCCTCGTCGCCGCCGGAGCCGTGCAGCAGATAGAGCACGGGGTACTTCGCCTTGGGATTGTCTTCGTAGCCGGCAGGCGTATAGACCGTCATGCGGCGCTGCGCGCCCAGGGTCGGGCTGTCGTACCAGACGTGCGAGACCGTGCCGTGCGGCACGTCATGCACTTCGTAGTACCAGCCGGCGTCGCCCGGTTCAGCGCTGAGCGTAAAGATGTTGGTCCAGGTGGCGATGTCGCGGTTCTGGTAGATGTTGGACGGGTCCATCGTCCGCGCGCCGTCCACGACAAAGCTGTAGGAATAAAGTTCGCCCGCCAGCGGCGCCGAGGTCCAGGTCCAGATGCCGCCCGGGCCTTCGCGCAGGTCCACGGAACCGGGCGCCTCGTAGATCTGCTTCCGGCCGTCGGCTTCGTATTCGATCCGCTGGGCGGGCAGGAAGTCGCCCGTCAGCCGGACGCTCATGGCCTTGGGCGCGTAGAGACGGAAGGTGACGCTGTGGTCGGGATGGATCTCGGGTGAGACGATGCCCGTGCCCGGGCCGAGGGCCTGCTGGGCGTTCAGGGCAATGGCGCAGCACAGGGCTGCGGACAGGAAGGCGAAAAACTTTTTCATATATAATGGTAGTGGTTTTTGGCAAAAATACGCAACCCGCCCCAATTTGACAGCATTCTCCGGTACAATTGTTTACGCTTTTGTTCACCTTGCGCGCGGGCGCTTGTGCGTTTCGCGCGAAATGCGTATTTTCGTACAAACTAATTACCGTCCGAATATGTTCAAACGCCTATCCCTTCTCTGTGCCGTCGCGCTGACGGCCTTCGCCTGCGGCCGGCCGCAGGCCGTCGTGGAACGCACCGACGTATATACCCGTGTCGGCGACGTCGGCATGCTGGTCGACGCCATCGAGATCACCGTGGAAGATCCCGCCTCCCTGCGCGGCCTGACCGCCGCCGACTTCGACCTCGTGGGCAACGCCGCCGGCGGCTATATCGACGTCAGGACCGGCCAGGCGCCCGCCGAATACGAAGACGACGGGATCGTCCTCACCCGCGACGGGAAGCGCCTCCGCCTCGAGGCCACGCCCTTCAACGCCGCCGGCATGCGGGAGAGCTGGACCAAGGTCATCCCCTGGGAACTCCGCTGCAGCGCCGATTCCGCCCTCACTGTCACGGCCGCGACGGCCACGGAGCAGCACATCGCCGTCCTGGACGACTGCATCACCGGCAGCTTCAGCTTTGCGGGCCTGACCCGCGAATACATGCTGCACCTGCCCAAGGACGCGGACGGAAACGTGATTCCCAACGTGCCCCTGATGGTCTGGCAGATCGGCGGCGGCGAGTACGACAAGGACCTGATGACCGTGGCCACGGCCAACCGCTGCCTGGTCTCGCTCGCCACCGAGGGCGTCCCCTGCGCGGCGCTGGTCTTCGCCATCGCGAACCCCAACTATTCCTACAGCGCTTCCCTCTTCCCGGAGAAGATCGAACTGATCGACCGCAACAACGCCCTGCAGATGGCCTTCATCGACACGCTCATCGCGGACGGCAAGGTGGACGGCTCGCGCCTCTTCTGCGCCGGCGCCTCCAGCGGCGGCGGCTGCACGATGCGCTTCATGATGCAGTTCCCCGACCGCTTCAAGGCCGCCATCCCCTGCTGCCCCATGGATCCGATCGTCCCCATCCATCAGGTGAAGGAGAAATACGAGGGCCAGTTCGCGGCCGACCTCGTCAAGGCCTTCCAGGGCAAGGTGTTCAAGTGGAACGGCAGCGACATGGCACCCGCGCCCATCGACACCAGGGCCTTCACGGCGCTGCCGATGTACTTCGTGCACGCCTCCTCCGACCAGACCTGCAAGATCGCCAGCTCCTATTCCTACATCGAGGCCCGCAAGCGCCTCGGCGCCACGCAGGACCAGCTGCGCGTCTATTCCGACGAAGATATGGCCGCCTACGGCCTCCCGACCATGCTCGCCCACTTCTCCTGGGTGCCGCTGCTGGACGACTATTCCGAGGGCAGCGTGATGCGCTGGATGATCGATCAATTCTGATACCATATGCGTAAAACCACTCCCCTGCTGATCCTGGCCCTTCTTTGCGCCGCCCCGGCGCTCCGCGCCCAGGAATTCACCTATCCCTTCCAGAACCCCGCCCTCTCCGAGGACGAGCGCCTGGACAATGCGGTCTCCCTGATGACCGTGGACGAGAAGATCATGACCGTCGTCGGCCAGGGCGTCCAGCGCCTCGGCATCCCGGGTCCCGGCGCCACCGAGGCCATCCACGGCATCGTGCGCGGCGGCGACAGCGAGCTGCCCGCCCTGAACCCCGGCCCGGCGTTCCGCTGGCCGGGCTGGACCCCGCCCAAATACCGCAACAGCACCGCCTTCCCGCAGGCCTACGGCATCGGCGAGACCTGGGATCGCGAGATGGCCCACATCGTGGGCGACGTGATGTCCTACGAGGCCCGCTTCTATTCCAACGGCGCCCCCTTCAAGACCCTCGTGCTCTGGGCGCCCAACGCCGACATCGCCCGCGATCCCCGCTGGGGCCGCACGGAGGAGAGCTTCGGCGAGGACCCCTACCTCGTGGGTGAGCTCGTCGCCGCCGAGGTGCGCGGCATCCAGGGCGACGACCCGACCTACTGGCGCGGCGCCGCGCTGATGAAACACTTCCTCGCGAACAGCAACGAGGACGGCCGCTTCGGAACCGACTCCCGCTTCGACGAGGCTCTCTTCCGCGACTACTATTCCTACGGCTTCTGGAAAGGCGCCCGCGCCGGAGCCAAGTCCCTGATGACGGCCTACAACGCCTACAACGGCGTGCCCTGCATCGCCAACGATTTCATCGGGACCATCCTGCGCGACGAGTGGGGCATGGACGGCACCATCGTGGACGACGCCGGCGCCCTGCGCTACATGGTGGATCCGCACCACTACGCACCCGATATCAACACTGCCGTCAAGATGGCCCTGGAGGCCGGTCTGACGCGCTTCATCGATTCCAATTTCCAGCAGGTCAAGACGGCCTACGAGGCCGGATTCGTCTCCGACGAGGTGCTGGACGCGCGCACGAAGAACAACCTCCGCACCATGCTCAAGCTCGGCCTGATGGACGCGGAGTGCCCCTATGACAAGCAGTCCTTCGGCTCCGACGAGGACCTTCCCTGGGAGCGCCAGGAGTTCAAGGACAAGGCGCGCCTGGTCACGCAGAAGTCCATCGTCCTCCTCAAGAACGAGGGCAGCCTCCTGCCGCTCGACAAGGGCAAGGTCAAGAAGATCGCCGTGTTCGGCAACCGCGCCGAGGCCGTCCTGAAGGACTGGTACGGCGCTCTTCCCACCTACCGCGTGAGCCCGCTCGACGGCATCAAGGCCAAGGTGGAAGGCACGGACGTGGAAGTGCGCTTCCAGCGCTGGGACAACGACGGCACCGCCCAGGAGCTCGCCAAATGGGCTGACGTCTGCATCGTCTGCGTGGGCAACCACCCCGCTACCAGCCCCGACTGGGACGGCCAGACCGTCCAGTCGCCCTGGGGCTACGGCACCATCGCCGGCGACGGCCGCGAGGCGCTCGACCGCCGCTCCCTGCAGCTCGAGACCGAGGACCTGATCAAGGTCGTCTGGCAGGCCAACCACAACACCGTGGTCACGCTGATCAGCAGCTTCCCCTTCGCCATCAACTGGACGGCGCAGCACGTGCCCGCCATCGTGCACCTCACGCAGTGCAGCCAGGAGCTGGGCAACGCCCTCGCGGACGTGCTCTTCGGCGACTACAACCCCGCCGGCCGCACCACCCAGACCTGGGTCTCCGACATCCTCGACCTGCCGAACATGCTGGACTACGACATCCGCCACGGCCGCACTTACATGTATTTCAAGGGCAAGCCCATCTTCCCCTTCGGCTTCGGCCTCAGCTACACCAGCTTCAAGTACTCCGGCCTCAAGGCGAGCCGTGACGGCGACGATTTCGTGTTCCGCTTCAAGCTGAAGAACACGGGCAGCCGCGACGGCGAGGAAGTCGTGCAGCTCTACGCCACCTTCCAGGGTGACGACGCCGCCCGCCGCCTGCGCGGCTTCGAGCGTGTCGCCGTCGCCGCCGGCGAGACCAAGGACGTCGAGATCCGCGTCCCCGCCGACGACCTCAAGCTCTGGGACATCGACGCCCACGCCTTCGCCTTCAAAGGCCGCCGCGCCAAGATCCAGATCGGAGCGTCTTCAGCCGATATCCGGCTCCGAAAGAATGTAAAGCTCTAGCCTACATGGCATTTCATCCCGGATTACCCGGGAAAAACGGGACAACCCCCTCGTTTTTGAGGGGGTTGTCCCGTTAAACTACCGGTTTTCGGGATGAGATTACCGGAACAGCGTCGGGGCGAGGGTGGCGAGGTCGGCGCGCCAGGTAGTCCAGCTATGGCCGGCCTGGGCGTTCTCCATGTAGTCGAACTTCAGACCCAGGTCCTGCAGGAACTTGCGGGTGTTGGCGCAGTTCTGGTAGGCGATGTCGGCCGGACCGCCCTGCGTGAAGACGAAGGCCTTGTAGAGTTTGTTGATCTTCGCCACACCCGTCGCGATGTTCAGACGCTGCGCCTCCTGGTTGAGGTCGGAGCCGGGCATCAGGCTGGACGAGAGCACCCAGGCGTAGCGGAACATGTCCGGATTGCGGAAGACGACTTCCATCGTCTCCATGCCGCCCATGGACAGGCCGGCGACGGCGCGGGCCTCGGGCTTCGCGATCACGCGGTAGTTGGCTTCGATCAGGGGAATGATGTCCGTGAACATGTCGTCCGCGAAGGGCGGCACCTCGTTGGGCACGTTGTTGATGGTGCCGTTCGGCATGACCACGATCATCGGGACGATCTTGCCCTCGGCCAGCAGGTTGTCGAGAATCCAGCCGGCAGCGCCCACGGTGGGCCAGGAGGCGTCGTTGTCGCCGCCGCCGTGGATGAGGTAGAGCACCGGGAGCTTGGCTTTCGAATTCTCATAACCGGCAGGCGTCCAGACGTGCATGCGGCGCATGCCGCCGAGCGTCTTGGAGTAGTACCAGCGCTGCGCAAGGGCGCCGTGCGGAACATCCTTGACATAGCTTTCGCCCACGGTCACGAGGGCCGCTGAGTCCTCCGCCTGCGGGCTCTTGGGATCCTGGACGGTGACGCCGTCCACGATGAAGCGGTAGCGGAACACGCCCTCGCCCAGGCCGTCGCAGACGCCTTTCCAGACGCCGTTCGGCATCTCGCGGAAGACGACGGGCCTGTCCCAGGGCAGGTCGCCGGTCACGGCCACCGTCCGGGCCTTGGGGGCGTAGATCTGGAAGACCACCTTGCCGTCCGGCAGGACGACGGTGGAATGGAGGGTGTCGGCCGGGGTGATCTGGCGCGTCCATTGCGCCGAGAGCGGAAGGGTGCAGCAGAGGGCTGCGAGCAGGAGGAGTCTTTTCATGATAATGATCTTTATGTATGGCAAATTTAGCCAACGCGCACGAGAATCTTTTGCCCGTTCGGTACAATTGTTTACGTAATTGTTCAGCCGGAGCGCATGCGCTTGCCCATTTATATTTTTATCCGTATTTTCGAGCATTAAAATTCATTTTTAACAGTATATGTACAAGAAATTCCTTTACCTGTTCGCGGCGGCGGCCCTCGTCTCCGCCTGCGGACAAGCGACCTCGGGCCCCCAGGACCGCCTGACGGTCAACGACAAGAAGATTGACGCGGTGATCGCCCAGATGTCCCTGGAGGA
>Ga0310696_10008357_pt1 | contig 12074 bp, 12 predicted proteins | sample AusTroGonzalo_MG_4_FD_203885 | JGI IMG/M metagenome (GOLD analysis project Ga0310696, IMG submission 203885) | Bovine rumen microbial communities from tropical cattle in Woodstock, Queensland, Australia - Gonzalo_02 (v2) (version 2) | ecosystem: Host-associated > Mammals > Digestive system >... | reverse complement strand
ATGGAGGAAGGTGCAGAGACTAGACACGACACACCTAAAGATAATGAATCCACGGTGAAGGAATAGTCCGGACTACAAACGGAACGAGGTCGTCGACGGCCCGTCCGGTGGCGAAAGCCATAGCAGCAAGAAAATCCCTTGGCCCGAAACGGCCGTGCGGGTTCGATTCCCGCCCGGGGCACCTTAGAAAGAGCTAACTAGCTGATTTTCAGCTGTTGGCTCTTTTTGTGACTCTATTTTTGGCGACATTTTGGCGACTTAGGGGTTTGTCACCATCCTAATAGGCAACTCGAAGAATAAAGGAAATGCTTACCCTTTTCTCGCATTACCCAAATAATTTTTTCTTAATAGCCTTCATAGCAACCGCCCCTCCCAACTCAAGTAATTTATCAAAAGCACGCTCTTTAAAAGCGGTTTGAAACTCTTCCAATATGTTGTCTTTTGTCAACTCATCCTGAATCTCACGGGCTTCAGCCTTAATTGCTTTTATTGTCTTGTCATAGCCATCATCTGCTCCATCTCCATAGATTGCAACCACTATTTCTAAAAATTGCTTAGAATTAAGTCTCAAGACCTTTGAGCTAAATGTTTTGTCTAGAACACCCTTGTTCTCCTCGACCATTCGTTCAACTAGATTTTGAGTATGTGGGTCAGAAATAACAACTGAAATTATACCATTTTCGATGTCGGCGTTTCCAACAGGAGCATGCTTTAATGCGTTGATTATTCTCTCTTGATTAGCAGCATCATGCCAATCAAGGTTATTCAAAAACTTTGCAGACCTTATAACTCGAAGACTACGAAGCTTTGCTGGCGAAATACGGAGTATCTGCATCAAAACGTAATCTAATTCCAGTATGTTATCTGAATACTTTCCTTCAATAGCATTACAAATACAGTGAAAGATCAGGGCTTCCAAATCTGACTTTGGTTGGACACCTAGTCCATACAAGTCAATGTCCTCAACCAATTTTCTCCCCAAATCATAATAAGGATTCTTACCATCTTCCTCTAACAGGGCATAAATGTTTTCTATTCTCATAATTACTATGGCCTCATTCTATGATTTTCAGTTATCTGCTAAAGTTCTTGTTTATTCCTATTTTGTCGATGACTCTAACTACACGGAATCTATATCTGACTTAACCCTGGTTACGCTGCGTCTAGTTTTGATATTCCCGAACCAACTCTTCTACAATGTAATTATCGCCGTATAGGTAAAGACCGGTTTTCTCATCGTGGAAACGCCGGCAGGTATTGCTCTTATAGAAGATATCCAGCGCATCTGTTAATGAGATGTGGAAACGCTCGGACATTTTAACCACGATACAACCTATCCGGTTCCAGCGGATGATATTGCGTACTTGTCTATGTTCTTCTTTACTCATAATGCAATCACCTCCTTAAAAGAAAGATGCTTTTCAATAACTTCCTGATTTAGGATACAAATCTGGTTGTTTGGCTTATGTTCGGAAAGGCGGAAAAGTGCCGTCTCTTCATCCATCAGGCCAAGAGAATACAGGTTGACGGTATCGACGACTCGGTCATTGGCAATTCCGCCCTCGATTATGTCATAGTCTGCCCAAGGCTTCAATCCGTTTCTGCTATCGACGATGAAATGAAGCCAATCCCTGTCGTATGCCGGAAAGAGCAGATAGCGATACTCTTTAATAGCTGACTCCCGGTCAAACTCATAAACGTTCAACACACCAGGTTCTTTGCGGGAATCAGCCTGACGGGCAGCCCACTCCTTTGCTTGTTCTTTCAAATCCGTCAAATAAAATCCTCGGCCGAAATCCAGATCCGGCCTGCCGAAATCACATAGCGGGTGCTCGACCCGCACGGTCGCTCCATGATAAAGAATCATTTTTGTCCCTCCCAGCGCTTTAAAGTGTCAATCATTCCAGCGGTCACATTCTCCCGGCTTTCAGTATGCAACACATCATAGTGCGGTATGATGTAGTTTTCTATCATTCCCACGACCTTCATCCGCTCGTAAACTTCCGCATAATCCAAACTAAGCTTATCCGCGACATCTTCGATACAAGATGCCACGAAACTCATCAGGATTTCCTGATCGGTGCGTTGAATCAACGTGTTCATAACAATGCAAATATACAGATTAACAAATACTTCTTCACTATAGTATTATACCAATTTAAGATTCGAAATACGAACTTCAGCCTCTGCGTAATCTACCCCAAAAATAGACTGGAAGTCCGCGATGAGCTTTTCTTTTTCTTTGGGCTTTAATAAATTTGAATCATACATGCTAATCATCATATATTTGACCAATCCGCCAGTTCTTGTGATCATTTGATGTTTGATAGGATCCCAGATAATTCTCACCCAAGGAGAAGCAGAAACGGTCCGTTCTATACGGGAATATGACCCTAAGATCTCATCTAATCGTTCAATGTTGTTGCTAAGAGCGATTGTGGCAATAGATGAAACAAAAGGAGTTAACGATACTGGTCGAAATAATATATTACCACCATTTTCTATAGACCTATACGATTCAGCTGCGTTGACTCTATTGTCTGCAATATAAGCGCTGATTTCTGGAAAGACATTAATAAAATGCGTCCAGAAAACAGTCAGATACTCATTAAACCCATTAATTATCTCCTCAGAGGGGCGGTTTTTAAGATAGTCCTTGAGTTTACCAGGTTTCAAAATGACTCCGTTCCGCTGCTTATAAAAACAGTTAAACAGTTCAAGATTACATTTATACAAAGCGATTAATGATGTGAATGATCGTTTGTCTGAAACGGATATAGCAATAGAATTTGTTGCTTTTACCCGATCCTCCATAAACAAAGGATTTGATTCTAATTGATGGCGAGTTGCGATTGCCACCACATCATCTTCGTCTAAGGCAATAATATCTCCCAACTTAACAGGTTTTGCATACCTATTAAGTGTTGAAAAGATTCGGCGAGACTTCTCCTTTCCTTCAGGAGTATCGTTATGTCCAATCAGCATAACGCATAACTCCTCACTTTCTAAGTTAGGATTCTCCTTCAAAGCTGCCTTGATGCCCTCAACTCTATGCTGTCCATCAACAGGAAATACTTTTTCACTTCCGTTGAAAGACAGAATCCCAACATTAGAGTATTGTTCATTGTCTAGCTCGTATCGTATCTCTGTCCACATAGGGTCACCATCATATACGGCTAAAACAAGAGCGTTAAAGAAACGATCCGAATGCTTTACAATATAGTCTTTTATCTTTAAATAATTATCATTCAAGGATCTTTGTAATTGATCTCTGATTGATTTGGCGGTGTACAATTCCTCATTAACACGGGCCACCAAGCGGGCAATTTGCCCCATAGTCAAATTTGCACTATAGAAGACGGTATTACCTATCTGTCCTTTTATTGCTGGGATGGTCATATTTAAAAAGCTTTGACTTTTGGTTGAACACAAAGATTATCCGGAATCTCTTCGTTATAATAAGGTAAAATAGAACGAATCAGTATGATTTCAGTCTGTTTAATTCTATTATTATCGGTGTCCGGGAAGAACCGATAATAAAGGTTCTTCTTCCATTTTGACATCATCTCTTTAATTAAAGGTCTATTATCATGTTGATACTCTAAAGCCCGTTTTTTAATATACTGAGAATCAGTAGATGAGCATTTCCCGACGTATAAAATATAGTTCTCGAAAAATGGAAGATTCAACCCTTTAAGATAAAACACATAAATACCTCCTGTATCGTCAGGGAGGTTATATATCTCTTCAGAAGCCTTCGTATAATCTGGATTATAATACTTGTATTCCATTGACCATCTGGTCATGTCTCGAATTGGACTATCAACGGGTATTAGATTGCTTTCCCACCTTTTTGGATTATGATTATACTCCAAATTAAAAACGGGATTAGATTCATCTAATGCGAGAAAAGCGCGATGATGCATAACAATGGAGAAATAAGCAAATAGTTTATCGGACACTAATACGGGGCATTTCGGTCTTGAACTCAGGGTCGATGTAGTGACACTGGGTTTTGATAATGCCACGACGGCGGATGGCCGGCTCGAGGCAGTAGTAGTTGAACTCTTCTACATCGACATCCTCAACGGTTTTCCAGTGGGGGAAGAAGAGTTTCATGGCTGCGGTTGCTATGCGTTTGACCGCCTTGAAGTCACGCATATCAGCATTCTTATCGTACTCGACGAGCTGGTCGAACAGCATACCGTACACATTTTCGGTGCGGAGGCTATGCATAATCTCGGAGAAGTATTCCACATTGACTGTCCAGCCCTTGAATACCATATCCTTGGTGATTCTGGGAAGGTACCAGCCCTCAATGAAGCAATGGAAGCGGTCGAGTAGGGCTGATTCACGGAAACTGTTGGGTAGGGAATCGAAGTAGCGGTAGTTGACCGGCTTCTTGTTGTGATCCAGCGGGATGTTACCCATCAGCATCAGGCCGCACTCGGAAGAGATTTCCTTGTTGTCGATGGTAGTCTTGCCAGCTTCGAGGTAGGCCTTGAGCGCTGCCTGGATCTCGGCCGGTTCCTGGAACACGATGGTCTGGATTTCGTCGAAGGCGGTATAGTCGTGGTTGCAGATAATACCCAGCTGTTCCTTTGATTTGTCGTAGAGGAGTTTTGCGCGGGTTACCTTGCCTCCACTGATAATCCAGCCATACTTGGAAAGGTTGCCGAAGACATAGGATTTACCGGTGCCTTTCGGGGCCAGCTCAATGACGTTGAGGCGAGGTTCGATGAAAATAAAGAGACGGGTGAGGAATTCCAGCTTCTGGGTCATGCTAGTGAAAGTGTCCGGATCATATTCCATTGCGGAGATCAGAACATCTATCCATTCCTCAGTGCGGAAGTACTTGCGGGCTTCGCGAAGATAATTAACATCAACTGATTTGTAGGGCTTGAAAGCCTTGTATTCTACCATCTCGACGTGATTCTTTTTGCCGTCATCATCTGGCATGAGGCAGAGTTTGATAATACCCCATTTCTCGCCATCCACCAGCTCGCCTTTGTACTTCTCGTAGATGTAGGCAGGAATCTGACCTTCATTGGTCTTAATACCAAGGTCGGGAATAGAGAAGCGACGAAGACCGTGCACCAGGTCGATGACGATGGAGAAACGGGTGAGGAGCTGAACTTCTTCACCAGCGCCGAGGCGGTCCTTGACGGATGCGGCCTCCTTAGGGATTACTTCGTCGAGGAAGGCAGTGAGTGCACCACGGTCTACAACTCCATCGGAGCTGATGTAGCGCTTCAGGAGGTAGTCCTTGACGAAGGACGGGAGGTTACGCCCGGCAAAAAGGCTATCGGTTGAATTCGGGTCTTTGTAAATCGCCATCGGGGCGAAATGTTCGCGTATCTTATTGCAAATCTCTTCTTTCATCTTCTTTTCGTATTAGCAATCAGAACAAATCATCTTCTTCTATACCAAGGTTTAGTTTGACCTTAAAGTCGTGTGGATAGTCTTCAATTACAATCTGGCCCTTGGTGACATTAGAGGCAATGACAAGAGGGGAGCTGGACCAGATGTCGCCGCCCTCCGGATGCATATCGTAGCGCTGGCCGTTGTATAGGATGTAGGGTGTCTCCGCACTGGAGATGCCTGTAATCTTGAAACGGAGTACTGGATTGGATGCAGAAAGTTCGAATGTCTTTTGTGAGAGTTGGTGTCCTGTATTCCCCCTGAAATCAGAGATAATGAATATCGGGACAAGAACCTCTTCGGGGGTGCATCCTCCGTGGCAGCCACAGGTTGCGTCGACCTTTGAGGTGAGAGATTCGTGACGAAGGGCGCAGATGGTGCGTTTGTCGTCCAGAATCTTGTATTTCTCATCACTGACGGCCATGCCACTATTCCAGGTTGCAAAGCGGCCGGAATGGTCGCCTGTAATGCCGGAAAGGCTGAGGCCTGGACGAAGCTGAGGCATGTAAGAAATACCGTGGTCGGAAATAATGGCTATCTTCTTTCCCGGATTCTCATCGAGGATTTTGCCGATAGCCTCGCGGATCTTCTTCATATCCTCGATAATATAGGACGGATAGGGGCGTTTCTTGTGAGAATCGCTGTCAAGGTCGCCATTCTTCGGGAGGGAACCTCGGGAGAGCTTCTGGAGGTCAACCTTATTGATTTCAGTTGACGTTGGAAGGAGAGCACGGGCAGTGAGGACTTCGTTGAGGAAGTAGCCTTCATCATTACGTTCCTTGATTATCTCGCTGATGAATGGCACCCACTCCATACCAAGACCGTCGATCCAGAAATAGACACCTATATCCTTGCGACTGTTGAGGATGTTGCGGACTGTTTTGAAACTGTTATACCAACTGTTGAACGCGACCTCGTTGGCATTTTTAGTGAGGATAACATTCTCAACAGCGCTCGTATAGTCGTTGGCCAGCTTGGCTTTCTTGTATTCGTCGATGTATGAGAGACACCAGAGCTTGTCGGGGTCCTGGGTGCCGAAGGTAGGCCGCATATAGATGTAGAGGTCCGGATAGACTCCGGAAATCTCAGACGGTGTGATTGTTCCGGCCTTGATCCATTCAATGATGAGGCGTTTTTCTGCATCCGTCGTGGCAGTGATGTACCTCAATGCTGTCTTGGTGCCAAGGCTCTGCCGAATTTCCCGTATCCTCTTTTCGAGCTCCTCCTGGAGATTGTCCGGCAGGACTATGTTTTGGGACTGCGCCTGGCGGAGACCTTCATTGCGTTCATTGAGGTATTCCTCCTGATTCTCGATGTCAAAGATTGTGAGTAGCAGGCTCTGGACAAACTCCGAATTAGTGTAACTGGAGCAGTTCTTGAGGGCGCGACAAATGTAGCCTTTGTCGCAGAATTTATTGGTGTAGTAGGCACCCAGAAGCCAACGGCTGTAGGTATCGTGACTCTTGAACCAGGTCTCATAGAATATCTTGTGGTCCGCAAGGTCGTATATGCCATACTTCTGATTGATAAACTCGTTGAAGTTGAAGTTGCGCACATCGATGTCGGCGGCGAGTCTCTTCCAGAACTGTTCATCCTCGGGTTTGTATTCCACCATGTTGAGGTATAGTCCAAGGCCTTGCGTCAAAAACTCATAGACATTGGTGCAAGGCGTGTAATCGAAGGCATTGTCCGGCTGGCCATACTCAGAGTTGGCGTAGATAGAACGCGAGGTGATAATGATGTTGCGCTTGATGTCCTGCTCTTTCCAGATTTGTATCCACTCTTTGACAGTATGGACAATCGTGGCCACACTTTCGAGCCCCTTGACGTTGTAGGTGGTTCCGTCGGTCAGAATCAGATTGTAGTTAAGCTGACGGTCAGGCGATTTGAGATACCACATGATGCATTCCTGCTCGTTGGTGTATTTTGACATCTTGAAGTACATGCCAACGATGGGGATATAGACCCTGCGGTGGTCTTCATAATTTATCTGACGACTCTCTGCACCTTTAATTGTCGAAATGAGGGAATCAAACTCGTTGCTGGTCTTGTTGTTATAAAAACGCGCAAGCTCCGAGAAGGGCGTGATAACAGTGTCGCTCGGGCAGTCCTTAGCATATTCGTAAATCTTTGTTGCCAGTTCGCTGTACGTGACAAAAGAGTCTGGATAATCAGGATTCATCCAGAAGTCGATGCTCTGGAAAAACAAGGAATTGGAAGTCTGCCTTGATATGAACTCATAGCAATCCCTGAAATTGTCGAATAGGACAAAGCGAATCGGATAGCGATTTGAGGTGGAAGAAGCGGAGCTGACTTTCTCTTTGTCCGCCTCAACAGCCTGCATCAAGGACTCTATATCGGAGAATTGCGTCAACATAGCATTTAATTGTTGAGAATTGTATCAAGGATGGTATCATAGCCCAGATTCACAAGTCGTTGAAGAATAGTTTTTGCCTGATTCACATCGTCAAGGCTGTCAATCTTGGCAAGGGCTCTCTGACGCTTTTGGTCTGTGATAGGTGAGGGTGTAGGGGGTACTGGCGGAACCGGAGGCGTATGAGTGACCTGCGGAGAAGGAGGAGTGGGCGGCATCGTCGACACTCTCCATTTCAGGAGCGCATTGAGTACTTCTGCTTCGTTCCAAGTTCCTACTTCGGACTGCTGGTGCGTGCTTATGTAGTGGACAGCATCATCAAATTCTGAATCCTGGAGTTTAACGCTTTCCTCTGTCTTCAGGAAGGCGAGGAAACCATTGCGGAAATTGTCCTGGCCATTGATGAGGTTCTTGAGCTCGAACTCATACAGCTTGATTCCCTCGGCGGTTTCTGCAAGGAGGTTCGGGTTGGAAGAACCGACCTCAACGCATATGGTATTGATCTTATCTACCAGCTGCCTCACTTCAGGCTTGGCTACGTCATCTGAGACATATTTAAGTGCCCAAAGAGGATATTTCTTCTCGGGAACGAAGGAATGTGTCATGACCCAGCGTGCATTCTTAAGGCTGCTGATCTCGCTGATATCCTTGAAACGGGTGAGGTTGAAGATCTTGATGAAGGCCTTGCTGATTTTGCCCTCTTCCGGCGTCTCGAAGCGGAAAGTTACCTTGGGGGAAATCTTCCCGTCTTCCCACGATTTGAAGACTTCGACGACATCCTCAACCATGTGCTGAACTTCGCGGGGTTTACCGTTGAGGTCGAAAATCTTGTTGACATAAGGACGCATAGCGAATGCCAGCATTCCCATTCCGGCGTAGGACTGGAAAAGACCGTACGGCGGACGGGTCAATTCGATAAACTTCTCAGCCAGGTTGAAGTTGTTGGATTTGTCGGCATACTTAATCTTGTGTTCGACGAACTTGCAAACCTTGTAGAGAGGATGCTCAGGATCGATGTCTGTTTTCCAGGTGAGGTCTTCATTAACACTGTCCTGCAGGAAGAAAGGAATATGCATGGCTGGACCTTTGCAGCGGTCGGAGATGTCCTTTTTGGTGTTGTAGGAAAGGACATTTTTGACGGTGTCTTTAACCAGGGCCTTCTTCCAGTATGTCTTGGAGAATTTTATCTTGATGACTTCAAGGGATTCGGGACCTGCTGTGAAGATAGCCGGGGCAATTTCGGAATTGACAAAAGTCGGGAGCTTGAGAGCGGAGTAGTTCATCACCTGACCGTTGATCCATGTCTCGAAAACACCGCGGCGGATGTCTTTAATCCATTCTTTCAGCATATCGGAGGCCAGCTTGGAGTGAGACTGCTGCTGGTCGGCGAAGCCGTGCTGCTGGGCACATTTGGCATTGGCCTGGTACTCAATGAAGCGCTGGTAGTTGTTGTCCGTAAGGACGCTGTCGAATACGATGAATGTGGTCGTAAGAAAGCGTTCGTCGGTGCAATTGCGAGCAGCAATATCTTTTAGGGTATTGAGTTCGTCGGCGTTGCGAGCGACCATGAAGGCGAAGAATAGCTCATAGTCTTTGGCATTCCTGCGGCCGTTTTCAATTTTGTTGAGCAAAGTGTATTCGTTTGATTCAACAGAATAGAACTGGAAGCTGCAGGGGCGTGCAACATTTGCCAGGTACTTCTCAAATTCTTCCGCTGCAGCGGAGCCGAAGTTGATTACCTGGGCGGTGGTCTTGAAGTCTGTCAGAACAAGAATATTCTTGATTTCCTCAATTTCCTTGGGCGGCAGGGCAGAAAACTGAATGGAATACAATCCTCCCGGAGCACGCTGGATAACGCTGTTGTCGTTGAACCAAGCCAGGATATCATCCACCTGAGGCTCAATCGAAGTCCCCACGTAGAGATTCTTGATATTTTCCTCGCTTGGTGTGACGGATTCATTATTAGCTATGTTGTTGAGGGCGTTGAGAAGTAGGACGCTCTTGAATACAGGGAGATATGCTTTGCCGTCGGCCTGAGTCTGATGTTCTACGCGAAGGTTGTAGGAATTGAAGCGTTCGGTTACGGCGCCAAACTTCGCCACATTGTCGTTGAATTCGGGCAGAACATAATCCCAGAGGTAGTCGGCGGTTATGGTCTCGCGATTCATGAATTTCGATTCGTCCTCGAGGAAAACCTTTACTGCGTCATTCTCGCCGAGGAACTGGAAAACACTTCGAGATGATGAACCAGCCTCACGGGCGTAGTATGTTGCAAGGTTGGCCGTGGCCGGATGGACAGGGAAGAGGTTCTTGATGTCCGCAATGGTCTCGGCCTGGCTGGTGGAGCCCTTAGTGAATACGTTCAGGATGGGACCGCACTTGTCGTAAAAGGACCGGCTAATCTGGAGCAGTTCTTCGTCAGAGCCCACCTTTTTGAACTTGCGGGACATAATCTTGAAGGCGGATACAGGCTCCATGTTGTAGCGCATGTAGAGGTAACGGCCTTTGGTCTTGTCTCTCTCTTCAGCCTTCAAGGAGTTGAGGGCAGAAGGGTGGGAGATGAAGAACAGATAGGAATTATTCTCGGAGTTCATGGTCTCATCAGCAAGCCTCTGGAGGTCAACGAGAAGGCTGAGACCGATGTCGGATTTCATCACGTCGGTGAATTCATCCCAGATGAGAAGGATGCCGTCGAACTCGGTTGTCTCGGCGAGTTTATTCTGTACATCAAAGAACCAGTCGCTGAGTTTCTCCGTTTCGAGACGAATGTCGATGCCAGTATCGCGCAGCACGTCCTTCACCTTGGAGAGCGTGCCGGAGTCCTGGGCCTTCAGGTTGGCGATGAGCTTGTCGGTTGTGGGGGTGAAGGAAGATAATTTCGGATTCTGCTGCAGAATCAAGTCCCACATCTGTCGGTTGTTCTGGATATGGCTTCCGTAAATATCATAATCCGTGGTGACATCGAGGTCCAGTCCGGCTTTAAGAAGGGCCTTTTTGATTTCGCCCTGCATTTGGAGTCCCAGATCATCTTTGTTGGAAATCTTGTTTTGGCCATACATTGTGACGGGGAAGAGCCGTTTCTTGGTACGGAGGTCAAAGATGGAACTCTTGAGCACCTCGTACTTGGGGTCTTTGTACTCTTCGTTCACATACTCAGAGATTTCGGATACAGGGTCACAGAGAAGGTGCTTGATGACAGCTGCGGCATGGGACTTACCGGTTCCGTAGGTACCTTCAATCCAGAAGGACTTGTGGACATTGGTGTCGTTGTTGTAAACCGAGCTGATAACCTTTCGAAGGATGTCATTGAACTGCTCATTTGCGATGAAGACACGCCATGCACCATCCTCCTCAGTCTGGATGTTGTAGGCGGCCTTTTGACCTCTCAACGCAATGATGTCAGAATACTTAGTTGCCATATTATTTGGTGCTTTCTATTTCTTATCTGACAGGAAATATGATATGATTTGATCTTCGTAATATTGCCGAGTTTCTTCTTCTTGGAGAACATCCCATAGTGCATTGTCCAGATAACCGTATTCGGCGTTGTCCCGAATCTTTTTGTCTGTTGCGGGAGGCTCGACCACTCTCGATATCCATTTTATGTTCCAGAATCCGTCGTTAGCAAGATGGTAAAAGGGCTTACAAATTGGTGTGGGAACCATATTGGGATAAAAAGTCTTCCACTTTTCATAATAAATACTCGCAAGACACTCATCATAGGCGAACATGTTCTGATTCGGAAGACCTCGGCGAATATCTTCTATGAGCGCTAACATGAATAGAGGTTTAGCATTTACAACAACACCTCCTTTGACAACGCTTCTCCTGATTTGAAGCATCATCGTTCTGTAAAGATTGATGTAATGCTGATCGGCGGTCATATGGCTATAAGAGGATATTAAGTACAGTCTCGGAAAATAAATCATCACGGAGAGTAATATGGTCCAGGCCCATATTCAACTCAGCTGTGAGAACTCTATTGGCGTCGCTGTTCAGCGAACGTAAAGCCATTTCTAGCTCAGACTTAGTAATGCCGAATTCTTTGTAGATACCACAGTCTGCATCAGGAGAGTAAAGATCTGCAATACGGAATGAACGAATCCCTTTTTCTTCAGCGAATTTATACAAGGAGTAGGCAATCGCTTCACGAGAAATATCTTCTGCTGGAGATTTTTTATACAGCACTTTTCGCCCAGTGAGAGTGTCGACCTTCTGGAGGAGCCCCATCGATCCTATAGGGCTTTCGTTAAATGTCCTAAAAAGTGCATATACGATA
>Ga0310696_10008356_pt1 | contig 12075 bp, 8 predicted proteins | sample AusTroGonzalo_MG_4_FD_203885 | JGI IMG/M metagenome (GOLD analysis project Ga0310696, IMG submission 203885) | Bovine rumen microbial communities from tropical cattle in Woodstock, Queensland, Australia - Gonzalo_02 (v2) (version 2) | ecosystem: Host-associated > Mammals > Digestive system >... | reverse complement strand
GTGACGTCCGGGCGGAATTCGAGCCGGAGTGGAGCCGCCGCGAGCTCTGGGACCGTTCCTACAGCGAGAGCCGGACGACGTCCGTGCCGGGCATGATCATCGAGATGCTCTCCCACCAAAATTTCGCGGACATGAAATACGGCCTCGACCCGACCTTCCGCTTCACCGTGAGCCGGGCCATCTACAAGGGCCTGCTGAAGTTCATGAGCACCATGTACGAAGTGCCGTACGAGGTCCAGCCGTTGCCGGTCCGGACTTTCTCCGTGCGCTTCGCGACGGCGGCGGACGGCCGCCAGGACCGCTCCCGCGCGGTCCTGCAGTGGCGGCAGACGCCCGACGCGCTCGAGCCTACGGCCGTCGCGAAGGGTTTCCTGCTCCAGACGCGCATCGACGACCGGGCCTTCGACGAGCCCCGGATCCTTTCCGACTATTCGTCCATCGACGGCCTGTATTCCTGCACCGTTCCCATCGAGCCGGGCCACATCTACAGTTTCCGCATCCTGGCCTGGAACGACGGCGGACGGAGTTTCCCCTCGGAAACGCTCGCCATCGGCTCCCCCGCCGGGGATGCACGTGACCTGTTGATAGTCAATAATTTCTACCGGATTTCCGCGCCTACATGGTTTGACACGCCTTCGATCGCGGGCTTCGATGCCGCAACCGACAGCGGCGTCCCGTACATGGAAGATATCTCCTATATCGGCGAGAATTACCAGCTCCGCCGCGAGCTGCCCTGGGTCGACGACGATAATGCCGGCTTCGGCGCATCCTATACCGACCGCGCCGGCGAGAAGGTCGCGGGCAACACCCTCGATTTCGTGTATGTCCACGGCCGGGCCGCGCTGGCTGCGGGCTGGGCCTTCTGCTCCGCCGGCAGCGAAGCCTGGGCGGAGAATCCGGCCCTCTCCGACGGCTGCGCCGCCGCAGACCTGGTCTGCGGGAAGCAGGTCACGACCATGGTGGGCCGCGGCGCCGTCCCGAACCGCTACCAGGTCTTCCCCGCCGCGCTGCGTAATGCGATTTCTACCTACACGGCGAGCGGCGGAAACATCCTGATTTCGGGATCCTACATCGGCACGGACGTCTGGGACCGCATTTATCCGATTGAAATCGACGAAGCGGAGCGCACTGCCCAGATCAGCTTTGTCCAGAGTACCCTGGGCTATACCTGGCGCAGCAACTACGCCGGCCGTTCCGGCCTCGTCTATCCGGTCGGCGCGACCTTCGCCGGCGCGCCGGAACTCCGCTTCTCAAACACGCTCAATGAGCAGATCTACAGCGCCGAAAACGTCAACGGACTGGTCCCTGCGGCCTCCTCGGCGCGCACGACGCTGCGCTACCGCGGCAGCGACGTCTCCGCCGCCGTCCTCTTCGAAGCCGGCTCCTACAAGGTCGCGTCCTTCGGCTTCCCGCTCGAGACCCTCTACGATCCGGCGGCCCTCGCCTCCCTGATTGCCAAGACCCTGTCCCTGTTCTGAATCTAAATAAAAACGGATATGGAGATAACCCTTGAAACCGCGCTTCTGCGCCTCGTCGTCAGCCTGCTGCTGGGCGGCGCCATCGGCGTGGAACGCCTGCTGGGCAAGCACCCCGCCGGCTTCCGCACCTTCATGCTGATCTGCCTCGGTTCGACCCTGGCGACCCTCGCCTCCATCTACCTCTGCCAGACCAACATGGACCTCCACAACGGAGACCCGGGGCGTATCGCGGCCCAGGTGCTGACCGGCATCGGCTTCATCGGCGCCGGCCTCATCATCAAGAACCAGGACGGCGTCTCCGGCTTGACGACCGCTACCTGTATCTTCGTGACGGCCGCCATCGGCATCGCCGTCGGCGTAGGCCTGATCTGGCCGGCCGTCTTCGCGACCGTCCTCGTCCTGCTGGTCCTCGTCACCAGCTACCTGACCCGGAGAAAAGAATAGGCTAGCGGCAGCGCCCGGACGACTGCCCCGGATTGCGCAGCGCGTCCAGGTCGAAGACCAGACCGAACTGCTGCTGCCAGCCGTAGAATCCCGCCTGTCCGAAATGGGCGCGGGCGGCCAGTTTCAACGACACGTACCGCGCGATTTCCGGCTCCCAGGAAGCCTCCACGCGGTCATAGAAGCCCGTATAGAGCGGCTGACCGAAGTAAAGCATGCTCCCGTAAAGGTTGCCGCCCGTATCGCGTCCCGCATAGAGCGGAAGCAGATTGTCCCCGTAATAAACCGTGTTGCGCAGGGCCACGTTCCAGCGCCGTACCGTCGCGACCAGCTCGCCGCCCCAAGGCAGCAGTACGTCGTGCGTCCGGGCACGGTCCCGCTGGTACGAGACGAGCGCCCCCGCCTGCAGGGAAAGCTCCTGCCAGCGCGTCCCCCGCGAGAAATCCGCCTTGATCCAGGGCTCCAGCAGATGGTTGTCCACTACCCCCGGTGCCTTTACGGAACCGGCATAATGGTACAGGCTCCCCGTCCATCCGAGCGACAGCCAGCGCGCCGCCTGCCACTCCCCTGCGGTAAAGACCTGGAAACGTTCCTTGCGCTCAACGCCTTTCTGCCCCATCCAGTCGCAGCCCAATTCCGCAAAGAAACGGGACGCACGCCATTTCAGCAGCACCCCTTCGAGGTTGCGGTCCAGGAACAGGAATTCATCCGAATAGAACGCCTCCGAATAGGCGCCCTCCGTATAGCGGCGCGGGAACACGCCGGCAAGGCCCTCGAAGGTCCCACCGCGCGTCCGCACATGTCCGTCATAATAGACAATCACCTCCCGGGCCAGCTCTTCCCAGTCCGCAGAACCCATATCGTGGGCATACTCGATTCCCAGCCGCAGCCGATGGGTCACCCGCGGCGTCTGCGCGACGCTGAACCCCACCGCCGGCGTGAACACGACGGCGTTCAGCGTCTTCGACGGCAGCGGATCATCCCAGGACGCGGCGAACTCCCGGTTGTCAAACCAATACTGGAAATCAGCGTCATACTCCCACTCGAAGCGGTTCCGCAGTCCCAACGCCTCCGCCACCGCACCGCTCCGGTCCTGCTGCCGCGGGTCCTGCTGTCCACGCTGCTGCGGTTGCTGCCGCAGCCACGGCAGCAGCTGCTCCAGCCCGAGCCCCCGCTGCGGGCCCTGCCCCCGCGGGTCTCCCTGCCCCGCCGCCGGCAGCCCCATCGCCCCCAGCAGCATCACCGCCAGAATAATACCTGTCTTCCTCATGAGCCCCGTGTTTTATAATTCATTAAATATCAATTTATTCCTCTCTTAAACGCTCCGCTTTTCAATGGTGTTTATTTTTCCTATACCCTGTTATTCAGTGGTTTACGAATCACGCACACATTAATAAAAACGAACGACGGAGTCCAGGGGCTTGCGGTCCGGGCGCTGCGGGTCCGCGGTGCGGTAACCCAGCGCGATGACTGCCATGATAGTCTGCGACTCCGGAATGTCGAAAAGGGCACGGATGCCGTCGGCATCGCGGATACCCATGATCAGGGTATCGAAGCCCATGGCCCGCGCTTTCAGGACCAGGTAAGAATCGCTGAGGCCGTTGTCATGCGCGCCCCAGAGGTCGCCCAGTTCATTCGTCTGCTCACCGCTGAAGAAACCGGAAAGGCCGCGTTCGTAGGCGGAGACGATCAGGACGGGAGCCGCGTCGACGCGCTGGCGGTTCATCCCGATCAGGCCGAGCAGCGCTTCGCGCTTCTCCGGGCTGAGGGCCACATAGTAGCGCGTCGGCTGCGTATTGGCCCAGGACGGTGCATCCTGGACAGCGGTAAGAAGTTCGCGTACTTCCGCCTCTGAAATGGATTTCGATGCATCATAACTGCGGATGCTGCGCCGGGTGGCGAGCACTTCATCGAACGAAGGAGCCTTGGAAGGTGTGCCGGGGCGGCCGCAGCCGGCGAAGCCCGTCAGCAGGATGGCGCTCAGCAGCGCCGGATGCTGGAAAAGCGTGGGGAAAAGCTTCATAGGATTCTGGATTATACGTTCAGGTACAAAGATAAAAAAAGACTCCGAACTTTCTACAGTCCGGAGTCCGATGTGCACCCCTAGGGATTCGAACCCTAGACCCACTGATTAAGAGTCAGTTGCTCTACCAGCTGAGCTAGGGGTGCAAGATTTCAATTCACGTGACCCGTTCGGGGCTCGAACCCGAGACCCCCACATTAAAAGTGTGATGCTCTACCAACTGAGCTAACGAGTCTTCCACCGTTTTGGGATTGCAAAGGTATTGCTTTCGCTGCAATTCTCCAAATTTATTTTGAAAAATATTCAGCGGAGTAGTCCTTGCCGGTGATCTGGGTGAGGGCGGCGAAGCTGCCGAGGTCGCTCCACTCCCAGCGGCCCGGAATCATGTGGACCTTGTCGGACTTTTCCATGACCGCATAGTCGATCGAGATCTTCTCGCAGGTCGGGAAGAGCTCCTCCAGGGCGGCGCGCTCCCCCGGTGTGCCGAAGGTCGGCGCCAGGCGGTCCATCACCGCGCAGATCGACGGCGCATAGGTGTGCAGCTCGGCGAGAATGGCTGCGGAGTTCCAGACGAAGATACCGGCGTTCCAGAAGTAGCCTCCGGAGGCAAGGTAGCGCTCCGCGGTCGCGAGGTCGGGTTTTTCCTTGAAGGACTCGACTTTGACGACATCATCGATGGCGGCGGGGGCGTGGATGTAGCCGTAGCCGGTGTCGGGGCGGGTAGGGGCGATGCCGACGCAGACGAGGGCGTCGCGCGCGGCGGTGAAGGCCAGCGCTGCCTGCATGGTCGCAGCAAATGCATCGTAGTCAGGGACATAGGCATCCGCCGGCGTCACGACGATGTTGCCGGGCTCCGCGCTGGCGGCGGCAATCTTCGTGCTCGCATAGGCGATGCAGGGAGCCGTGTTGCGGGCGGCAGGCTCCAGGAGGATATGGTCTTCTGCCACGGAGGGCAGCTGCTCGCGGACGAAATGGCCATAGTCCGCGGAGGTTACGACCCAGAATTCCGCCTCCGGGTCGACGCGCAGGAAGCGCTCCCAGGTCAGCTGGATCATCGTCTTGCCGCATTCCAGCAAGTCGCAGAACTGTTTCGGATGCTGCGGAGTGCTCAGGGGATAGAGTCGGCTGCCGACGCCCCCGGCCATGATGACTACGTGTGTTTTCATAGCGTAACTGCGGCAAAAATACACAATATTTCTTATATTTGAGGGATAACACAGAATAACACTAAAACTGATACAGCGATATGTTGGATGAGAATTACGGGCTTTATGTAGCCCACGGGCCGAAGGGGCCGATTTCGATTTGCGGAAAGATGGCGAACCGCCACGGACTGATTGCCGGCGCGACGGGTACGGGCAAGACCGTGACCCTGCAGGTGCTGGCGGAAACCTTCTGCCAGGCCGGCGTGCCCTGCTTCATGGCGGACATGAAGGGCGACCTTTCCGGCATCAGCCAGGCCGGCGCGATGAGCAGCTTCATCGAGAAGCGCTGCGCCGAATTCGGCATCGAGAATCCCGCGTTCAAGGGCTGCCCGGTGCGTTTCTACGACGTCTTCGGCGAGCAGGGCCACCCCATGCGCACGACCATCTCCAACATGGGTCCGCAGCTCCTCGCCCGCCTCATGAGCCTCAACGAGGTCCAGACCGGCGTCCTCAACATCGTCTTCCGCGTCGCCGACGACAAGGGCCTCCTGCTGATTGACATGAAGGACCTCCGCGCGATGCTGAACTATGTCTCCGAGCACGCCGCCGAATACACCGCGACCTACGGCAACGTCTCCGCCGCCTCGATCGGCGCCATCCAGCGCGCCCTCCTGCAGCTCGACTCCCAGGGCGCCGAGAAGTTCTTCGCAGAGCCCGCCTTCGACATCGACGACCTCCTCCAGACCAAGGACGGCAAGGGCATCATGAGCGTGCTCGCCGCCGACAAGCTGATGCAGAATCCGAAGCTCTACTCGACCTTCCTGCTCTGGCTCCTGTCCGACATCTACGCCCGCCTCCCGGAAGTCGGCGACCTCGACCTCCCGCGCCTCGTCTTCTTCTTCGACGAAGCCCACACCCTCTTCGACGATACCCCGAAAGCCCTCGTGGACAAGATCGAGCAGGTTGTCCGCCTGATCCGAAGCAAGGGCGTCGGCGTCTATTTCGTGACCCAGAACCCGACCGACATCCCGGACGTCATCCTCGGCCAGCTCGGCAACCGCGTCCAGCACGCCCTGCGCGCCTACACGCCGCGCGACCAGCGGGCCGTCCGCGCCGCCGCCGAAACCTTCCGTACGAACCCGGAATTCAAGACCGAAGACGCCATTATGGAGCTCAGCACCGGCGAAGCCCTCGTCTCCTTCCTGGACCCGAAGGGCGCCCCCAGCGTCGTCGAACGCGCCCGGATCCTCTTCCCGCTGAGCCAGATCGGCGCCATCACCGAAGGCCAGCGCCTCGACGCCGTCAAGGGTTCCAGCATCTACGGCAAATATGACGAAGTCATCGACCGCCAGAGCGCCTTCGAAGACCTCATGGCCATGAATGAAGCGCAGCAACAGGAAGTCCAGGAGCGCCAGGCGGACGCCGTCAAAGAGCGCGGCAAGAAAGCGGACAAGAAGGGCAAGAGCAAAGGCATCGGCAAGGTGATCCTCGGCACCGTCCTCGGCTCCGCCGTGACCGCCGTCAGCAACTCCATCGGCACCGAAGTCTCCCGCGCCGCGACCGGCAAGAAGATCAGCGGAAAATCCATCGCCGAACGCGCCATCAAGAACACAACCTCCGCCGTGACCCGCAACGTCGCGAAAAAACTCTCCCGCAGCATCCTCGGCAACCTCATCAAATAGCGATAAAATGAACTTCAGACGCATCTCCCGCGGCCTGCCGGCGCTCCTTTGCGCCCTGCTGGCCCTCTCCGCCCTGCCCGGCTGCAGCCGCGGAGCCAAATGGACCAAACTCCTCGACGAGGACCTCACCTCCTGGCGCATCTACCAGAGCTACGCCACGCCCGAAGAAGGCTTCCAGGGCCGCCTCCCCTTAGGCGAAGACGGGAATCCCCTGCCCGCCATCGGCTATGACAGGAACGAAGGCAACGCCTTCTCGACCCGCAAGGAAGGCAAGGACGTTGTCCTCAGCATCTGCTCCCCCATCTACGGAGCCTTGATCACAAAAGAGACCTTCTCCAACTTCGAGTTCCGCATGAAAGTCCGCTACGGCACGCAGGCCTGGGGTGTCCGCGCCGGCAAGGCCATCGACTCCGGTCTCATCTACAACTCCTTCGGCGAGCCCGGCACCAACCACCTGTTCTCCTGGATGCGCGGCTTTGAGTGCCAGCTCATGGCCAGCGGCACGACCGAAGGCAACACCGGAGACTTCTGGGGCACCAGCGGCACCCGCGCCGACGCCCGCGTAACCCGCAACGAAGAACTCCGCGCGTGGTTCTTCGACCCCGCCGGAGAACTCCGCAGCGGGACCGGCTTCCGCGCCGCGGACAACAACAGTCCGGACGGCGAATGGACTGAGGTCGCCATTTACTGCATCGGTGACAAGAGTCTCCACGTCGTGAACGGCCAGGTCGTCATGGCGCTCGAAAACCTGCGCTTCCGCGCGCAGGACGGCAGCGAGACGCCGGTGAAGGAGGGCCACATCCAGATCCAGTGTGAGGCGGGAGAACTCTACGTCAAAGACATCCGGATCCGCCCCATCGAGGCCTTCCCCGCCGAATACCTGACCTTCTTCGCGGATTAATTACTCCCGTGCCAAGGAGATTCGGCGGAGGAGAGGGAGACGAAGGCGCCGTAGCCGCCGTCGACGTTCGAGTAGGTGAAGCAGGGCGGGATCAGGCCGAACATCGCCAGTTCGGAGTAGCCCTCGTTGTTGCGCGCCATCATGTAGTTGTAGCACGCATCGGAGAGGCGGTACAACTTGACTTTCCAGCGGTAGCTGGCCTTCGAATAATGGGTATACCCGTCGCCCCAGTCGTAGGAGTGTTCGGAATCCTCATACAGGTTATAATACTGCACGACGGTGCGGTCCTGGATCTCGCGGCCGCTTAGAACCAGGATCTGTGCGTTTCCGTAACGGTAATCCCAGTTCGGATTGAAGTAAAAGATGGTCCAGGACTGTTCCTCCAGTTCGGCGATGATGCTTTCGGTATCCGTCGGCGAAGTCGGGTACAGACTGGAGATGTCCGTCGCCTCCCCACGCTCCTCCGTGCCCTCTTCATCGGTGGTCGTCCAGATCACGTGGGACTCAAGGAAATAGGCGATGCCGTAGTGGGCGTCCGGCACCGGATCGTCCGCGAGCGTGACCGTGACCTTCGCAAGGTCCCGGTCTCCGATGCTGACGGGGTCCTGGCGGACCGCCGCGAGACGCGGCGCGTCCGGCACGACCGTCTGCGCGGAGACGGGCTCCACGCCGGCCGCCTTGACATACACGTCCAGTGCCGTTCCGGGCGCATTGTGGCCCAGGAAGTACCAGCGCCAGTCGTCCTTGCGCCGCACCTCCACGTCCTGCCCGCCGGCACGGACCCGGAATTCCTCGATCTTGTAATCCGTTCCCGGAATCTTCGCGCCGTCCAGCGGCACCGTCCGGGACAGGCGGATGAAAGTCGTGTCCGCATCCGAGACATAGGACTGGAGGAACATCCGGTCTTCCGTCACGTCGATTTTCGGATCGAACGCATAGTCACAGGCGCTCAGCAGCAGCGCCGCTGCGTATAGGGCAAATATCTTCTTCATCCGCGCATCAGAATTTAAGGCTGTAACTCAGGGACGGCACGATCGGGATCAGGCCGTAGGCCGTCGCCTTGTACTTGTCCGTCTTGGAATCCCGCTCGATGTTGGCTGCGACGGCATTCATCCGGCAGTAGGCGTTATAGAGGCTGAAGTTCCACAGCGCCTCCCGGCCGCGGCGCGTCGTCCGGTGGAAATTGAATCCCAGGTCGAGCCGGTGGTAATCCGGCAGCTTTACGTTGTTCGGTTTCGAATACAGCTGGTTCCGGAGATAGATGATTTCCTTCCCCGCGTATTCGCTGTAGTCGGCCTGGTATTCCAGCGAGGTCGGGAAGGTGATCCGGTTGCCGGAATGGTAGGTCCATCCGCCATAGAGCTCGAAACGCTTCCCCGGCCGCCAGGAGGCGGTCAGCGTCAGCTTGTGGCGGTTGTCGTTGCGGTCCCGGTACCACTCCGGATAGATCTTTTCGAAGTAGCGTTCGCTCCAGGAAAGCGTGTAGTAGGCCGCCGCCTGGAGTTTTTCCGTCCGGTATTCCAGCGAGAACTCGCCGCCGTAGGAGCGCCCGCGGCCCTCCGTGTAGCTGCGCTCCCAACTGGTGAGCGAGGGCAGCAGCGTGACCTGGCCGCAGTACTCGTACAAGTGGGTCATGTTCTTGTACCAGCCTTCCACCGTGAGGTCGAAACCGGATGGCAGCTGGGCATAGACGCCAAGCGTGTACTGGTCGGAATGCATCGGCGCAATCAGCGCCGTGGACGGCATCCAGGCGTTGATCGGAAGGTCGATGTAAAGCGAAGATATCTGGTGGGCGAACTGGTTCATCGCGGCGTAGGCGGCGCGCAGCGAAACGCGCTCCGAGGCCTGGAACCTGGTCGCGACGCGCGGCTCGAGCATGTTCCGGGTCTTTCCGGGAGAGAAGAAAAGCGCATCCCGCAGGCCCAGGTTCAGCCGCCAGCGGTCGGAGAAGCGGATTTCGTCCTCGAAGAATGCTGCGGCCTCTCCGCCCCGGTAGGGCACGACCGCGTCTTCCTTATGCTCGTATTTCTCGCCGTCCTCGATAGCCTTGATTACCTCCCGGGTGCCGGGCTCGTAGGCGTGGTACTGCCCCGTCGCTCCGAAGCGGACCGTATGGGCCCGGCCCGGGGTCCAGACGAAGGAAAGGTTCAGTCCCCCGTCGTGGATGACCGTGAAGATATTCTCCTCCAGGCTTATGTAGGAATAGGATTCCGTACCGTCATCGTATTTGTACCGGTCCTCTTCCTCAACCCGTGCGCCGATGTTGGACTTGTAACGGGAATAATAGGGCGTCAGCTTCATCGAGAGGTTGTCGCTCCAGTCGTAGTTCCAGTCCAGCGAGGTGAGCGTGTTGCCCCAGACCATGCTGAGGTCCAGGGATTCCTTGTGGTCGGAGTAGCTGTCCCCCGCCCCGAAGTTGTCGCGGCCGCGGTAGAAGTTCAGGACCAGCCTGCTGCGGGGGGAGAACTTATGGGCGAGCTTGGCATTGAGGTCGCCGAAGAGGTAGTGGCCGCTGACGTGCTCGTTGGACTGATCCTTTTTGAGCCTGTGGTTCGCATAGGCGATGAGGGGGACGCTGAAGGTTTCCATCCAGGTGCGGCGAAGGGAAAGGTTGAAGGAGGTTTTTCCCTTGACGAGGGGGCCTTCGAGCTGCAGGCGGCCATCGATGTTGCCGAGGCCGAAATGGCCGTGGAGGGCTTCATAGTCGCCTTCGCGGGTCGTGACGTCCACGACGGAGGACATGCGCCCGCCGTAGCGCGCCGGGAAGCCGCCCTTGTAGAAATCCACGTTGTCGATGATGTCCGCGTTGAATGAGGAGAAGAGACCGATCAGGTGGGAGACCTGGTACATCGGGACTCCATCCAGCAGGAAGAGATTATCGCTCCCGTCGCCGCCGCGCACGTACAGGCCGGACATCAGTTCCGTCCCGCTCGCGACGCCCGGCAGCTGCTGGAGCATCTTGATGACGTCCGGCGAGCCCAGGAAGGCGAAGCCGCGGCCGATGGAGGCGCCGTCGATGCGCGTGAGGCTGGTCTGCGTCGCGACGTCCTCGCGCTTGCGCGCGTCGGTGGACACGCGCGCCGCATCGAGCGTATCGCGCATCTCCCCGACATTCTGGGCGAGCGCCGCAGCCGACAGCAGCAGCCCCGCCAGGATCAGCAGTTTTCGCATAAATCTAATATAACGGATAGGAACCGGAACAAGTTCCGTGCCCGCGGAAGACTAATTCTTCCGGACCGGGTCGCAGGTCAGCCCGACGCCGAGTTTGTTGAAAATCTTGCGGTCCACCTCGCTGAGCATCACGGTTGAATGGGCCTGGCAGCCTTTCAGCTCGGGGAGCTGGTTCAGCGCGCGGCGGCAGTTCTCGTCCTGCGGACTGAGCATCGAAAGGGCCACGAGGACTTCGTCCGTATGGAGCCGGGGGTTGCGGCCGTGGAGGTAGGAGAGCTTGGTTTTCTGGATGGGCTCGATCATGTCCTGCGGGATGAGCTTCTTCTCGTGGGGAATGCCGGCGAGATGCTTGGTCGCATTCAGCAGGAGGGCTGCGCTGGAGCCGAGGAGCGGGCTGGCGTTGGCGCAGATGATGGTGCCGTCGGCGAGCTCGATGGCCGCGGAAGCGGCGCCGGAGGACTCCAGGCGCTCCTTGGCCGCGACGGTCGTGCGGCGGTAGGCGGTCGTGATCTTCGCCTGCTTCATGAGCAGGGCGATCTTGTTGACTTCGTTGTCGTTGCAGGCTCCGTCGGCGAGCTTGTTGAGGGCGGTGTAGTAGCGGCGGATGATTTCGTCGCGGGCGGCGTCGCAGCAGAGGTCTTCGTCGCACATGCAGAAGCCGACCATGTTGACGCCCATGTCCGTCGGGGACTTGTAGGGGTTCTCCCCGTAGATACCCTCGAAGAGCGCGTTCAGCACCGGGAAAATCTCGATGTCGCGGTTGTAGTTGACGGCGGTCTCGCCGTAGGCCTCGAGGTGGAACGGGTCGATCATGTTGACGTCGTTGAGATCCGCGGTCGCGGCTTCGTAGGCGATGTTGACCGGGTGCTTCAGCGGGAGGTTCCAGATCGGGAAGGTCTCGAACTTGGCATAGCCGGCCTTGATGCCGCGCTTGTTCTCCTGGTAGAGTTGGCTCAGGCAGACGGCCATCTTGCCGCTGCCCGGGCCCGGGGCCGTCACGACGACCAGCGGGCGCGTCGTCTCGACATAGTCGTTCTTGCCGAATCCCTCGTCGGAGTCGATCAGGGCGACGTTGTTGGGATAGCCTTCGATGGTATGGTGGTAATAGACCCGGATGCCGAGGCGCTCCAGGCGCTGGCGGTAGGCGTCGGCGCTGGACTGGCCGTTGTAGTGGGTAATCACGACCGAGCTCACGAGCAGGCCCCTGTTCTCGAACTCGGAGCGCAGGCGCAGC
>Ga0310696_10008352_pt1 | contig 12080 bp, 9 predicted proteins | sample AusTroGonzalo_MG_4_FD_203885 | JGI IMG/M metagenome (GOLD analysis project Ga0310696, IMG submission 203885) | Bovine rumen microbial communities from tropical cattle in Woodstock, Queensland, Australia - Gonzalo_02 (v2) (version 2) | ecosystem: Host-associated > Mammals > Digestive system >... | reverse complement strand
GAACGTGCCGCAGCCGGCGCAGATGCCTTCTTCGCCGCAGAAGACGGGAGTCTTTGTTTCGCGGGAGATCGTGTTGACGATCTCGGTGCTTTCCGCAACGGTGTTGTCCGTCGGGACGTAGATCACGTCGCAGTCGTTCGCCGCTTTGTTCGCGACTGACTGGATGTCGTTGGAGTCGGCAAACGAATAGTATGTCGCCGTTTTGCCCTTCGATTCAAGATATTCCTTGACTACTTTTACCTGATATGCCGAGTTAGCTTCCGCGGAGCAGAAGAGAAGGCCGAACTTCGTCGCAGAGGGGAACAGATCGATCATCATCTGCGCCTGCTCGTCGAGCGGAGCGAGGTCGGACGTGCCGGATACGTTGCTTCCGACCGTGCCGCTGAAGTTTTCAATGCTGAGCGCGACGCCGTATTCGGTGATGGACGTGCCGAGTATCGGTATTTTCGTCGTTGCGCTTGCCGCTGCCTGAAGCGCGGGTGTTGCGTTAGCCATGATGAGATCGTAATTCTTCGAAACGAAGCTGTTGACTATCGTCGTGCAGACAGTCGGCTCGCCCGCGGCGTTCTGATAATCGAACGTCACGTTCTCCGCGCCGAGCTTGTCAATAAGCGCCTGCTTGAAGCCGTTTGTCGCCGCGTCGAGAGCGACGTGCGAAACGAGCTGGCAGATTCCGACGGTGTACTTTGTTTTCTTTCCGCACGATGCGAGCATGAGGCACGCGGAAAGTACGAATGCGACGGAAAGGATCGCCGCGAGAACTTTTTTAATGTTTTTCATAGTGATCTCCTGTTCTGATTTTTTATATAAAAACCACTTCTGTGGCGTTTATCATATTTTCCCCGGCAGTTTGTGTATTATCAAGGGCTTTGACGAAGATAAACCGTCAAGCTAAAACCGACTTTGTTCGGCTTACAGATGCCTATAAAAACAAAAAATCCGTGCAAAAAACTTTGCACGGACGATTTTCATCGCGGTACCACCTTGCTTCGCGGCAAAAGCCGCCTCACTCGCGATATAACGGTCGCTCCCGTTGCGTGTTTGACGCAAAGCTCGCGGAATGCAGGTCCGCACCCTCCGACTGCCGTCTCGCACCGACCGGCGGCTCTCTGAAAGTCAATTTGAGGGAGGTTTGGTTTCCGTTTTGCGCTTTTTCTACCGAATATACATCAATTATACATATTCCGCGCCGAAATGTCAATAGTTTTTTTGCAGGGAATATAAATAAATTCTCGCTCGGGCGCGTCTTTTTCGTTGACACCAGCGCTCGGGTATGGTAAAATGATGTCATAATAACACAAGGGGAGAGCCGTAATGGAAAAATCGATCCTGAAAAACAAAATATACCTTTATCTAACCGAATTTTTTGCCGGCATGAGCGTGATGGCGGTGGAACTCGGCGCGTCGCGCCTGCTCGCGCCGTATTTCAGCTCGTCGCAGATCGTGTGGACGATCATCATCGGCACGATAATGATAGCGATGGCGCTCGGAAATCTCCACGGCGGCAAAAAGGCCGACAAGGACCCGAACCCCGACAAGCTCTACATCCGCCTGCTCATCGCGGCTGTGTGGATCGCGCTGATCCCCGTCGTCGGGAAATACGTCATCATCGGCATTTCGGCGCTGATGATCTTCACGGTCAGCGCGGGATTTCTCGTTTGGGCGGCGCTCGCGGCGTGCTTTGTCGTGTTCGTGTTCCCGCTGTTCTTGCTCGGCACGGTGACGCCCTCTCTCGTCAAATACACCGTCGGCAGTCTTGACGAAAGCGGCAAGGTCGTCGGGCGGCTCGGCGCGGCGAACACGATCGGGAGCATCATCGGCACGTTCGTGCCGACGTTTGTGACGATCCCGTCCGTCGGCACGTCGGTGACGTTCCTCATTTTCGCGGGGATACTGCTCGCGCTCGCGCTGATATATTTCATCACGTCGAAGAGAAAGATAGTTCAGTCGGTCGTGGCGACGGTGCTCGTTGTCGCGAGTTGCGTTTTCGGCGCGTCGAACAGTTTTGCGTTCTGGGAAAGCTCGCTTTCCTACGAGGGCGAGTCGGTGTATAATTATCTTCAGGTCAAGGAGGACGACCGCCGCGTCGTGCTCTCGACGAACGTCCTTTTCGGCGTGCAGTCTGTGTACATGAAAAGCGAAACGCTGACGGGCATGTACTACGACTACGCGATGGCGGCGCCGATGATGTGCGGCGTCCACGAAAAAGACTCGCTCGACGTGCTGATCCTCGGCATGGGCACGGGCACTTACGCCACTCAGTGCGACAGATATTTTGACAACGTAAAGTGCGTCGGCGTCGAGATCGACGACAAGATAATCGATCTCTCGCGCACGTTTTTCGCCCTGCCAGAGAGCGTCCCCGTCACGGCGTACGACGGGCGCGCGTACCTCGACGCGACGAAGGATAAATTTGACGTCATAATGGTCGACGCGTATCAGGACATAACGATCCCGTTCCAGATGTCGACGGTCGAGTTCTTCACATCGGTGAGGGAACACCTCCGCGACGGCGGCGTGATGGTCGTCAACATGAACATGCGATCAACGCGCGCGGGCGGCATCAACGAATACCTTTCCGATACGATCGCGTCGGTTTTCGATAACGTGTACAGGATCGACATCCCGACGAGCTCGAACAGCGAGCTGTTCGCGTCGCAAAACGGCGGCGTGCTCGATATCATGGACGAAAACATCACCGCGGAAAAGGATCAGGAGCTGAAAAACATGATGACGCGCGTGTATTACGGGCTCGAGCGCTACGACGGCGGCGATCACGTGATGACCGACGACAAGGCGCCGGTCGAACTGCTCGGCATGCGGGTCATCGACGATCTTATAAAGGAAGAAGTCGACTACTACAAGAATATTTACAAAAACGAAGGCTTCGAGGGACTGAAAAACAAGATATTCGGCTGAAAAAAGGGCGCAAGCCCTTTTTTCTCTCCCCGTTTTGGGGGTTCTCGTGTCTTTCAGATAAAGAAAAAGTACACCCGCGTGCTTTTCGCATAAAAAGAAAAGGCCGAAAACACTTGACAACTCCCCGCCGCCGTTGTATAATTTACCTATAATACAAAAGGGAGAAGTATAATGTCGATCACATTCGCCGAGAATTATTTTTATTATTTTACACCCGCGATGGATAATTGCATTGTACGCCTTGTCGCGTAAGCGACGATTTCAACGCATATATCCACCGCCTGTTTTCGCGTTCTCACGTCGGCGGTGGTTTTTATTTGAGAGGAATATATGAACGATCTGGAAAAAGCAAGAAAAACGATAAACGAGACCGATAAAGAAATGGCGCGTCTCTTTTCAGAAAGGATGAACGCCATAAAGGACGTCGCCGCCTACAAGGCGGAGCACGGGCTCCCCGTGTTTGATGCGACGCGCGAAGCGGAAGTCGTCGCGCGCGGCGCATCTCTTATCGAGGACGAGGAGATCCGCGAATACTACGTCAATTTCTTAAAATACACGATGGAGCTCTCAAAGCAGTATCAGCATCGGCTGATGAGCGGCGTGAGGGTCGCTTACAGCGGCGTTGAGGGCGCGTTCGCGCACATCGCGGCGACGCGGATATTCCCCGACGGTGAGCACGTCTCCTACGGCGGATTCATCGACGCGTACAACGCCGTCGTCGCGGGCGACTGCGACTGCGCGGTGCTCCCGATCGAAAACAGCTACGCGGGCGAAGTCGGGCAGGTGATGGATTTGATGTTCGGCGGCTCGCTCTACGTTTCGGGCGTTTACAGCCTCAGGATCACGCACAATCTGCTCGGCGTGCCGGGCGCGCGCGTCGAGGATATCAAAACGGTCATATCTCACCCGCAGGCGCTCGATCAGTGCGCGGGATACATCCGCCGCCACGGATTCGAGCAAAAGCGCGCCGTCAACACGGCGATGGCGGCAAAGGAAGTCGCCGAAAAGGGATACATGTCGACGGCGGCTATCGCGAGCGCCGAAACGGCGGCGCTTTACGGCCTTGCCGTACTCGATCACGACATCAACGAGAGCGCGACGAACACGACGCGCTTTGCCGTGTTCTCCCGCGTCGAAAACACGAAAAAGCGTGACGAAAACAACAACTTCATGCTGCTGTTCACCGTGAAAAACGTGTCGGGCTCGCTCGCGAAAGCGATCGACGTCATCGGCAAATACGGCTTCAACATGAAAGTGCTCCGCTCGCGCCCGATGAAAGAGCTCGCGTGGCAGTATTACTTCTACGTCGAAGCCGAGGGCGACGAATCTTCGGAAAAAGGGCGCGAAATGCTCGAGGAACTGTCGAAAAACTGCGACATGCTGAAGATCGTCGGCACTTATTCAATGGAAACGGAACTGAAACAGGAGAAGGGATAAATTTATGGTCATCCGCATCGAACTCGGAAAAGAGAGCTACGACGTCACAGCAGAGCGCGGCGCGCTCGCGCACGTCGGGGAAATATTCGACCTCGACCGCCGCGCGCTGATCGTCACGGACGACGGCGTGCCGAAAGAGTACGCCGAAAAAGTCGCGTCGCAGTCAAGAAACGGACATATCGTCACCGTTCCCGCGGGCGAGGGGAGCAAAAGCCCCGAAACGTATCTCGGCTTGCTCGAAAAGACGGTATCTCTCGGCTTTGAGCGGAGCGACTGCGTCGTCGCCGTCGGCGGCGGGGTGGTCGGCGACCTCGCGGGATTCGTCGCGGCGACATATATGCGCGGCGTCGACTTTTACAACGTGCCGACGACGCTGCTCGCAATGATCGACTCGTCGATCGGCGGCAAGACCGCGATCGATTTTTGCGGGATAAAGAACATCGTCGGCGCGTTCTGGCAGCCGAAGGCGGTCCTGATCGACCCCGACGTGCTCAAAACGCTCCCCGCGCGGCAGTATTCAAACGGGCTCGCGGAAGCGATAAAAATGGCGGCGACGCTTGACAAAGACCTTTTCGAGCTGATCGAAAACGGGAACGCCGAAGAAAACATCGAAAAGATCATCGTCGGCTCGCTCGAAATAAAGCGCCGCGTCGTCGAAGCGGACACGCGCGAGGCGGGCCTGCGCCGCGTGCTGAACTTCGGGCACACGGTCGGCCACGGCATCGAAGCCGAGCAAAAAGGGAAGCTTTATCACGGCGAGTGCGTCGCGCTCGGCATGCTCCCGATGAGCTCGGGGGCGGCGCGCGAACGGATCAAAGCCGTACTTGAAAAGAACGGTCTCCCGACCGTCTTTGACGGCGACAAAACCGCCGTCATCGAAGCGCTGACGCACGACAAAAAAGCGTCACACGGCGCGATAAACGTCGTCACCGTCGACGAGATCGGCGAGTTTAACATGAAAAAAGAAACGCCGTCCGAACTGCTTTGCAGAATGACGGCGACGTGGGGTGAATGATATGAAAAACACATTCGGTCAGAGCGTTTCGGTGACGCTTTTCGGAGAAAGCCACGGCGACGTCATCGGCGCCGTCATCGACGGGCTCGCGCCGGGGATCGATATCGATAAAGATTATATCGCGTCGCGCCTCGCTCTCCGCCGCCCCGCGGGAAAGATATCGACGTCGCGCGTCGAAAAGGACGAATTCAGAATCGTGTCGGGTGTTTTTAGCGGCAAAACGACGGGAACGCCGCTTTGCGTCATGATCCCGAACGAAAATACGTCGAGCGCCGACTACGAAGCGACGCGCGCTCTCGCTCGCCCGTCCCACGCGGACTACACGGCGTACGAAAAATATCACGGCTTTGAGGACTATCGCGGCGGCGGCCACTTCAGCGGACGGCTGACGGCGCCTCTCGTCGCGGCGGGCGCGATCGCCGAGACGGCGCTCATGTCAAAAGGCATCGTCCTCGGAACGCACATCTCGCGCTGCGCAGGAATCGACGACAGAAAATTCGGCGACATCAAAAAAGACATAGATTTTCTTTCAACTGCGGCTTTCCCCGTGCTCGACGGTAAGGCGGGCGAGAAAATGACGGCGAAAATCCTCGAAGCGGCAAAAGACGGCGACAGCGTCGGCGGCGTGCTCGAGTGCGCCGTGATCGGCATGCCCGCGGGCGTCGGCGAGCCGTGGTTCGACTCGGTCGAATCGGTGCTCAGCCACGCGCTGTTCTCGATCCCCGCGGTCAAAGGGGTGCAGTTCGGCGACGGGTTCGCGCTCTCCGACATGCACGGCAGCGAAGCAAACGACGCGTTCCGCGTCGAAAACGGCAAAGTAATAACGAAAACGAATCACAACGGCGGCATTAACGGCGGCATCACGAACGGCATGCCGATCGTCTTTTCCGTCGCGGTAAAACCGACGCCGTCGATCTTCAAAACGCAGGAAACCGTAGATTTCATCAAAGGCGAAAACGCCGAGATCACGATAAATGGGCGGCACGATCCCGCGATCGTCCACCGCGCCCGCGCCGTAGTCGACGCGGTGACGGCGCTGACGCTTTGCGACATGCTCGCCATACGCTTCGGCACCGACTTTTTCGGAGGGGAAAAATGACGTACGGCTGTATTGGCAACCCGCTCGGGCACAGCTTTTCGGAGATCATCCACTCGAAGATCGGGCGGTACGACTATAAACTCCACGAACTTCCGCCCGAAGAGCTCGACGCGTTCATGACATCGCGCGATTTTCTCGGCATCAACGTCACGATCCCGTATAAGCAGGACGTGATACCGTACCTTGACGATATCGACACAATGGCAAAAGAGATCGGCGCTGTCAACACCATCGTCAACCGTGGCGGCAAGCTCTGCGGCTACAACACCGATTTTTCGGGCATGCGCGCGGCGATAAAGCGCGCTGGCATCGAAACGGAAAACAAAAAAGTCCTTGTGCTCGGCACGGGCGGCACGAGCCGCACGGCCGTCGCCGTGGCGAGATCGCTCGGCGCGCGCGAAGTTTTCCGCGTCAGCCGCAGCGGGCGCGAAGGCGCGATCACGTATGAGGACGCTTACGAAAACCACGCCGACGCGGACGTGATCATAAACACATCCCCCGTCGGAATGTACCCGAAGATCGACGGCACGCCCGTCGAGATCGAGAAATTCCCGCGCCTTTCGGGCGCGTTCGACGCGGTGTATACTCCACTTCGCACAAACCTCGTTCTCGACGCGCGCGCGCGTAATATAAAAGCGGAAGCGGGACTGTATATGCTCGTTTATCAGGGCGTTGTCGCGTCGGAGCACTTCCTCGGCGAAAAACTCCCCGACGGCCTTGCGGACAAGATTTTCGGCGAAATTTTCGCCGAAAGGGAAAACATAGTGCTCATCGGCATGGCGTCGAGCGGGAAAAGCACCGTCGGCAAAATGCTCGCGGACAGGCTCGGGCGCAAGTTTTACGACACCGACAAACTCATCGTCGAGCGCTCGGGCATGGGCGTCGCCGAGATATTCGATAAACACGGCGAGGACGAATTCCGTAAGATCGAGCGCGAAGTCGTTTCCGACATCGCCAAGGAAAGCGGCGCCGTCATCGCCACGGGCGGCGGCACGTCGCTATACGATACAAACGTAAAGAAACTGAGGCAGAACGGCCGCCTTTACTGGCTCGACCGATCGCCCGATCTGCTCACGCCAACGTTCGACCGCCCGCTCGCGCGGGACATAGAAACGATGAAGCGCCGCTATCACGAGCGGTACGACATCTACAAGGCGGCGGCGGACGAAACAATAATCAACAACGGCACCGCCGAAGAAGCGGCAGATATCATCGAAAGGAAACACACGGGAAAATGAAAGTCGTCGTCATACCGTCGCGTATCGCGGGGAAAATCACGGCCCCGCCGTCAAAAAGCATGGCTCACCGTATGCTCATATGCGCGGGACTCGCGGATGGCGAGAGCATTGTTCGCGGCGTTTCTCCGAGCGAGGACGTGCTCGCGACCGTCGACTGCCTTTCAACGCTCGGCGCGTCGTGCGACTACGACGGCAAGGACGTGCGCGTCTGCGGGATATCTCCCGAAAAAATGACGCCGCGCGGCACTCTCGAATGCCGCGAATGCGGCTCGACGCTTCGATTTTTCATCCCGATCTGTCTCACGACAGGCAAAGAAACGACGCTTTCGGGGAGCGAAAAACTCCTCTCGCGGCCGCTCTCGGTTTATGAAGAACTCTGCGGCGCGCGTGGATTTGGGTTTTCAAACGACGGCAAAAAAGTCACCGTTTCGGGAAAACTCGAAAGCGGGGAATATACCGTGCGCGGCGACGTCAGCAGTCAGTTCGTTTCGGGGCTGCTCTTCGCGCTCCCGACGGCGCACGGCGACAGCCGCATTACGCTGACGGGCGCCGTCGAAAGCCGCCCGTATATTGACATGACGATGGCGGCGCTTGAAAAATTCGGCGTCAACGCCGAATGGACGGGCGAAAACACGATATCGGTCAAAGGCGATCAAAAATACTCGCCCGCCGACGTCACGGTCGAGGGAGATTTTTCTAACGCCGCGTTTTTCGAGGCGCTGAACCTCATCGGCGGCGACGTTTCCGTCGACGGGCTCGACTTTTCAAGTGCGCAGGGCGACAAAATCTGCGTTGAGTATTTCGAAAAACTCGCCGCCGGCGCGCCGACGCTCTCGCTCACCGACTGCCCCGATCTCGGCCCCGTCATGTTCGCCATGGCGGCTGAAAAAAACGGTGCGACGTTCACGGGCACGCGCCGACTCAGGATCAAAGAAAGCGACCGCGTCGCGTCGATGGCGGCGGAACTATATAAATTCGGCGCGGAATTCGAGATCGGAGACGACACCGTGACTGTCAAAAAACGCGCTCTTCACGCGCCGACGGATACGCTCTCGTCGCATAACGACCACCGTGTCGCGATGGCGCTCTCCGTGCTCATGACAAAATACGGCGGCGCGATTTTAGGCGCCGAAGCGGTGAAGAAGAGCATGCCCGATTTTTACGAAAAACTGTCGTCTCTCGGCGCGGAGGTCATATATGAAGATAAATAAAGACACAAAATTTCTCATCGTGGGGCTCGGACTGATCGGCGGATCGTACGCGAAAGCGCTGAAAAAGCAGGGATACCGCGTCGAAGCGATCGCGCGCCGAAAAGAGACTATTGATTATGCACTCGAGAACGGGATCATCGACGCGGGCTCGACCGAGGTCAGCGAAAGGACGGTCGGCGGCGCGGACGTCATCGTTTTCGCGCTCTACCCGAAAGTGTTCCTCGACTGGATCGACGAGCACCAAGACCTCATCAAAAGCGGCGCCATGATAACGGACGTCACGGGCGTCAAGTCGTGCATCGTCTACGACGTGCAGAAAAAACTCCGTCCCGACGTCGAATTCATCGCCGCGCACCCGATGGCGGGCCGCGAGGTCTACGGCGTCGAAAACAGCGACGAAAAGATATTCCACGGCGCGAACTACATCGTCGTGCCGACGGAAAAAAACACGCCCGAAGCCATCGAAGAATGCAAAAAGCTCGGCGAGATCCTCGGTTTTTCGCGCGTTTCGACGCTGTCTCCCGAGGCGCACGACGAGATGATCGGCTTCGTTTCACAGCTCACGCACTGCATCGCCGTGTCGCTGATGACGTGCTCCGACAACAAAAATCTCGTAAATTACACGGGCGACTCGTTCCGCGACCTGACGCGCATCGCGCGCATCAACGACGCGATGTGGAGCGAGCTGTTCATGATGAATAAAGACGCGCTGCTGCGCGAAATGGACAAGTTCATCGGCGAGTTTAACGAGCTTCGCCAAATGCTCGCCGACGGCGACGTCGAGGGAATGAGAGAAAAAATGCGCATCTCAACCGAGCGGCGCGCATGGTTTGACAAAAAATGACCGAACGGAAAAGAGGTAAAAATATATGAATATGATTTTTGAAAGAAAACTCGCCATCCCGATGGAAGTCAAGGAGATGTACCCCCTGACTGCCGATCTTGCGGCGATATTTGAGCGGCGCGACGTCGAGATCAAGGAGATCCTGTCGGGCAAAAGCGACAAGTTTCTCCTCATCATCGGACCGTGCTCCGCAGACAACGAGGACAGCGTGATCGACTACATCACGCGCCTGCGCGAAGTGCAGGAAAAGGTGAAAGACAAAATTTTCATCATCCCGCGCATCTACACCAACAAGCCGCGCACGACGGGCGACGGCTATAAGGGCATGCTCCACCAGCCAGATCCGAACGAAAAGCCCGACATGTTCAAGGGCATCGTTGCGATCCGCAAGCTCCACATGCGCGCGCTGAGAGAGACGGGATTTTCGTGCGCCGACGAGATGCTCTACCCCGAAAATCACAAATACCTCGACGATATGCTCGCCTACGTTGCGGTCGGCGCGCGCTCGGTCGAAGACCAGCAGCACAGACTGACGGCGAGCGGCATCGAAGTTCCCGTCGGCATGAAAAATCCGACGAGCGGCGACTTTTCAGTCATGCTCAACGCGATCACCGCGGCTCAGCACAAGCACACGTTCATCTATCGCGGCTGGGAAGCGCACTCGCAGGGCAACCCGTACGCGCATGCGATACTCCGCGGATACATGAACAAGCACGGCCAGTCGATGCCGAACTATCACTTTGAGGACCTTTCGCTCATCTGCGAGCTTTACACGGCGAAAGAGCTGTCGAACCCCGCCGTCATCATAGACACCAACCACGCGAACTCGGGCAAAAACCCGTTCGAGCAGGTGAGGATCGCGAAAGAAGTCCTCGCCTCCCGCAAATACAAGGACGAGATACGCAAAATGGTCAAGGGCTTCATGATCGAAAGCTATATCGAGGACGGCGCGCAGAAGATCGGCGAGGGCGTTTACGGCAAGTCGATCACCGACGCCTGCCTCGGCTGGGAAAAGACCGAGCGGCTCATATACGACATCGCCGACCGCGTGTGAGGGTTCTATGAAAGACGCAGTAAAAAGTAAAAAAGTCCGCGACACCGTACTGAATTTCGTGATCCTCGCGCTCGGCTCGATGATCGTTTCGTGCGCGATATACTTCTTCAAGCTCCCGAACAATTTCTTAACGGGCGGCTTCAGCGGGCTCGGAATGATACTCGGCGTATACATCAAAGGGATCAGCACGTCGACGATAATATGGATCATCAACATCATTTTCCTCGTCATCGGCTGGATCGTTCTCGGCAAGTCGATCGGCATCCGCACGATCTACTGCACGCTCGTTTATTCGTGCTTCCTTGAGCTTCTCGATCTACTCAAAATTGAAGAAAAGATCACGCTGCCGTTCACAAACGACATCATACTCGAGCTCGTTTTCGCGTGCCTTATCGAAGCGATCGGTCTTGCGATCGTCATCAAAAACGGCGGCTCGACTGGCGGCACGGTCATCATCGCGCTGATCGTCAAGAAGTTCGGAAAAGTCGACATCGGCTCGGCGATGATATACGCCGATATCGCGATCGTCGGCGCGACGTTCTTCATCTTCGACGCCAAAACGGGCATGTACTCGCTCGTCGGCCTCGGGATAAAGTCGATCGGTGTAAAGTTGTTCATCAACGCGATGAACAACCGCAAGAGCATGACGATCGTGACGACGCACCCCGACGAAATAACGGCGTTCATAACGGAAAACATCCACCGCACCGCGACGAGATGGACGGGGAGCGGCGCGTATACCAACGACGGCAGAACGGTCATTCTCGCCGTTATGTCGACATCGCAGGCATCGAAAGTCAGCGCGTACGCGCGCAAAGTCGACCCCGACTCGTTCGTCGTGACGAACTCCACACACGAGATCTACGGAAACGGGTTTATGAAGATAAGCGACTGAAACAGACATTTTCGCCGCCTTTGTAATTGTAGGGGCGAAACACGCGAACCCCAAAAAGCGCAAGCGCTTTTCGGGAACCCCTACCGAATCGCCCGACTCTCCTAATCGGGAGAAAAAAACATGCAAAAATCGGAGGACATTATGAAAATCACAAACGACATCATCTACGTCGGCGTAAACGACAAAACGATCGACCTATTCGAGGGCCACTACAGCGTCCCGCACGGCATGGCGTACAACTCCTACGTAATAATCGACGAAAAGATCGCCGTCATGGACACCGTCGACGCGCGCTTCGGGCGCGAATGGCTCGCGAAAATCGCCGCCGTGCTCGGCGGCAGACGCCCCGACTATCTCGTGATCCAGCA
>Ga0310696_10008351_pt1 | contig 12081 bp, 11 predicted proteins | sample AusTroGonzalo_MG_4_FD_203885 | JGI IMG/M metagenome (GOLD analysis project Ga0310696, IMG submission 203885) | Bovine rumen microbial communities from tropical cattle in Woodstock, Queensland, Australia - Gonzalo_02 (v2) (version 2) | ecosystem: Host-associated > Mammals > Digestive system >... | reverse complement strand
GGTGCAGCTATGTCAGTAGGTCGTGTATCTACATTCCTCGATATCTACATCCAGCGCGATATGGAAGAGGGCACTCTTACCGAGGCCGAGGCTCAGGAGCTCATCGACCACTTGGTAATGAAGTTCCGCATGGTTAAGTTCGCACGTATCCCATCATACAACGAGCTGTTCTCGGGCGACCCAGTATGGGCTACTCTCGAGGTAGGTGGTATGGGTATGGACGGACGCCACATGGTTACAAAGAACGACTACCGTTTCCTCCACACCCTGGAGAACATGGGTCCTTCGCCCGAGCCAAACCTCACCGTACTCTACTCTCCCCGACTCACCGAGAACTTCAAGAAGTACGCAGCAATGATCTCTGTAAAGACCAGCTCTATCCAGTACGAGAACGACGAGGTTATGCGTCCTGTATGGGGCGACGATTATAGCATCTGCTGCTGTGTAAGTGCTACACAGACTGGTAAGGAGATGCAGTTCTTCGGAGCACGCGCCAACCTGGCTAAGTGTTTCCTGTATGCATGTAACGGTGGTGTCGACGCCAAGACCCGCGAGCAGGTTGCTCCAGGTTTCCGCCCCATCAAGGACGAGTACCTCACATGGGAGGAGCTGGCTCCACGCTTCGATCAGGCTATGGACTGGCTGGCAGGTGTATATGTAAACACCCTGAACCTCATCCACTACATGCACGATAAGTACTTCTACGAGGCTGCCGAGATGGCCCTGATTGATACCAACGTACGTCGTACATTCGCTACCGGTATCGCAGGTTTCTCACACGTTGTCGATTCTATCTCTGCCGTTAAGTATGCAAAGGTAAAGATGATTCGCGATGAGGAGGGATTCAACGTTGACTATGTAGCCGAGGGCGACTTCCCACGCTACGGAAACGATGACGACCGCGCCGACGAGATTGCAGTATGGCTGCTCAAGACTTTCGTTAAGAAGATTCGCAAGCACGCCACCTATCGTAACGCTACCCCAACCTGCTCTATCCTCACCATTACCTCTAACGTGGTTTATGGTAAGTACACAGGTAATCTGCCCGATGGCCGCCGTGCTGGTACTCCTCTGGCTCCTGGTGCTAACCCAAGCTACGGTGCCGAGAAGAGCGGTCTGTTGGCTTCGCTGAACTCAGTAGCTAAGCTGCCTTACGAGTATGCCCTCGATGGTATCTCAAACACTCAGACCATCAGTCCTAACACTCTGGGACAGAACGACGATGAGCGTGCCAACACTCTGGTTCGCGTAATGGATGGTTACTTCAGCCGTGGTGCTCACCACCTGAACGTAAACGTGTTTGGTGTCGACAAGCTTCGCGATGCTATGGAGCATCCCGAGAAGCCCGAGTACGCTAACTTTACTATCCGCGTATCTGGTTACGCTGTGAAGTTCATCGACCTCACTCGCGAGCAGCAGGAGGATGTTATTGCACGTCAATCTCACGAGAGCCTGTAATGAATATTAAAGGCTATATACATTCTACCGAATCCTTTGGCTCAGTCGATGGGCCAGGGATTCGGTTTCTTATTTTCCTTCAGGGTTGTCAGATGCGTTGTCGCTACTGCCACAACCCCGATACATGGCGTCTTGGTTCTGATGCCTGCGGAACAACGGCTACCGTTGACGAGCTGCTGAACAAGGCCGAGCGCTACCGCAGCTACTGGGGCCCCGATGGCGGCATCACCGTTAGCGGAGGCGAGGCTTTGCTGCAGATTGATTTTCTGATTGAACTGTTCGAGGAGGCACATCGTCGCGGCATCAACACTTGTCTTGATACAGCCGCCCAGCCTTTCACCCGCGAGGAACCTTTCTTCCCTAAATTTGAGCGCCTGATGCAGGCCACCGACCTGGTGCTGCTCGACATTAAGCACATCGACTGCGAACGCCATCGCTGGCTCACAGGCCACGGCAACGAGCAGATTCTAGACTGCGCCCGCTATCTCTCCGACATCCAGAAACCCGTTTGGATACGTCACGTTCTCGTCCCTGGCATCACTACCGATGAGGAGCAACTCATCCAACTGCGCCAAACCATCGACACATTGCAGAACGTTCAGAAGGTAGAAGTTCTGCCCTACCACACTCTGGGCACCTTCAAGTGGGAGCAGTTGGGCATCCCCTACTCACTTAAAGATGTTGCCACTCCCACCGCCGAGCAAATAGCCCGCGCCCGCGAGATTCTGACTGCGAAGTAGGTTATCTCCCACCGCAACCAAGTTGCTTACAAAGGTTTTTGCTGAATTCTTACAAATTATTGCGGAATGCTGACAAGTATTTCGCAGATATTTTCTACATTTGCCGCCGAAATCAATTCACTTTTAATCAAAATCATTATGAAGAAAAATCTGATTATCTTAACATTGGGGCTTTTCGCAATAATGCCCGCAAGAGCACAATGGTCACAGTACAACACCGACCTTACCATTGGCGGCGTGTTTGATGTTCTCAACAAGAGTATACAATCAGCCGAGCGCAAAAAGCAAATGGAAATCCACGCCAAGGAGAAACTGGAGTACGAACAGAGTTTCAAGGATGCTATGGACGAAGCCAAGAACTTTGAGGCAGACGAGAAGTGGGATGACGCGTTATCGAAGTATGAAGAGGCAGCCAAGCTGAATTGCAACTACGGCTATTCCGACCAGAAGCAGATTACCCGGAAAATCAATAGTCTCTACGTGAAAGCCGGCACCGCAGAAGATGGCCCCAGCATTCTGAACAATGCTACAACCATGCTGCCCTCCTATTCTCAATATAGATATGTACGCGAGAATCCTGTATATGTCAACAAGAAGCAGACGAGCGTAAAGATTGTGCGCGTGGCTTGCTCAGAAACTGAGACGCGACTGGAGCTTGAATGCGAGGCAACACATGCCAACCACGGGGTTAGCGTAAGCGGTAAGGCCTATATCAAAGGTAACAAAGGAGGCAAAATGACCTTGGAATCTATTGATAATGTCACGATGCAGCCCGCAGTAACCCACATACCTTGGCCTTATCAGAAACTACGTTTTGTTCTGATATTCCCAGCCCTGCCCGAGGATGCAGACGACTTCGACTTTATCGTACCTTCATCAAGCTGGCAGTTCAAGAACATCAAGTGTAAGTAGTGTACACTCTACCCAATATTGTGCATTTCATCCTAAAAGTTTATGTAAACTAACTTTTCTATACGAAATTTTGGAAAACTCCGAAAGTATTCGTACCTTTGCACACATAAACATAAACTTACAGATGAAACGTATATTTTACCTTATTATTGTATGCACCGTGCAGCTGATTATCGGCTGCACGGGCAACAGTACTTCGGGGCTCGGCTCTGATGCCGACAGTATCTATAAGTGGGAGTATATCCGTCAATACTTGATGGAGCAGCCAGAGCACGCACTCGGGCTGGTTGATACCGCCCAGATGCGGGGACTGGCCGATGAAAACTATGCCAACTGGATGCGGGCAACGATATACTACAATTCACCAAAGGTAGAAGACGTAAATAAGGTCCGCAACCTGTGCCAGCAGATACTTGACAACCAGGCCCCCGCAGCCGACAGTACTATGCGCCAGGAGACTATCTCGCTTATGATGCTGTCGTACATCAAGCCCCCAATCAACTATCAGGAAGCCATACGGTATGCCATCAAGGGTGCCGAGATGGCACATCATCTGGGGCGTAAGCTCGCCGAGGCCGATTTCTACTTCGAAGCCGGCAAGGTGATGGAACATATACAGACTGGTAGCGGACTTGACTATATGTACCGCTCGCTCAATATCTATCGCGAAGCTGCCCGCGACAGCATTCAGCCGTTGCCCAATCTCTCATATAATCTTGGCAGCATAGCGCGCTTCCAGGCCACCACTGGCAAATATGCCGAAGCTGTGCAGCTTCTGCAAGAGCGGTTGCAGGTCATGGCCCGCATCGAGCGCGAATACGCCACGGCTCCAGCCGGATGGATTGACCAGCAGCGAGCCTACACCTATAGCGTATTGGCCTACTGCCAGCATCGCGCTGGCGACAAGGCAGGAGCCCGCCGCACGGCAGAGGCTTTCGAACATACCGAGGCCGGGCAACTTCCCGAGAATCAGAGCGACATACTGAATTACTATGTCTTGGCGGGCAATGCCGAGCGTATACAGCAGATATACAATCGGCTAGAGCCTTACATTCGAGAGCATGAGGATACCATTTCGCAAGGCTATGCCGGCTTGCTACAGATGTATGCCGACGGACTCAATACGATAGGCCGCCACCGCGAGGCTTTTCAGGAGTTATCCCGCCATCAGGTCATCAACGACAGTCTGTTGCAACGCGAGCGTCAGAGCGAAACGCTGAAATACGCCCAGCAGCTGAAGACACAGGAAAAGGAACTGCAGCTCAAGGATGAAGAGATGAAGACCACCGTCTATCGCATCCTCTCCTTCTCGCTTGTTGCCATCACCATCGTCATATTATTTGCCCTGTGGCGTCTGGCTTTAGCACATCGCCGCGTGCTCATCAAGAATCGCGAACTCTATGACATGATAGTACGTGAGCAGCGCCGCGAGGAAAGCGATATCCAACGATTGGAAAACCAGCCCGAACAGGAGCGCACCCCCGGCGAGCAGCTCTACCTGCGCATTGTGGAACTGATGAATAAGGAGAAACCTTACACCGATGCCGAGTTGAACCGCGACAGTCTCGCAGCGATGCTCGCCACCAACCACCGTTATATTGACGATGCCATACGTGAGTGCTCCGACAATCTTAGCACCAACGCCTTTATCAACAGCTACCGAATAGAACATGCAGCCCGACTGCTTACAAATACCAACGATTCTATCTCACTCATTGCCGAATTGAGCGGCTTTGCTAACCGAACTACTTTCAACGAGCAGTTCCGTAATCGCTATAAAATGACGCCCTCAGAGTATCGGAAGGCAGCTAAAACATAAGGTTTTACAAGGTTTTGCGGAATCCTTACAAAGTATTGCGGAATGCTGACAAGCGTTCCGCAAACTTGTTTTATCTTTGCCACCGAAATCAAAACTGTACTATACGATTATGGATACAATAGTTATCATTTCGATCATCATCTCTTGCATCGTGGCAATGGTCATTCTGGCACTTGTCATCATGCTCTTCTTCTATCATTGGCGCAACAAGGAGCTACTGATAAACTTCACGGCCTATATACGCGAGAACATTATACTAAAAGATGAGCTAGCCAAGTTGCATTACAAGAACAAAGAACTTAATAACCAACTTAACAAGGTATAAATTATTTAAAAAACCACAATTATGAAAAAAAAGACAATGGCCGCAGTTGCCTTATTCTGCATGACTTGTGTGAATGTGCTGTTTACATCATGTTCGGTTAACGACGATCCAGTCGTAGTGAATGAAACTAAGTTAAGCTTCGTCAAATCCGATTTTTATCCTAAGACTGGCTTCGAAAATGCGTACAACATGCCTAACTATGGTGAGTTTCATCTATTCTTTAAAACCGACAAGCCTATCGAATTAAAGAAAAGCGACTTCACGGTGAAATATCAGACCGAAGGTGCAGTCTATACACCCGCTTGGCCCTTGGATGATATATCCGAGAAACCCGAGATTATCATCACTGAGCCTTTCCTTAATTCTGATGACCAGTGGGTGGTAACAGCTCGAGTTCTGCTGGCATGCATGGTACAGAGACAGCAAATTGATATCACACTCAACTACAAAGGTAAGCAAGTTGGCGACACCATGAAAGTAGACTACATTAGGCCTTACAGCCTGGAATATGAGGGTAGCACCGACGGATACCTTTATGTGGGTCAGACATACCCCATAAAAATGATTCCATTCGCTGATAGCAACACAATAACCAATGACGACATTATGGCCGTAGGTAAGATTGGAATGACCCCCACTCACGAAAATGAGTTTGAAGTAAAACTCAACAAAGAAACAGGTGAGCCCTATGTTAAGATCTTCGACTCATTTACTTTCACCAGCGAAGAGAAGGCAGCTGGCTACGCCCTTATCTGTCCATCCATCACGCTTAAGAAAGGACTTGGCCGCCTCTATCAGGTTGTGCCTGTAAAGGTTCCCGCAAATGTATAATTAATCATCAATAGTATTCACATTATATTTTTAATTCATTATGAAAAAGTATTTATTTTCACTCGCAGCCGTACTTTGCTGCGCTATTGCAATTTCTGTGTTCACCTCTTGCAGTAAGGATGACGACTCAGAGTTCGGAGAGTATTATGCTCAAACCGTAGGCGATAACCTATACGGCGAAATGGTATGTCAGCAAATGGACCAGGCCCTTAAAACAGCATTTGGCAACCAACAGTTCTACAAGCGCGACGACGCCAAAGCCATTCGCACGTGTGATGAAGTGGCCAAGAAAGTGAAAGACGAAAGTATCGTAGGTTCCATCAATCTGATGATGCGTATAGGAAGCACTAGCACCAGCGCCAGCAACACAAAGGTTATCAAGACTTACACTTTCCCACTGAAGTAACAATCGCCCAAGCGCTTCCCCCACCCCTTTGTCATCTCGACTTCACTCGACATGACAAGGGGGTGGTTGCGCTGCACTTAATTATTTTACTTAAACTTCTCACCCATATTGTAGAGGATGAATCCGTAGATATCGGCCTGTTCCTCAAGCACCTTTGCCAGCGGCTTGCCACCTCCGTGACCTGCCTTGGTGTCGATGCGGATAAGCACAGGATTGTTGCCCTGATGGCACTCCTGCAAGGTGGCTGCAAACTTAAATGAATGGGCAGGCACCACGCGATCGTCGTGGTCGGCAGTCGTTACCAGCGTTGCCGGATAGGCTGTACCAGGCTTCAGATTGTGAAGTGGCGAATAGCCGCGCAGGTACTCGAACATCTCCTTAGAGTCTTCGCTGGTACCATAATCGCTGGCCCAGTTCCAGCCAATCGTGAACTTATGATAGCGCAGCATGTCCATCACGCCAACCTGGGGGATTGCCACGCGATAGAGATCAGGGCGCTGAGTCATACAGGCTCCCACGAGCAGTCCGCCGTTAGAACCACCCACGATGGCCAACTTGTTCTTATTGGTATAGCCCTCGCTGATGAGCCACTCGGCAGCACCGATAAAGTCGTCGAACACATTCTGCTTCTGCATCTTAGTACCAGCCAAATGCCACTCCTCGCCATACTCGCTACCGCCTCGCAGCGTTACCTGAGCATAGATGCCGCCATTCTCGAGGAAGGGGATGCGAGTAGCAGAAAAACTAGGTCCCAGAGAGATGTTGAAACCACCGTAGCCATAGAGATAAACGGGATTCTTGCCATTACGCTTCAGCCCCTTCTTATAAGTAAGGAACATGGGTATTCGCGTACCGTCTTTACTCTGGAAGAACACCTGCTCAGAGGTAAAGTCATCCTGGCGGAACTTCACCTTGGGCGATGAATAGAGCTTACTCTCGTTCTTAGCCATATCGTAGCTGTAGATAGTGCCGGGAATGGTGAACGAGGTGAAGGTATAGAAGCATCCTGGCTCCTTCTCATCACCCGTAAAACCTACACTACCAACTGATGGCAACTTAATCTCATGCTTCATCTTACCATCAAGTCCGTAAAGATAGGCATGATCCGAGGCATCCTTCTGATAGGTAAGGATGAGCTGGCGATTAATAACGTCAATGCCAGAGAGCACATTCTCCTGCTCAGCCACCAGTTCCTGCCAGCTATCTACACCAGCCTGATGAATATCAGCCACCATGATGCGGCCCTTGGGGGCACCATAATTGGTATATATCCATATCTTATCACCATCGTCATAGATAGGTGAGTACTGATAGTCCATGTCGGATGTCATCTGAATGAACTGAGAGCCAGGTTGTTTCAGGTCTCTCACAAAGAGATTGTTGCCTGAGCCTGCTCCTGCCTCGTAGAGATACATCTTGGTCTCGTCCTCGTTGACAGCAACATAGTAGAAACGCTTGGGATAGGCTGGATTCTGATAGAACAGCACATCCTCGCTCTGGGGCGTACCTACCTTATGATAGTAGATCTTGTGACCAGAATTCATGTTCGAGAACTCCTTGCCCTTCTCGGGCGCATCGTAGGCACTATAGAAGAAACCGTCGCCCACCCACGAGGCATTCGAGAACTTTGCCCACTCAATATGGTCGCTGGTCAGCTGCCCGGTCTTCAAGTCGATGACGAAGAACTCCTCCCAGTCGCTACCACTACGCGAGATATTGTATGCAGCATACTTACCATTATTTGAGAAGGCTACATTCTTTAACGACACCGTTCCGTCGGTACTCAGTTTGTTAGGGTCGAGGAACACACGTGGCTCGCCTCCCAGCTCGTCCATCACATACATGACATACTGATTCTGCAGACCATCGTTCTTGTAGAAGTACCACTTGCCGTGATGCTTCCGAGGAGCCGAAATCTTCTCATAATTGGCAAGATCCGTCAGGCGCTTCAGCAGTTTGCCTCTGAAAGGAATCTTCTGCAGATAGGCGCTCGTAACCTTGTTCTCGGCAGCCACCCACGCAGCAGTCTGCGCACTCGTGTCGTTTTCGAGCCAACGATAAGGGTCGGCCACTTTCACTCCAAAATACTCGTCGACGGTGCCGTCTTTCTCGGCCTTAGGATATTGCAGAACCTGAGCCGAGACTGCCGTCGTGGCTAATGTTGCCATAGTCATAAAAATCAGTTTCTTCATTTTGAAAGATTTATAGATAATATGGGCGCAAAGTTAAGAATTAATTTTCATATATACTCAAAATCACTCAAAAAAAGTGCAGTAACCATCGGGTTGCTGCACTTTGCTTATTGTTTGCGGGGAATTAACCGAAAGGTTATCCACCGAAGTTATCGTACATGATTGACTCGGGATCTACGCCGAGAGAGTCGAGCATGCCCACAACGGCCTTCGACATTGGGCCAGGACCGCACATGTAGTACTCGATATCCTCGGGAGCCTCGTGGTCCTTCAGATAGGTCTCGAACATCACGTTGTGAACAAAGCCTGGAGTGTACTTTACGCCAGCTGCATCGGCTGCAGGGTCTGGACGGTCGAGCGCCAGGTGGAAGTGGAAGTTGGGGTACTCCTTCTCTAGTCCAAGGAAGTCCTCGAGATAGAACACCTCGTTGAGCGCACGTGCACCATAGAAGTAGTGCATCTCGCGATCGGTAGTGTGCAGCGTCTTGGTCATGTGCATGATCTGAGCACGCAGAGGAGCCATACCGGCACCACCACCAACCCAAATCATCTCCTTCTTCGAGTCGAAGTGTGGGTGGAAGTCGCCATAAGGGCCACTCATGATTACCTTGTCGCCAGGTTTCAGCGAGAAGATGTAACTTGAAGCGATACCAGGATTTACATCCATGAAGCCCGAACGGTCGGCCTTGAATGGAGGTGTAGCGATACGTACGGTAAGCATGAATACATCACCCTCGGCAGGATAGTTAGCCATTGAGTAAGCACGGATGGTGTCCTCGGGGTTCTTACACTTAAGTGGGAACAAACCGAACTTCTCCCATGCGGGCAGATACTCGTCGCCAATCAGACTCTTGTCGAAGTCCTTATCATAGTCGATGCAATCAAACTTAGGAATACGGATCTGAGCATAAGAACCAGGCAGGAAGTCCATGTGAGCGCCAGCAGGCAGCTGTACCTTGAACTCCTTGATGAAAGTAGCCACGTTCTTGTTAGAGATAACGGTACACTCGTACTCCTTAACACCCAGGATCGACTCATCTACGTGAATCTTCAGGTCGCCCTTAACCTTACACTGGCAACCCAGGCGCCAATGGTCCTTAATCTGTTTACGAGTGAAGTGAGGCTTCTCTGAATCGAGAATCTCGCCACCACCCTCGAGCACCTGAACCTTACACTGGCCGCAGCTGGCCTTACCACCACAAGCCGAAGGCAGGAAAATGCCATTCTCGTTGAGGGTAGCCATCAGGTTATTGCCCTGTGGTACGTTCAGCACCTTGTCGCCGTTAACTGTAATATTAACATTACCGCTGGGGCTGAGATACTTCTTAGCCACCAACAGGATAATCACCAAGAGGATGATTACCGCGAGGAAAACCCCTATACTATATGCTATAAACTGAGCCATAATCTACATTAAACATTAATCATTAAACATTAAATGTTAAGGCCTGAGAAACACATCATAGCCATAGCCATGAGGCCCACGGTGATAAACACGATGCCGAGGCCCTGCAGAGGCTTGGGCACATCGCTATACTGCATCTTCTCGCGGATGGCACCCATAGCCACGATGGCCAGCGCCCAACCGAGACCAGAGCCGAAGCCATAAACGATGGCATCCCATACGCTGGTAATGGCCTGCGAGTTAGAGGGGTCCATCAGGATGCGCTGCTGCATGAACAGCGAAGCACCCATGATAGCGCAGTTTACGGCAATCAGAGGCAGGAAGATACCCAGCGCTGCATAGAGCGATGGAGAGTACTTCTCAACAGTCATCTCAACCAACTGCACCATACCGGCGATAACGGCGATGAAGAGGATGAACGACAGGTAGCTGAGGTCGACACCCTCAACCAGACAGTCGGGACCCAGCACCTTGGTCTGCAACAGATAGTTAACAGGAACGGTAACGGTAAGCACGAAGGTTACAGCGAGACCGAGTCCTAACGAAGTCTTCACAGTCTTCGACACAGCCAGATAAGAGCACATGCCGAGGAAGAAAGCGAAGATCATATTGTCGACAAAGATCGACCTGAATAGTAATGATATTGCGTGTTCCATATCTTATTTCTCCTTATAAAAGTAAGCACGATGAACCCAAATCACACATCCCACGAGAATCAGCGCCATAGCAGGCATCGTCATCATACCGTTGTTAACGTAACCGAAGTCGTAGCAGGCATCGGGTACAATCTGGAAGCCCAGCAGACTGCCGCGGCCCAGTAACTCGCGAACGGCACCAACAATCACCAGGATCATAGCGTAGCCCAGACCGTTACCTACACCATCGAGGAACGAAGGCCAAGGCTTGTTCTGCATGGCGAACGCCTCGAGGCGACCCATCAGGATACAGTTGGTAATAATCAATCCTACATATACCGACAGCTGAACGCTCACATCGTAAGCGAAAGCCTTCAGGATCTGGCTAACGATAGTTACCAGCGCAGCCACAACCACCAGCTGAACCACAATACGAATGCGGTTAGGGATAGTGTTGCGGATGATTGAGATAATCACGTTTGAGAATGCGGTAATCACAGTAACGGCGAGTCCCATTACGATGGCAGGCTTAAGCTGCGATGTAACAGCCAATGCCGAGCAGATACCCAGCACCTGTCCAAGGATAGGATGGTCGACGTTTAATGGGTTTGTAAAAACCTCCTTATTTTGTTTACTGAATAATGCCATAGTTTATTCCTCCTTTTCTTCTGTAAATACAATGGTTGAATCCTTTACTAAGATAGGGATATCCTTCAAGCATTCCTGAATCATGTCACTAACACCATTCGATGTAAGAGTCGCACCAGTAACTGCATCAACTTGGGTTTCAGGATCTGTTACTTTCTTTACAACAGAAAGAGCCACTCCATCAACACCTTCCTTGTGCAGTTTCTTGCCGATGAACTTCTCCTGCCATTCTTGAGATTCTTTAATTTCTGCACCTAGACCAGCAGTCTCACTTTCGTGGTTAAAATATACGCCATATACAGTATTATTATCATCTTCTAAGGCTATGAAACCACTAATACCACCCCATAGTCCCATTCCTTTCAGCGGGAACACATGGAGTTCCTTGCCATCCACTTCGCAAGTATAGAACTTATTTACGCATTGTCCTTCACCAGGTTCATACTTCACAACTTCCTTATACTTAGCCTCGGCCTCGGCACCATCAAGGTCGCGGATGTTGAGCGAGTAGAGAATCTGCTTCTTAACATCAAGTGCTACGTTAGCATCCTGCATAGGCTTCAATGCCTGATAGACAAATGCCAGCAGGAAAGCTACGATAACCACCATTATCGCGCTATATATAATAATGTACGCGTTAGAGTTTGTATTCAGTTTCATTTGCGACCTCCTCTCTTTAAACGGTTAGAGATATTGCGCTCCACAACGAA
>Ga0310696_10008350_pt1 | contig 12084 bp, 8 predicted proteins | sample AusTroGonzalo_MG_4_FD_203885 | JGI IMG/M metagenome (GOLD analysis project Ga0310696, IMG submission 203885) | Bovine rumen microbial communities from tropical cattle in Woodstock, Queensland, Australia - Gonzalo_02 (v2) (version 2) | ecosystem: Host-associated > Mammals > Digestive system >... | reverse complement strand
GAGGTGCTGGAGGCGGTGGGAATGATCACCAAGTCGCACAAGATGCCCCACCAGCTCTCCGGCGGCGAGCAGCAGCGCATCGCCATCGCGCGCGCCATCCTCAACAACCCCGCCCTCATCCTGGCCGACGAGCCCACCGGCAACCTCGACGAGGAGACGGCCGAGGGCATCCTCCAGTTGCTCCAGCAGATCAACCGCGAGCAGGGCACGGCCATCGTCATGGTCACGCACAACCGCAGCATCTGCCAGCGCTACCCGGGCCGCGTCTTCGAGACCCGCGACGAGTCCTGCCAGGAAATCTCACTATGACGCTGAAGCAACGCTACGACGCCATCCTCGGCTATTTCCGGGACAACGTCCCCATCGCCGAGTCCGAGCTGCATTTCGACTCCCCCTACCAACTGCTGGTGGCCGTGATGCTCTCGGCCCAGTGCACGGACAAGCGGGTGAACATGACCACGCCGGCACTCTTCTCCGCCTACCCCACGCCCGAGGTGCTCGCGGCGGCTTCTTTCGAGGATGTCTTCGAATTGATCCGCTCCATCTCCTACCCCAACAGCAAGGCCAGGCACCTGATCGGCATGGCGCAGAAACTGCTTGCCGATTTCGGCGGGCAGGTCCCGTCGGGAATCGACGAGCTGATGAGCCTGCCGGGCGTAGGCCGCAAGACGGCCAACGTAGTCGCCTCCATCACCTGGGGCGAGCCGGTCATCGCCGTCGATACGCACGTCTTCCGCGTGGCACGCCGGCTGGGGCTCTCCCGAGGCACGACGCCGCGCGCGGTGGAGCTCGACCTGGAGCGACACACCCCCGCGGAGCTCCGCCCCATCGCCCACCACTGGCTGATCCTGCACGGCCGCTACGTCTGCACGGCCCTGAAACCAAACTGCGCGAGCTGTCCGCTCGCGCAGTGGTGCAAAGAATTCAGCAAATAGTTATTCACAGAACTGAGCCTTCAGCGCAGCGATCTTCTCGTCCGCGTCGTCACCCTTGGCGCCGAAGTAGAACTTGATCTTCGGCTCGGTACCGGACGGGCGGACAGACACGACGTCGCCCGCCGCGTCGAAGAACTGCAGCACGTTGGAGGACGGCTGTCCGGTCTTCTCCGGCTCCAGATAGTCGATGACTTTCGTGACCGGCGAGCCGCAGAGCTCCTGGGGCGGATTGGCGCGCAGGTCCACCATCATCTGCTGGATCTCGCGGGCGCCGGAGATACCCTTGCGGACCACGGACACGAGGCCTTCCTTGCGGTAGCCGAACTCTTTGTAGATACGCTGCATCAACTGATAGAGCGAGAGGCCCTGCTCCTTGGCCCAGGCGGCGCATTCGGCGACCATCATCGCGGCCACCTGCGCGTCCTTGTCGCGGACGAACATGCCCACGTTGAAGCCGTAGCTCTCTTCGCCGCCGCAGATGAATTCGCCACCCTTGGCCTCTTCGCGCTTGACGACTTCGGCAATGTACTTAAAGCCCGTGAGGACGTTGTATACCGGCACGCCGAAGCCCTTGCAGATGTCGGCGATCAGTTCGGTGGTAACGATGGTCTTGACGACGTACTTGCCGGCGCCGAGCTTGCCCAGATCTTTCCAGCGGTTGAGGATGTAGTAGGTCAGCAGGGAGGCGGTCTGGTTGCCGTTGAAGAGCACCATCTTGCCGTCGTTGTCGCGCACGGCGATGCCGAGGCGATCGGCGTCCGGGTCGGATCCCATCACGAGGTCGGCACCCGTCGCGTCAGCCTTGTCGAGGGCCATCTTGAGGGCCGCAGGCTCTTCGGGATTCGGGGAGACGACCGTCGGGAAATCGCCGTCGGAGACATCCTGGTCAGGGACGTGAATAATATTCTTGAAGCCTTTTCGCTTGAGAATCTCGGGAATCATGCGCACGCCGCAGCCGTGCAGCGGGGTATAGACGATCTTTAGGTCGCCGTGCTTCTGGCAGAGCTCCGGGCTCAGGCTCAGGGAGAGCAGGTCGCGAAGATACTGTTCGTCCACGTCGGCGCCCATCGCCTCGATCTCGCCGCAGCGCAGGCCGGCCTTGAACTTCACCATCGACGGGTCTGTGATCTTGGCCACCTCGGCCACGATGTCCTTATCGACCGGCGAGGTCACCTGGCCGCCATCGGACCAGCTCACCTTGTAGCCGTTGTATTCTTTCGGGTTGTGGGAGGCGGTGATCATCACGCCGGCCACGGCGCCCTTCAGCCGTACCGCGTAGCTCATTTCGGGCGTCGGGCGGATGTTGTCGAAGATATAGACATGTATGCCGTTGGCGGAGAGGACGTCGGCTGTGATGCGGGCAAATTCCTTGCTGTTGTTGCGGGAGTCGTAGGAGATGACGACCTTCGGGTCATCGTCTTCACAGTGGGCCAGGATGTAGTTTGCAAGGCCCTGGGTGGCCATGCCGACCGTGTAGCGGTTCATGCGGTTGGTGCCCACGCCCATGATGCCGCGCAGGCCGCCGGTGCCGAACTCAAGGTTCTTGTAGAAGGCGTCTTCGAAGCCCGCAGGGTCTTCGCCCCGGAGCTGGACGATCTTGATCTTGGTTTCCTGGTCGAAGTCACCGTCGAGCCAGGCCTGTGCTCTCTGTTCAAATTCTTTCATATGGTTATAGCTTTCCAGTTCCTCAAATATAAGCATTATTCTGCGAAAGTGTTTAATTTTGCAGGGATGAAACGGAGTTTTGCGGATATCATGGCGGGGCTGGACAGCGAGCGGGCGCAGAAAGTGGCCCGGAAGCTGCCGGCCTGGGCCGCCGTGGACGCCGATCGCCGCGCCGCCGGCCTCGACTCCCTCGAGTTCCCGAGCGCCCTCAGTCTCGAGCAGTGCTCGTCTTCCGCCACGGCTTTGTATAAGGCCGGGCAGGCGGCTGCCGCAGCACCGCCTATCCCGGCGATTGGCGTTGCGCTGGACCTGACGGGCGGCCTGGGGGTGGATTCGTGGGCGCTGGCGCAGGTGGCGGAGCGGGTGGTGTATTTCGAGCGGAACGAGGAGCTGGCTGCGGCGGCAGGGCGGAATTTCCAGCGCCTGGGCGCTGGGAATATTGACGTGCGCTGCGAGACCGTGACGCCGCAGACCGAGCTGCCGGAGGCGGACTTGATCTATGCCGATCCGGCGCGCCGCGATGCCGCCGGACGCAAGGTCTTCCTGCTGGAGGACTGCACGCCGGACATCCTGACGTTGCTCCCGATGTTGCTCCGGAAAGCACCGGCGGTGCTGGTCAAGCTCTCGCCGATGGCCGATCTGGCGATGCTCGCCGAGCGCTTCGGATCCGCGCTGCGGGAGATCCACGTGGTGGAGTGCGACGGCGAGGTCAAGGAGCTCTTGTGCTTACTCCTCCGCGACAACGACACCCCCGAACCCGATATCGTCATCGCAAGGTTATCCGGGCAGGCGGCTTTTACTTCACGCAGCGGCCAACTGCCCCCGGAAACGTCCTGCTGCGCAGGACCCCTCCCATCTGACGATGGGCCCCTCGAAGGGTTGGCTACCGGGGCCCCCGAAAATGCTTCGATTTTTGGGGTGGTCATGCCGAGGGTGGCACGGTTTCCGGCGGAAGTTGCCGCTAACGTTCAGAAAGAGAGCGATTTGCGATTCAGGATATCCGAGGAGCGGGAGGCAGAAGCGGTGTATGCCGCCGGGGTGCAGCCGGGCGACGTGCTCCTGGAGCCCTGCCCGGCGCTGCTCAAGGCCGGGGCCTTCCGCCTGCCCTGCGCCCGCTGGGGCCTCCGCAAGCTCGCCCCATCAACGCATCTCTACCTTGCTCCGGCCCTGCCGGGCACAAAAACAGCCTCCAGCGTTCCCGAGGACCAAAATTTTGACGTCCCGGGCACAAAAACGGCTCATTTTGTTCCCGGCGGCCTCTTTTTCAAAGCGTGGCGCGTGCGGGAGGTGCTGCCCTTCGGGGCGGCGGCGTTCAAGGCGCTGAAGCAGCGCTACCCGCGCGCCGATGTCACCGCCCGCAACCTGCCGCTGGGCAGCGCCGAGCTCCAGAAGCGACTCGGCGTCGCGTCCGGCGGCGACGTCCACATCTTCGGCTGCCGCCTCGTCGACGGCTCCTCCACGCTCCTCGTCACCGAACCGTTATAACCGCCCCACCTGACTGGCGATGGAAACAATGCCCGTCTGGAAGACTCCGCCGTCCACGGTGGATTATTTGACTAACATTTTGGCGGATTCCTGCTAGTCTTGAAGCGGAATTCTTGCTACCTTCGTCCCTGCGACAAATCGTTTAACCCAATTAATACACGTATCATGAAGAAAATCATCCTTTCTGCCATGCTCCTCATTGCGGCGCTCAGCCTGGGCGCCCAGACGAAGGAGGACTTCAAGCCGGCGACGACCAACCAGCCGAACCACCAGTACCCGATGGTCAATTCCCAGCGCATGGTCCGCGCCCAGGTCAAGGCCACGGACGCCAAGAGCGTCAAGCTCGACATCGGCGGCGTGAAGTACGATATGGTCAACGACGGCACCGGCGTCTGGACCGGCGATTCCGCTCCGCAGGACGAGGGCTTCCACTACTATCAGCTCGAAATTGACGGCGCTTCCGTGCCGGATCCGGGCAGCCTCTACTACTACGGCGCCTCCCGCTGGGGCAGCGGCATCGACATTCCCGCGGCGGACGAGGACTTCTACACCCTGAAGAATGTCCCGCAGGGCGAGGTCAGCGAGGTGTACTACTACTCTTCCGTGACCGGCTCGATGCGTCACTGCTACATCTACACCCCGGCCGAGTACAAGAAGAATACCGACAAGAAATACCCCGTCCTCTACCTCCAGCACGGCGGTGGCGAGGATGAGCACGGCTGGCCGCAGCAGGGCCGCACGGGTATCATCATGGACAACCTCATCGCAGCCGGCAAGGCCGTCCCGTTCATCATCGTGATGGACAACGGTTCCGACACTTACGGCCCGAACAACCCCCGTCCGGAGCGTCCGGCCGCCGGTGCACCGCGTCCGCAGGCTCCTGCCCAGGGCGCCCCGCAAGGCCAGCGCCCGCAGGCCGGCCGCGGCGGTAACCCGTTCGCCGGCATGAACTTCGCCGGCGCCTTCCAGAACATTCTGGAGAAGGATCTCATCCCGATGGTCGAGGCGAATTACCGCGTCTATACGGACGGCGCGCACCGCGCCATGGCCGGTCTGTCGATGGGCGGCATGCAGACGCACTCCATCGCCCTGGCCAACCCGAAGCTCTTCTCCTGGATCGGCATCTTCAGCGGCGGCGTCTTCTCCAAGGAAGAGGTTGACGCGACCCCCGGTTTCCGCGAGAACAACAAGCTCATTTTCATTAGCTTCGGCAGCCGCGAGCTCGAGAACCGCATTGGCGGCGCCGCCGATCCGCGCCCGATCACCGAGGAGCTTGGGAAGAGCGGCATGAACACGGCGTTCTATGTGTCGCCGGACACCGCCCACGAGTGGCAGTCCTGGCGCCGCGCCCTCTACAACTTCGCCCAGAAACTCTTCAAATAGCGGTTTTGGCTGTGAGCCATAAATAATTGGATCATAGCTGTTTAACAAAATACACTACCCCGATTTTCGGGGTAGTGTATTTTGTTATCTATCGTTCAATCAGCCACTTACAGCTCATAGCAAAAATAGAATCGGAGCGCAGCGACGCAGGGAGTCTGAGGGGAACGCCCCTCAGTCATTCGGAGAAGCATCCAGAAGCCATTTTTTCCAGAAAATGGCTTCTGCAGCAGCATCGTGCTCGTGCTGCTTGCCGCGATAGCCGTGCATCCCGTCGGGATAGATACGAAGCTCGAACTGGTAGCCCGCCTGCTCGAGGGCATCGATCAGCTGCAGGGTATTCTGAAAATGCACGTTGTCATCGCCCGTGCCGTGCGTCAGGCACAGGGCGTTCGGCAGCGGCTTAGGACCGTCGCCGGCGAAGACCTGGGGCACCCAGGTCATCACGGACGCCTCGGCGTAGCCGTCGGGGTTGGCCTGCGGCGTGTCCATGAAGCGCTCGGTGTAGTGCGTGTCGTAGAGATGCCAGTCATACACCCCGCCGCCGGCAATGCCACAGCGGAAGTACTGCGGATAACGCAGCACCAGCATCGCGGTGGTCGTGCCGCCGAAGGAGAAGCCCTTCACACCGATGCGCGAGCCGTCCACGTAAGGCAACGCCTGCAGCCACTTCGCCCAGGCGATGTAGTCCTGCAACTCGATCACGGTCATCCGGCGGAACGCCTGGTCCATACCCCGGCGGCCATTCTCGCCCGACGAACGGGGATCCACGACAATATAGATGACGCCGTTCTCGTAGCACCAGGCGTCGGAGGCGTCGCGGTCGCCCCAGCTGTCGCGCACGTAGGGCGTGCCCGGCCCGCCGTAAAGCTGCATCTGCACGGGATACTTCTTCGAAGCATCGAAACCCGCCGGCAGCGACATCAGACCGTACAGGTCAAAGCCGTCATTGCTGATCTTCACGACTTCAGGAATGGGGCGGTCCGCAGGCGGAACCCCGGGCATCAGGTGCGTCTCCATCGCATATTTGTCCGTGCGGCCCGACACGTCCTGCCAGGCCGAGCGCGCGGTGGAGGCCCGCGCCGTGAAGCGCTTGCCGTCCTCCGAGATCCGCACGCCGGACACATTCAGCTTCGGATCCGTCAGCGCCGTGATCCGGCCCTTCTTGTCCAAGCGATAGAAGGTCGTGTGCAGGCGGTCATCCCGCTTCGCGGTGAACCACACATCGCCCTTCTTCTCATCCACTTTCAACAGGTTGATATTCCAGTTCTCCCCGTCCGTCAGGCGTCGAAGCGTGCCGTCGTAGCCCAGGAAATAGATCTGCTCCCAGCCCGTCTCAAAATTGCGCGCCATATACAGACCTTTCTCCGTAAAGATCATTCCTTCAATCCACTCCACCCACGCGTCGGGATACTCTTCGTGATAGACCGGCCGCTTGGAGCCGTCGGCCACACTCACCGCATAAAGGTCGAGCACGCTCTGCCGGCGCGGCTCGCGCGAGACGTACAGCTCGCGGGAATCAGCCCCCCAGAAAGGCGTCCCGAAATACTGCTCCGGCGAATCGTCAAAGTCCGCCCAGACCGGCTTCGCACCGGCGCGGGCCTCGATGATGCCGACGCGCACGGAAGGGTTGGCCTCCCCCGCTTTGGGGTAGCGCGTCTGCAGCAGCCGGCCGTCCTGCCCGAAGGGCGAATAAATGGGGAACATCGGCACGGCCGAATTGTCGAAACGATAGAAGCCCAGCCGCTGCGAGTCGGGACTCCACCAGAAGGCCCGGTAGCGCGACGGGCGACCGAAAATCTCCTCGTAATAGACCCACGAGGCATAGCCGTTCAGGATCAGCTCCGACCCGTCGAAGGTCAGGCGCGTCTCCACGGAATCAGCCACCGAACGCACCCAGAGGTCGCCCCCGCGGGTGAATGCCTCTTTCGTCCCGTCCGGCGACGGAGTCACATTCTGGTCCTGCGCCTGCAGCCCGAGGGCCAGGCACGTCAATACAAGGATAAACAAGGTCTTTTTCATACGAAGAACCGGTCATTAAAATTCACGAGATATACTTGTCGAACGGCGCGCGTGAGCGCCGTGTAGAGCCATTTCAGATCGTCGAGCGTCTGCTCGTCCTGCCAGAAGGGACAGTCGATGAACACACAGTCCCACTGGCCGCCCTGCGACTTGTGGCAGGTGATCGCCTCGGCGTATTTAAGCTGGAGGGCATTGAAATACGGATCCTCCCGCACCGCCTCCCAGATTTTCTTCTTCGAGCCCTTGTCGGCATAGTCCGCCGACACGCCCTGGTAGAGCGCGTTGCTCTGCTCGTAGGTCAGCGAGGCAGACTCCGACTCCAGCGTGTCCAGGCACACCTTCGCACGGACCTCCACATCGTCGTAGTCCGGGAAGCTGAGCGTCGCCGTCGCGAAATGCAGCCCGTAGCGCTCCTCATAATTCCCGATGCGCACCAGTTTCGCGATGTCGCCGTTGGCGATGTAGTCCATCCCCGGAACATCCTCCACGAACTGGTAGCAGTTCTTGACGATCATCAGTTTGTCGCCGCGAACCAGACGCTCCTCCTTGAACTGCACCGTCGAACGGACGCCAAGGTTATAGCGGATCGCCCGCTTGTTGGAGCGGCACAGAATCACCGTTTCGTCCTCGCCGTAGCGACCGTAGGCGTCCGAGAGGGCCTCGATGAGCTCTCCCCCGCTGATGCGGCGCACATCGTCCGCGCCGCTCAGGTCAAGTTTCCAGCCGGGGAAGCATTCATCGCCTGAAGCGATCATTTCACGCAAGTGCGTGGCATTGCGCAGGATGCCCGATTCAGCGGCTTGCCGCACCACGCTCGTCAGCTCGCTGTAGCGCACGCCGCCGAAGCCATCCATGAACGCCTTCGACAGGGCGGGCGAAGCGTCCAGTCCCACGGGCGGCAACTGCGCTGCGTCGCCGATCAGCACCAGGCGGCAATCCACGCCGTCGCGCACGAAGCTCACCAGGTCTTCCAGGAGGTTGCCCGTGCCGAACGCGGCCGTCCCTTGCGCAGAAGCCGCATCGATGCCAATCAGGGACACCTCGTCCACGACGAAGAGCGTGCCCTTGGCCTTGTTCGGCGAGAGCGAGAACTGCCCGAAGCCGTCGTTCCCGACGCCCTTCTGGCGGTAGATATGCTTATGGATGGTATACGCCGGACGGCGTGAAATACCGGACAGAACCTTCGCGGCGCGCCCCGTCGGGGCCAGCAGCACCGACTGCGTGCCCACATCCTTGAGCGCCGCAATCACGGCCGCAATGGCCGTCGTCTTGCCCGTGCCGGCATAGCCGTTCACCACGAGGAGGTCCGCGTCGTCGCAGGTCACGAACGCCGCCACTTCGCGGAACAGCCGCGCCTGGCAGGGGGTCGGCTCCGCCTTGAAACGTTTGAGGAACTGTTGCTCCAGGAAACCCGCGCGATCCATCATTCGCGGACGCGTTTGTCGAAGACCATCGCCACCACGGCCAGCACCGGATAGATTTCGATACGGCCCAGGAACATGTCCACAGAAAAGACCAGTTTGCCCAGCGCGGGGATGCCGTTGAACGAGCCCATCGTGCCGAGGGCTCCGTAGGCCGGGCCCACGTTACCCAGGCTCGTGACCGAAGCGATGAAGCTGTTCTGGTGGTCCACGCCGACCAGCAGGCTCAGCGTCACCGACACCGCGATCAGCAGGCCGTACATCGCCAGGTACTGCAGGTGCGGCGCCACTTCCTCGTCGCGCAGGATGCGCTTGCCCATGCGGACTTCATTCACCGAAGAAGGGTGCAAAATACCGTTGACCCGGCGGCCCGTCGCTTTGAAGAGCAGGATGATGCGGTCCACCTTGACACCGCCGGAGGTCGAACCGGCGCTGCCGCACATAAAAGCGGAGAACATCAGCACCATCATAATCCAGAGCGGCCACTGGGCGTTGTCCAGAATGGCGAAACCGGACGTCGTCGTGACGCAGAGCGTCTCGAAGAGGCCGTTCCAGAGAGCGCTTCCCCAGGTCGGGCAGATGGCGTTCCCCTTCAGGCCCGCGCCCACGATGAGCGCCATGACCAGCACCCAAACCGTGTAGAACTTCACGACGGGGTTGTCGTACGGCTTGTTGGAGCGCGTGATGACGGATAGGTAAATGACGCCGAAGTGCAGCGAGGACAGATACATGAACACCATCGTGATGCCCTCGATCCAGCGGGAATCGAAGGCGGCGATCGAAGCGTTGCGCGTGCTGAAGCCACCCGTCGCACTCACGCTCATCGCGTGGCAGGCCGCATCGAAAACCGGCATCCCGGCGATGACGTAAGCAAGGAAAGACAGGACCAGGATGCCCAGGTACACGAAGGCGAAGATATAGACCGTCTTGTTGGTCCGGGTGGAATAGCCGCCCCGCGAGAGCGAGGTCAGCTCCATATTCGTCAGTCGCATCTTCATCTGGTTGGAACCCGGAATGAGGAGCAACAGGAAGACCACGACTCCCAAACCGCCGATGAAGTGCGTGGACGCCCGCCAGAAAAGCAGGCTCTTCGGCAGGGCTTCGATGTCATCCAGGATGGTTGCGCCCGTGGTCGTGAAGCCGCTCACGGACTCGAACCAGGCGTTCTGCAGCGTGAACGGACCGCCCCACAGAGCGTACGGCAACATGCCGAAAATGAAGGACAGGAACCAGGACAGGCAGATGATGACGTATCCCTCCTTCAGCGTGATGGCCTCCGTGGAACGCACGAAGATAAAGGGGAAAATACCGACGATGAACGTGATCAGGAAGGATATAGAAAGCGCGGCGAGCGCGGAATCGTGCCCGTTCAGCAACGACACGACCACCGACAGCAGCATGAAGAGCGCACTGACGAGGAGGGCGTAGCCGATGTTTCTGCTGATGACCTTCCAGTTCATTTCTTGCCCATCGTCTTGATCCGGCTGCGCAGCTGCCGGTTCTCGTTGGCCAGCTCGGAGATGCCGTCATTGAGCTGGGCGAGCTGGTCGTCACCGTCGAACTTGACACTGTATTTCTTGTCCCGGGACCGGTAGGCGTCCAGCCCGTCCAGCATCCGGTAGAGCGGATTCACATAGAAGACCAGCAGGAAGGAGAGCAGCATCACGACCAGCAGCAGGCCCACGCCCACGGCCACGATGCCCGGAATGATGCTTCGGTAGAAGCCGCCCTCGAAGGTGGCTGAATTCTTCGCCAAGTCCTGGTAGATGGCCTCCGACAGGGCGCCGAGGTCCGTGCGCAGGCGGTCGTAGCGCGGCTGCAACCGCTCGAAGTACCAGGAGCGGGAATCGATGAAGTCCGACTGGAGCACGTCTTCCAGCTCCAGCGAAGTCAGCATGTAGGCGGAATAGGAATACATCACGGAATCCGCCAGCGGCTTGACCTGGTTGGACGGGACGCTCGAGCGGAGCGAGTCGCAGTGGGACTTGAAATATTCGTCGTCAAAAGCCGGCACCCGCAGGGAGGTCTCGTCGCCGATCACCTCGAGGATCTGCAGGTTGTAGGTATTGCTCATATCGGCCAGGCGGTTGGCCACGTTGATACTGCTGATATCATCCGCGATGAGGTCCGAAACATAGTCGCTCATCCCGGAATACTCCATCACGGATATTAAAAGCGAGACCAGTAAGATGGCGGCGATGGACGAAAGGCTCAGGACGAGTTTCGTGCGAATCGACAGCCGGCGCTCCCGGAGTCGTTTGAAGAATTTTCCAAACGCCATTATTAAATTTCTTCAAAAATAATGGCAAATATAAGGAAAATTTTATATTTTTGCACGGACTGTACAATGGAACCGCCATGACATCATCTTTTCTCAACGACACCACCAGCAAGAGCGCCACTGTGAAGCGGGAAATCTTGCGCCTGTGCATCACGCACAACAACTATAGTATCGCCGACTTCAGTCGGGCGTTGGGAATCAGCGTCCCCACGATCACCAAGTTCGTTACCGAGCTCATCGACGAAGACTTCATCAAAGATGAAGGCAAGGTGGGCACCTCCGGCGGCCGTCGCCCCAGCGTGTACGGCCTGAACCCGGACGCGGGCTATTTCGTGGGCGTCGATGTGGCGCGTCACCATTTCCACATTGCCATCAGCGACTTCAAGGGTAAGGTCATTTCCTACATCCAGGACATCGAGTTCGTGCTCGTCGCCAACGAGAACTCCTTCCGCACCATGTGCCGCATGGTCATGGACGAGGTCATCCGCAGCGGCATTCCCTGGATCAAGGTCCTCGGCGTGGGCGTGAGCCTCTCCGGCCGTGTCAATCCCGAGAAGGGCTACAGCCTCACCTATTTCGTGAGCGACGACCTCCCGCTGGGCAGCATCTTCCAGAAAGAATTCAACGTTCCCGTCACCATCGAGAACGACTCCCGGGCCATGGCCTACGGCGAATACATGTCGCTCGGCAAGAAGGCCGACCGCGACATGATCTTCATCAACGTCAGCTGGGGCCTCGGCATGGGCATCATCATGGACGGAAAGCTCTACTACGGCAAGTCCGGCTACTCCGGCGAGCTGGGACACTTCCCCGTCCTGGACAACGATATCATCTGCCGCTGCGGCAAGGTCGGCTGCCTCGAGACGGGCGCTTCCGGCTCCGCGCTGCACCGCAT
>Ga0310696_10008347_pt1 | contig 12085 bp, 8 predicted proteins | sample AusTroGonzalo_MG_4_FD_203885 | JGI IMG/M metagenome (GOLD analysis project Ga0310696, IMG submission 203885) | Bovine rumen microbial communities from tropical cattle in Woodstock, Queensland, Australia - Gonzalo_02 (v2) (version 2) | ecosystem: Host-associated > Mammals > Digestive system >... | reverse complement strand
AACAACATTACAGGATGGTTGGCAGGCATTATCGCCACCGTCGTGTATTTCCTCACGCTTGAGCCTACCGTCAGCTGGTGGGACTGCGGTGAGTACATTTCAACGGCTTACAAACTGCAAGTGGGTCACCCGCCCGGGGCACCGCTGTTCCAGATGATCGGGCGTTTCTTCTCGCTCTTTGCGGGCGGCGACGTCACCAAGGTGGCCATGATGGTCAACGTGATGTCGGCCATTTGCAGCGGCCTCACTATCGTCTTCCTTTTCTGGACCATCACCATGTTGGTTCGCAAGGTGTGGATGAAAGAAGGCGAAGATGCGCCTTGGGCAAATAAAATAGGTGTACTGTTGGCTGGCTTCGTCGGCGCAGTGGCCTACACCTTTACCGAGTCGTTCTGGTTCAACGCCGTGGAGGGCGAAGTCTATGCCATGTCGTCGTTCTTCACCGCCGTCACCTTCTGGGCCATCCTGAAATGGGAACAAGTGGCCGACGACCCGAAAAGTTACCGATGGTTCATTCTCATCGCCTTCCTCATTGGCCTGTCCATCGGCGTGCACCTGCTCAACTTGTTGTGTGTTCCCGCCATCGTGTATGTGGTGTATTTCAAGAAATGGAAAAAGACCTCGTTCTGGGGCTTCGTGCTGGCCGGTGTCATTTCCCTCGTCCTGCTGTGGTTCCTCAACATGTTCCTCGTTCCCCAAATCATCAACCTTGCGGGCAAGACGGAACTCTTCTTCGTGAACACGCTCGGCGCACCGTTCAACTTGGGTTCCATCGTGTATTTCGCCATCATCATCGGCCTCATCATCTGGGGACTGTGGTACACCTCCAAGCGCGGCAAGGTGATTTGGAATACCGCTATCCTTTCCTTCATGTTCATCCTCATCGGCTATTCCTCGTTCTTCATGCTGATTATCCGTGCCAACACCAACACGCCCATCAACGAGAACGAGCCCAAGGAAGCCCTTTCGATGTTGGCCTACATCAACCGTGACCAATACGGCAGTTGGCCTTTGCTTTACGGACCTTATTACAACGCGCCCATCGTCGACCTGAAAGACGGCAGTCCTATCTATGTCAAGGACAAAGAAGCCGGTCGCTATATTATCACCGACGACAACAAGCGCAGTATGCCTGTCTATCCCGACGAGATGAAGACCCTCTTCCCGCGCATGTGGAGTACGCAAAGAGGCTCACACTCAGAGATGTATGAAAGCTATCGCAAGAACGAGAGAGGTAATATTGAGGGAGAAACCATGCGATTCAGGAACTTGTATGGACAGACCGTCACCGTGAGCAAGCCCACGTTCGGACAAAACCTGAAGTTCTTCATCGACTACCAGTGCAATTGGATGTATTGGCGTTACTTCATGTGGAACTTTGTGGGCCGTCAGAACGACATCGAAAGCCAAGGCGAACTCAACCACGGCAACTGGCTCAGCGGCATCAGTGCCATCGACAATGCGCGACTTGGCGACCAGGACAACCTTCCCGCCTGCCTGCAAAACCCTGGACGGACGACCTATTATTTCCTGCCGCTCATCCTCGGTCTCATCGGCCTGATCTGGCTGCTTAACAAAGACCTGAAACAGAGTTGGATTGTCTTCCTGCTCTTCTTCCTGACGGGTTTGGCCATCATTATCTACCTGAACCAGACCCCGCAGCAGCCTCGTGAGCGTGACTACAGCTATGCCGGCTCGTTCTACGCCTTTGCCATCTGGATTGGTTACGGCGTGATTGCCCTCATCGACTTGGTCAACAAGCTGTTGAAGAAACAGACGATTGTCACCACCGTGGCCATCGGCCTGATTTGCTTCTTGGCGGTGCCATGCGTTTTGGCTTCCAACGGTTGGGAAGAGCACAACCGTGCAGGCAAGACCTCGGCCCGCGACTGGGCACGGAATTATCTCGCCCAACTGCCTCCCAACGCCGTCATCTTCACCCGAGGCGACAACGACACCTTCCCCTTGTGGTACGTGCAGGAGGTGGAAGGTTTCCGCACCGATGTCCGCGTGTGCAACTACATGCTTTCAAGCGGGTATTGGTATGTCCACCAGATGGGCCGCAAGGTGTATGACTCAGAGCGTCTGCCCCTCACGCTGACCCCGCAGGAATACAACAACGGCATCAACGAATCCATTCGGGTCGAAGAGGAAGAATACTTCAAAGGCAAGGCGGTGGAGCTGAAGCAGGTCATCGACTTCATCCACAACCCCAAGGCCGTGAAATATTACATGGGCACCGCCTATAATTACATCCCCTGCCGAAAAATGAAGCTCACCGTCGACAAGGAAGCTTGCATACGCAACGGCATCGTTCCCGAAAGCATGAAAGACCGCATCGTTGACGAGATTACCTGGGAAATCAAGGGCGATTACCAATACAAGAACGCCATCATGCTCTTGGACTTCATGGCCACCAACAACTGGGAACGTCCGGTATACTTCACCTCCTTCAGCGACATGTCGAAGGTGTTGGGTATCGACAAGTACTTACACATGGAAGGCTTGTCATATCGTTTCATGCCCGTCGTGGCTGAGGATTATTATAAAGGTGTCGGCGGCGTGTATCGTGACGGCAGCTATGACCTTTTGGTCACTAAGGCCAACGAAGGCATCGTTAACTGGGGCAGCCTGAATCAGGAAGGTGTAGTGCCCGACCGCGAGAGCGTGCGCAACTCAGCTTACGCGCAGCAGGCCTATTCGCGCTTGGCACAGGCTATGGTCAACCATGGGCAGTTCGACTCCGCCATCATCGTGATGGACAAATTCCAAGAGTTCTTCCCCAACGAGAAGTTCCCTGTCGAAATCCACACGTATCAGTTCCCTGAGATGTATTACATCTGCGGCGACACCGTAAAAGGTGACGACTATATGATGAAGCAGATCAACAACTACTGCGACAAGGTGAGATACTACGGCAGCCAGAAGCCCAAGTTCAGGAGGTACTACGAGGAAGACATCGACGAAGGCCTGAGCCTGCTCAAGCACTTCGGCGATGTGGCCAAGAGGTACGAGCGCAATGATTTGGCGCAAGACATCTCGGACCGCTTGACACAGTTCCTGTCTTTGTATTACGAAGAGTAAGATCTTACTAAAGTCAAAAAGAAACCCAGCGTTCGAACATCTCGGACGCTGGGTTTTTGGTTTGTAATGCTTTAAAGAGTTTCCCCTTGCGGGGAATGGAGTGGCGTTTGTTTTGCGAACCGCGGCGGCAAGAGCCAGTTATCCACCAGTAACACCTTCAACCGCCGGTTGATAACTTTATGTCTCCATTCCATTCCCTGAAAGGGAATCCCTTATTTCCGCTTCACGCATTACAATCCATCACTTCTTAATAATCTGCCTCGTAACCCATCCAAACGAGGTGAACACCTTTAATATATAAGTGCCCGCATCTTGCGCAGTAAGGTCTATCTCGTTACTACTGAACTCCTTGATGAATCGTCCATCGATAGCATAAACCTCTATTCTTTCCAAGCCCTCAATATCAATGCAAATTAGGCCATCCGTTGGATTCGGGTAAACATCGATTGCTATGCTGTTCTCATCAACACCTGTCTGGTCGAAAATAGCCTTGATTGGGCCATCTATAAATGGTTCAATGCTTAAAGGATTATCATGGAAAAAATAACCTAAATCTGAAATGTACCAATTGATAAACCTGTATCCGTCTTGGGGAACAGCCAACAATTCCAACAATCCATCCTCACACGAAGTCGGCTCATGAAGGATTTGAACCGTCCCCATGCCATCATACTCAGTCACAACAGTGTATGAATACAGCAAATCTTCCTCAATATTGGTAAATTCACTCCAATACTCCGCGTCTTCATATTGTGAGGCCCATCCGCAAGGGACAATTACAGGAATGGTTTTGGAAACGCCTTCAAAGGTGTTTTGGATGATTTCAGGCACTTTTTGGCATTTTATCGTGATGGATTCCAAGTCCGTTCCATCGAAAACATTGGACTCCAAAAAGACACCTCCATAACTAAAGGGAACATCTATGACAACTCGTTTCAAATTGCTACAATTATTGAAAGCAGAAAATCGAATTCTTGCCCCATCATTCAGCAACAGTTTGATTTCGGTCATCCCTGAACAGCCGGAGAAAGCATTAGGACCTATACTTAAAAGCATGGGGAGTTCGATGGATTCCAACGAGGAGCAATTCTCAAAAGCATTCGCTCCTATAGCTTCACAAAAGGACGGCATTTCAATCCTTTGCAAGTTTTCACAATGCTCAAACAAATTATCGGTTATTCCAAAACGAAGCGTATCCGGAAGTATCACCTCGGTTAATGAACCACAATGAGAGAACGCCAAATCCCATATTTCCTTTACGCTATTCGGAATGGAAATTGACCTCAAACCGCTTTGTTTGAAAGCTCCAGAACCTATTAAACATAAAGAGTTGGGCAATTCCAAAAATTCAAGTTGGCTGCAACGATAAAAAGCACCATCTTCAATGTAACGAACGTTGTTTCCCATCCTTACTTCACGCAAATGTGAACATCTCGTAAATGCGCCATCTCCAATGTAATTGATGCTGTCGGACAAGGTGATGGAATTCAACAAAGTATCGTCACGAAAAGCCGACTGTCCTATTCCATAAACGGAATAAGTAGTGCCATTGTGTTCCACAAACATCGGAAGTATCACATCGCCGCTTATCGTTGAAGATTCTTCCCCCATGTCGACAATCACCCTATGGTGCAACGTGCTGGTGATGGTGTAATACAATGTCTGACCAGATTCGCAAACTGCCGAAAAGTCGTAAGCAAAACTTTTGGCTGCGATGCCTATCAAAAGGCTTAATGTAATAACAAGCTTTTTCATTTTTATTGGAGTTTATTGGGTTATTTCAGGCAAAGGTAAGCATAAAAAATGCTTGTCAAGGGGTTTTTGAGGGGCTGCAAGATTTTGTCCCTATAATTTTTTCAACTCATTGTTGATTTTCAACATATTAACCAAAAACGGTGTCCGATTTTGTCCCTATGATTTCTTTACGATTTGGGTTAAAAACCCAAGACATTGTATTACTATTCTTGAATGGCGATTTCAATCAATTCAAGATTGACGTTTTTCCCCTCGTTGACGGAATGGAGAATCAACTTGAACCATCCTAAAAGTTCCTTTTGTCCACTGGAACGGAAACCAATATAGAAGGGCGTGTCAATGGGGAAATTGTCGCAATGATTGATGTAGGTCATTGTATACATGTAAACCGTGTCGCCGTCTTCGTACCAGTTGGAATCCTGAAATGAATAATCATTCTTGAATAAGATGACTTGAGAACCTGAAAATTCGTCGTCTAATCCTAAAAGCTCATTGGCTTCATGAAAACCATCATAAGATTATCTAAAGAAAAATCCTTTACACCATCATTGTCGATGTCAAGGTAGATACAGCTATTGTCAATGATGGAATCGTATGGAATGAGGTTCATCCCTTTAGCGTTGCCATAGGCAATGGTCTTTGCGGGCTCTTTCTCGCACGACGGCATAATGCAAACCGCCGCCAGTGCCATTGCAAATAATAATGTCTTTTTCATTGCTGTTGTTATTATTGGTTCTCTTTTTTCTTTTGTCGTTTCGTGTCACCGGGAATCTCTATTTCTTCACCGCCACCCGCGCCACATGGTTTTTCCCATCCACTTCGGTGATGCGCAACAAATAAACCCCTTCCACCAATCCACTCAAATCAATCTCATTCGCCCCCCGCACTGTCTTCACCACCTGCCCAAGCGCATTGTAAACCATCACCTCGGCAGCCTCAATCCCTTCTATCATCACTTTCTCCCTTGCTGGATTAGGATAGACATTGCAAATTTGGGAGAGCATTGCATTTTCTGATACAGCCCATCCCTCATCATCAAAGACGAGGAAAAACAACTCAGGCGGCGCACCCATTACCACGCCGCCAACAGCCACCCCTCCATTTTCGAGCGCAATCAGTTCACTGCCGACGCGCGCATAGCCTTCGGGTTCAAGGCAGAAACGCTGCCAAATGATATTGAGATTGGCATCCATCTTCACTACCGAAACCTGTCCCGATGGGCTGCCGAAATAAAGCGTTTCAGGATCCTGTGTGCAATACGCGAAATACAAATCACCATCACCCGCCTTGGCAAGCCCTATCGGGAAGGCACAACCAATGAACACGTTTCCGATTGATAGTTCGGGCTTGGTGCGGAAATAACATGTATTCAATGCCTCCAACGTGTTCTTCCGATAACGAGTCACGCGAACACCGTTGATATTGGTGTAGGGCCTGTCAAACCGAGAAGCGACCAAAAAGGTTTCCTCATCCCAATCCAGCACTCTTTCCCTCATCCCGTACTCAAATTTGATATTCGAAGGTGCTCCGTTGGGTGTCAGCGTCTCTTTCAAATTCAACAGGGAATCAAACACATGAATATACAGGGTGTTGTGGTCGGCGTTGTTTATTCCCCAAAAGCAGTATTCAGTCGGCGACTCGTTGAAAGTGCCAAAACGATGCCCGCCAGCAGGATAATAATTGATAGGGGAGCCATCCTTAGGCATCACCACATGGTCTTTCACCGTGCCGTCAATGCCTATGCGGTAGTAATGCAGCTCGTTGCGCATAGAGAGTGGGTAGCGTAGCATAATATCTCCGTGTTCATCAAGGAAATACGAATCCAACAAAGCTGAAAAAATGGTGTCGGACAGAGGAACCCAAACTTCCTTTTCGGGATAGAAATTAAGATCGTCATCAAAAAAGGAGATGCGCAGTTCACAAAGGCCTTCATCAAGGTTGCGCACCACTTTCGCATAGATATTGTCATCACCGAAAGGGTTGCGCTCCAATAGAAAATAGTTCAGGTCGTCATCCGCTACGAAAACGGAATCAAGCAGAACGGCACCATCGGGGGCAATTTTCAGTAGCCTGTTGCCATAGTCGCCAAGGTATTGGCCTTGATCGTCAATCTCAAACAATTGGATGTTGGCGAGAATGTTTCCGTCGCGCAGCTGCATCATGTTGCGCAAGTCAACATCATACCAACCCGCGTTGTGATGGGCGATTGAATCGTATGTCTGCGCATAGGAGAACATCGAAAACAATGCATTGAAAACAAGCAGGGTGTAAATCTTTAAGTATTTCATACTCTATTGATTTTAAAATTGTTATTCCTTAATCCATTTTCCTCTCAACAAATCGCCCTCCGCGTCATACACTCTATAAACATATACCCCCGCTTTTAATCCCGAAACGCCCAAAGTAAGCACATTCCCCTCGCCACGTATAAACCTATCCACGCAAGGGCGGCCAAGAGCATCCGTAATGCTGATGCGGTAGCCTTCAATGTTTTCCACCCCGCTAAGGTCTATATTCAAAACATCCCTTGCCGGATTAGGATATGCTATGCCTTGAATCTCCGCCATGGGCATCTCCTTGACCGAGGTGGGTATGGGGCTCATCTCTTCACGGGTCAGTTTCATGACCTTGCTTGCCGCGTATGGCGACATATATTCTCCACCGTCCATAACCAACAGGCAGCCTCCGTCGGAACAAGGAAGAACAAACTGTGGCCAGTACTTGTAGTATTCCTCTTCGTCAAAGAAGCGACCACCAAGAATTTCCATGTCGCGGTCAAAAAGGCATAATCCTGTCTGTTTGTTTTCTCCAAGTTCGTACCAAGTGAAGTAACAGCCATACATGGTTGTGTCGTTCACCGTGGCCATACTCTTACCAAACCCCGATGGCTCTTCATTTCGTTCCTCCTCGTGTAAAAAGCCTACCTCAAAATGATTAACGCGGCCACAATCAAGATTATAGCCATGAAGACCGGGTCCCACAGTCCAACTGAGATCAAGGTCACCGATGGTCAACAGATACTCGTCAATACCTTGATGCCAAGGATGTCTTGCGCCAAAGAACAGCAGCCTGTCATCCGAAAGGAAATAGTCGGAATACCCACGGTCTCCCAAAGCGTAACTGTCCATGTCAGCCGCACCAGGAGTACCCAATATATAACGGTAGGCCTTCACGTACTGAAAGTCCTCATCATAGAACGCCGTGCCTATACCGCCACCTGGCCCGTTGCAGAGAAAGATATAGCCGTTTCCTAACGGATTCTTGAAAATGTTATGGCAGAAAAAGCCATGCAACCGAAACTCGGGATCATTGAGATTGTAGGCTTTAGGCACCACATAGCGGCAGGCCAAGGTATCTGCGTTTTCATCAAACCTATACATATAAGGGAACACTCTGTTTGCGCTTTCATAGTATTCACCGCAAGCAATCACCTGGCCGTTATCGTTAAGCAGACAAGGACAACTTATAAACTCCAAGGAGTTTTTGGTGTAAACCTTGGTCTCAACAATCTCAAGATTGTCATCAAAAATAATAGTCCAAAGTTCACTTCCACCATAATATGATACGGTGGTGTCTTGTTGCAGAAAGGCTACGGTAAAATAGTTTCCATTGTCCAATTGAACCACGTCTTTCATAAACAACCTTTTCGGCAAATCCTCGCACACTCGTCTTTCATAACTCCCATCGGGATGCACCTTGATGAGTTGTGTGTTCCAGTCGCGGCGACGGCCGAAACGGCCTATCAAAACGGCATCCTCATTTGCGTCAATCATGCCCGCATCGATGCGCGAGTGTTGGTTGATGTCGTTTTGGTCGCCAAAGTCAAGTTCCCATTGCTGGCCATAAGCCCATGCCGCCATAACCATCAAGTAGCAAAGCATAAAAACTCTTTTTGTCGTTTTCATATCAATTAGTTTTGAAATTTTCGCAAAAATATGACAAAAACCATTCGAAAATCATCTTGTCAAGCCCCCACGGAATTTTGTCCCTATGATTTTTTCAACTCATTGTTGATTTTCAACGTATTGACCAAAAACGGTATCCGATTTTGTCCCTATGATTTTTGCCATTAAAGCTGATTAAATGCAATAATTGCTGTTCCAATGTAGCATATCAAAGAAAAAAGAAGAAACAAAAAAACGAGCAGTCCGTTTCTCCATCGATTCTTTTCCTTGCGAGATAGATACCTTTTATACATAGCTTCAGCTTCTACTACATTTTTGTCAGTAATAAGATGCAAGGCTATTGAAATGACAATAAAAGCACAAAATGAGTAAAGAAATCTTAGGTTAATCTGAAAAAAATACAAAACTATGTGAATCAAAGACAATATATATGCAGTGACAGCAGCACACACCTTAAAGTTAGCCGAGTTCATATAGAGAGGATAGCCTGTTTCTCTTTTTACAGTATAAGCCGCCCTATAAACACAATAATTGAACAGCTTTTTTATTTTGCCATCACCCATTTTCTTCAGTTTTTCTCCGATGCACAAAGCTCCAGACAATCATCCCGATGCCGATGAGCACGAAGGGGACACTGAGCCATTGCCCCATGTCGAAGGTCATGTCGCGCTCGAAGTCGACTTGGACGTTTTTCAGGAACTCGATACCGATGCGCGAGCCGAAGATGATGATGAGGAAGGTGCCGAACATCAGGCCGGGTTGCTTGTGGCCGAGGTCGCGCTTGTAATACATCCACAGCAGGATGCCCATCGCCACGAGGCAGAAGAAGGCTTCGTAGAGACCAGTCGGGTGGCAAGGCAGCCACTCGCTTGGCGGGCAAGGCGCGTCCCAGGCATGGCAGGCCGTGTAGTTGTCAAACGTGCCGCAGAACTGCTCCGCGCCGCGCAGGAAGACGAAGCCCCAAGGCAAGGAGGTGGGCGTGCCGTAAATCTCATGGTTCATCACGTTGCCAACGCGAATCAACGCCCCGACGAGGCACACCGCCACCACGATGCGGTCCATCATCCAGATATAGCTGATATGCTGGAGGTTATCCTTCCCCTTCTTCGATTTGTTGTAGTTGCGCACATACAACCCAAGGCCAATCAAGATGCCGATAGCACCGCCGTGGCTGGCCAGACCGCCTTCCCAAACCGCCAACATCTTCAACGGATTGGAGAGGTAATATTCAGGCTCATAGAACAGGCAATGCCCGAGACGTGCGCCAATAATGGTGGAGACCAGCATATAGATGAGCAACTTGTCCATCGAGTCATCCGTCATTTTCTCGCGACGATAGATGCGCCGCATGACAAAATAACCAAAGAAAAAGCCCAAGGCCCACAACAAGCCGTACCAGCGAATCTGCAAAGACCCCAAATGAACCAGAACAGGGTCGACGTTCCAAGTGATGTAGTTGAGTAGCATGATTGAAATTTTCGGCAAAAGTAGGAATTATTTCGATATATTGGTCGGCCCTTCGACGAGCTCAGGGACCTTAGAAAGAAAATTTTCAATTCTATGTAACTTTTTCGCCCAAACTCCGTATTACGTTTGTAAAAGATGGACAGAAGTCAGTATAACCAATGCGTGGAGCAATATGCCGACAGGCTTTTCCGCTTCGCGTTCTCGAGCCTCCGCAACCGCGAGCAGGCCGAGGACGTGGTGCAGGAGAGCTTTGCCCGCGTTTGGGAGAAGGTCAAGACGGTGGACTTTGCCAAGGCAAAATCCTACCTCTTCACCACCGCCCACCATGCCATGATTGACGAAGTCCGTCACAAACAACACTTTGCGAGCATTGAAGACTGTCCACCCAACGAACTGAAACAGACCCATAACCCCTACCCCGATGTCAACGAAATGCTGCACAAAACGCTGGCCACCTTGCCCGAAGCACAACGCAACACCTTGCTTTTGCGCGACTATGAAGGCTACAGCTATCAGGAAATCGGCGACATCACGGGGATGAGCGAGGCACAGGTCAAGGTGAACATCTTCCGCGCCCGCACCGCACTGAAAAACAGATTGAAAAGCATCGACAACCTCATCGACATAGAGCCATGAAAACGAACATCACTATCGACAACTACGAGGCCTATCTCCTTGATTATATGGAGGGCAACCTCAGCCCCGAAATGACGGCCGAACTGAAAGCCTTCGTTGCGGCACAAGGTTTGGATTGGGACGAACTCACCGAGGAATTGCCCCATTTGGAGGCACCTCAAATCGTCTACGAAGGCAAAGAAAAGTTGAAGAACCCTGAACCTGTCGAAGGGTCGAAGGGCCGCTCTTCTGATAACAAGCGCACCATCGTCCCGCTCTATGTCAAGATTGCCTCAGCTGCCGCTGCCGCCGGACTGCTGCTCACCGTCACTTTGTGGCCTGAAAAGTCGATGCCTAAAGTGGAGCCGATTGCCAATCTGAAACCCATCGAAATCAGCCGCATCGACACTCATGAACCTATAGCCTTGTTGCCGAGACGAGCTATAGAAAGCATAGATCCCATGCCACACACAAGCCTTCGCTGGGAGGACTTGCTTTCTGAAGTCCAAAACAATGGGCGCATTGCTGCCGAGAGGGAGGCAATGCCTTTGTTAGCCGAATTGCCGACAAAAAACATCACTTCTTTACAGACCGACTTGCCTTTGACCAACACTGACGAGCCCGACTTTGGGTTTTTGGCCTGGCGCATGAACGCCAATCTTGCCTACACTGAATACGAGGCCAGCACTTTTTCCGCCGAAACCGAAGACGAACGCGAACTTTCATTGATTGGGAAAGCCATTTTCAAGCTGACCGATGGTCGCCACGACAGTTTCGCCAGCCTCATCTCTTCCGGCCTGACCACCGCCAAGAAAGAAATCAGCTTAGCCGCCACCGACATGGCCTTGGCCGCCTATCATCGCGCCGACGAGCACTTTGAGGAAGCCAAAGAACACTGGGAAGAGAAACTCGGGGAATAGTTTCTTCTCACGCAGAATCCGCAGAAATCGCAGAATTTCAGGCATTAATAAACGTAGAGACGTAGCGCGCTACGTCTCTACATGTATAAATTCCCAAAATTCTGCGGATTCTGCGTGAGAAATTCTCTACGTGAGACAATCTCAGAAATTGATGCTCAATCCAAAACTGAGCGGACGTGTGTTTTCTAAAGCATTGCCTCGATAAATGGGTATTAAGGCATAATTGGCGAAAAAGCCCAGGTTGTTGCCACCTATACGAAGCGAGGCATCAAGTTTGAAACGATTCAAGAATTCACCATTCATATAAGTCGTCACCTTGCTGTTGTCCATATACTTCAC
>Ga0310696_10008346_pt1 | contig 12087 bp, 15 predicted proteins | sample AusTroGonzalo_MG_4_FD_203885 | JGI IMG/M metagenome (GOLD analysis project Ga0310696, IMG submission 203885) | Bovine rumen microbial communities from tropical cattle in Woodstock, Queensland, Australia - Gonzalo_02 (v2) (version 2) | ecosystem: Host-associated > Mammals > Digestive system >... | reverse complement strand
CATCCACACACATATTTAGTTGCTAGCTGTTATGGTGATATTGCAGTTCCTGCTGACCACTTATTATATATAGGTGGTGAGAATGATATACCTGCTGGACTGTTGCGTATTGATAACTTCTATCAAACGAAGTTGTCAGCATTAGCTGAGAAGATTGAAAAATTGGAAAAGTCACACGAGCTAATGATTGCAACGCTGAAAGCAGTACGTGATATTTTACAAGAGGGAAAAGAAGATGGAAAATCCAAAACTTGTCGTGGTGTATGCTCCGGAGGGTGCTCTGGAGATCATAAATCGTGCCACTCGCACCGCGTACAGAAGCCACGATAAAGAAAAGCCAGGCACACGTGAAGCGTTTGTACAAAACATTATCAAAAGCGGACACGAATCTGTAATTGAGCACGTGTCTGTAAACTTTGAATTGTCTAACATTTCTCGTGCTTGTGCAACACAAATTCTACGTCACAGGTTGGCATCGTACACCTGCGAATCTATGCGGTATGTTACCATGGACCCATTTGAGTACGTGGTGCCGGCCGGTGTAGAAAACAGCGTAGAGGCTATGAAACTATTTGAGAAGGCAGTAACGTCTGCATCTACTGCCTATTCAAAATTGATTGCATTGGGAGTCAAGAAAGAAGACGCACGTGCTTGTCTTCCGATTGCAACAAAAACACGTATGTTCTTTACATACAATCTCAGAGAAGTACGTCATTTTCTTCATGAGAGACTATCACCACGGGCACAACGTGAAGTTCGCATGGTAGCTGTATCCATGTACGACCAACTAAGTGACTTATATCCGTGGTTGTTGTCTGATATGGAAGAAGCATACGAAAAAGCTGTAAAGTCATTGGAGGATAAATAAATGGACATATCAGTAATTAGCTGGTTGACTAGCAGTGTTATTATTGCTGCAGCAATCTGCGTATTGATTAAGAAAATTCTTGATCTTCGCCGGGTCGTACCTACGAATCAAGTGCACATTGTACAACGTGCAAAGAAAACGATTTCGTATGGTAAAGATACCGGTAACGGAAATACTTACTACGAGTTCCCGTCATGGATTCCGTGGTTTGGTATTACCAAAGTAGTATTACCTGTATCAGTGTTTGACTTGGACCTGAAAGCATATGAGGCATACGATATTGGTCGTTTACCATTCGTAGTAGACATCAAAGCCTTTTTTCGTATCGCCGATTCCAATATGGCGGCAGCGAGAGTTGCGTCGTTCAGCGAACTCAAAGACCAGCTTATCGGAATTGTACAAGGTGCTGTTAGGTCTATCCTCGCCAACTCAGAACTCGAAAAAATCATGAGTGAACGTTCAGTATATGGTGCTACTTTCACCAAAGAAGTTTCCGAGCAATTAAAAGCTTGGGGTGTGGTACCTGTTAAGAACATTGAGTTGATGGATGTACGTGATTCACAACAATCGCACGTTATTGCAAACATCATGGCAAAGAAACAATCTTTAATTGAGAAAGAGTCACGCACTGAAGTAGCCAAGAACAAACAGTTAGCTGAAGAAGCTGAAATCGAAGCCTTACGGGAAGTGCAGTTAAAGAAACAAACTGCCAAACAAGCTGTAGGTGAACGTGAAGCTGAAGCAGATAAAAAGATCGGCATTGCTCGTGCACAATCACAAGCAGAAGTTGCTGAATCAATGAAAGCTACCCGTGAAAAAGAAATGGAAGTAGAACGTGTCAAAGCTGTACGTGCTGCTGAAATTGCGAAGGAAGCTACAGTGGTTAATGCTGAAGCTGCCAAGAAAGCAAAAGTACTTGAATGGGAAGCTAATAAAGAATCTGCCTTGCTTGAAGCTGCTGCTAAGTTGGAATTAAAAACCAAAGAAGCAGAAGGTATTAAAGCAGAAGGTTTGGCAAAAGCTGAAGCTGAAAAAGAAATGCAACTTGCTTCAGTTAAAGCACAAATTACCTTGGCTGAAAAGATCGGTGGTGATCAAAACTACCAAGAGTATTTGATTAAGATCCGTACTGTAGAAGCACAAGAGGCCATCGGCGTTGAACAAGCAAAGAACTTGGGCAATGCAGATATTAAGGTCATTGCAAATGCCGGTGATGTTGATTCCGGTGTTAAAAACGTCATGGACTTGTTCTCACCGAAAGGTGGAACTGCAGTCGGTGGTGCGCTCGAAGCCCTTGCAAACACATCCGTTGGTAAGGACTTATTAAGCAAAATTACGTCTTCCAAAAATGCAAAAATAGTTGGAAACGGTAACAAGGTAAAACAAGATTAGTATGAAGATAGTAGCACTCTCTGACACACATTGGAAGTTGAAAGAGTTAAAGAACATACCGGAAGGAGATGTATTCATCTTTGCCGGTGACTGGTCTTTATCTAATGGTGGCTTGTCTGATGTCATCGCTTTTGCTACATTCCTTAAGAAGGTTAAATGTACACACAAACTTGTGGTGGCAGGCAATCACGATTTCATCGGACAACAAGAACCGGCAATGGTCAAGCAATTGTTTAGTGAGGCGGGTGCTACTTATCTTCTTGATTCCGGAGTGACAATTGACAACGTACACTTTTGGGGTTCTCCGTGGACTCCGTTGTTTATGGATTGGGCATTCATGAAAGAAGACTACGAACTTGCAAAGCACTGGAATGCTATTCCAAAGAACACAGACGTTTTGATTACACACGGTCCTGCTTATGGCATCTTGGACAGACTACCTGAGTACAGCAATGTCGGTTCAGTTACATTAGAAGAACGTATTAAACAAATTAAACCGGCTATTCACATATTTGGACATATACACTGTGGGTATGGTACAATGTATAGCGACAACACAACATTTTACAATGTAAGTGTTTGTGACGATGATTACAATTTAGTTAATAAGCCAACGGAGATAGAGGTATGAAGAGGAAACCTGTATATTTAGTAGTTAACTTTGTCGTTAATGGTGAGACAGGAAACAGCAATCTTGGCACAGAAGTATTCTCAAATTATGATGCTGCCGAAAGTCGTTTAAGAGAACTGATTTTGAAATATAAGAATGCTGGATATAAGCGTCAAAGCAAACGTGTAACTAATTCACTTTGTAGTATTAAGAATTATTGCTTTGTCGATGAAAAAACTACCACAACATACGCTGGTTACATATCCCTAAAGCCTGTATATGATTCTAACAAATTAAATGAGGTACTATAAATGAAACGTATCATTAAGTTTGGCCCAGAAGCCAGAGAAAAATTATTAAACGGTGTAGAATTAGCAGCTACTGCAATTCGTACAACACTCGGTCCGCGTGGAGCAGCAGCTATTATCCACACGCAAGCACAAGCGTTTCCGTTATTAGCAGATGACGGTGCTCTTGTGTCAAAGTGCATTCAAAGTGCAGATGCAGCAGAAAACACAGGGTGCTCTATTATTCGTGAAGTAGCAACACAAGCAGATGATGGCGGTGGTGACGGTACAACGTCAGCTACTATCTTTGCTCATGCTGTTATTAAGGATGCCATTGAAGCCGTCAACAATGGTGCTTCTAAAAAGAAAGTGAAAGACGGTATCGTTGAAGCAACTAAGATTGCCTCACAAGAAATTGAAAAGCTTGTATGCAACGTCGAAACAAAAGAAGACCTACGCAACATTGCTTTCGTTTCTTCTAACGATAAAGAGATTGCCGACCTCGTAGCAGATGCCGTAGACAGCGTAGGTAAATACGGTGTGGTACAGGTAGAAGAAGGCACGATGCAAGAAACAAAAGTCATTCGTGCAAATGGTATTAAATTTGAACGTGGGTTTGTTGACCGCTTACTTACTACAGATCCTGTACGTGGTATTTTTGAAGTAAAAGATTGTAAGATTTTAATCCTCGATCATGAGCTTGATAATGTAGCAGAAGCAATCAAGATTCTTGAGCTCGCAATCACCAAGTCAGTACCAATACTCATCATTTGTAACGGATGCCGTAACGATGCAGCACTTGCTTATTTACGTGCTAACAAACAACAGTATGGTTTGAAACTGTGCTTGGTAAAAGCTCCTGGTCATGGTGACTTGAAAGTTCAGTACTTGCAAGACATCGCAGATGCAACGGGTGCTACAGTGTTTGGTACAACTACAGGCGCAGCACTTGATAAATTACAAGCAGACAAAACCAAACCTGGTTTTAACTCAGATGACTTCTTGAAATTGTTAGGTACTGGTGACGTTACTGTTAATCAACACGAAACCACTATCGTATTAAAAGAGTTAACCGAGGCTGCTTCACTCACAGCAGAAAAACTTAAAAATCAATTAGACAAAGGTGAATTGTCTGACTACGACAGAAGCATTGTACAAGACCGTTTAGCAAACTTAACAAGCGGTATTGCTTTGATTCGTGTCGGTGGTTCCACAGATACAGAAATCGCAGCGAAGAAAGTCAAAATCGATGATGCTAAAAACGCTACTGTATCAGCTAACAAATACGGTTATGTATTAGGTGGTGGTTCTGCTTACATCTGGGCGTCAATGATGTTAGGTGAACGCATTAACGATATGAGTGATGATGCTGATAAAGATTTCTTAACTGGTATGAAAATTGTTGCTGGTGCTTTGTTACAAGTAACCACACAATTGATTGTAAACTCCGGTGAGAATCCGACACAGTTCATTTCAGATATTATCAATGCAATGCACGCTGAGAAGAAACCTGTATTTGGGTTTGACGCTTTGAATAATAAGGTAGTAAACATGTATGACGCTGGTATTATTGATTCTTACCGTGTTGTACAAAACTCTCTTGTTAAAGCATTGTCTGTTGCCTCAACTGTAATCATGGCTGAAACCTTAATTACAGAAGAAGCAGAAGAAACAGACAAGATCAACTACGGTTTATTGCATAGGCAATAATGTGCGAGTAGAGGCTGCTACCATCTCAGATATTAAGTTATCTCCCGACTATCCTTTCGTAAGAGTTGTATATTTTAAGGATAGAAAATATCGGGTGGTACTAGCCTCTACAAAAGACTACGCAGTTGGTGATGAAGTTTTATTTATCCCCGGAGACGCAAGATTACCTGAGTGGTTCTTGCGTTTCTTGGGGTTCTGGGATGAAAAGAACGACTGTGGAATGTTAGGAGGAAAAGATCATGATGTTGTTTGTCCGTTTAATTATGCTGGTAACGCTAATTACTTTTCCTACGGCATGTTTGTAAAGCTCGATAACAACGAGGTAACATTACCAACAGGTGAAGTGGCTAATCTTCACGATAAAGACCTTGAAGAAAAGATTGGCATCACTTATTTAGCTCATGGTGCTCCGTATTACTTTCGTGGTGATTTCTTCTTCATGGACGTTCCAGTAAACAGGAACAACATCGAGGACTTAGAAGTTAACTACACTGAATTTGAAAATGAAAGTGAAGTATACTTCGAAGAATTTGTGGCAGGCAAACGCTTTTACGTAACACTAGACACAACGAAGTTCCACCACAATGCTCTTGGTCCTGACCACAACATATACGTTACGTCTTCGCTCTTTAATAAATACATGTTTCTTTCAAGAACGAAAAAGAACATAAAAGGCAATCTGTTTGTGAAGCTACTCGCTAAGTATCACATTGAAGACGATCTGACGAAATACTTTAAGATTAGAAGACTTGCACCGAAGGTCACACTTGAGGTTATAATTCGAAACACGGCCTTCGGTAACAACGAACAGTTACTTAATCCAGATAAAAAGTTACTAGTGGTAAGTGACGTATTTTTGGGGACCGTACCGTGGGGAAGATATATGAACAGAGATGAAAAGAAACAGTTTTGTAAGGACTTAAATTTGTCTGAACCGGAAGAGTTATGTATCGGTCCATTTGATTACCAGAAAGCAGAAGAACAGATTGCTGGTGGACTGCAAGGTGTAATCATTCGCACGTATGATAATAACAAACGTGCTGTTCTCTACAGCCGCAAGCAACGGTTAATGAGAAAACATAAATTACATTGACAACAAGAATTGTTTGTGATATAATCGTCTTATGAGTGGGATGCGAGAATTACAGCAGTTTACAATAGTAAGTGCATTGTGTGAGAAAAAATACAATGAATTATTTATTGATTATCAACACGGCGTACAAGACGCACGTGACAAAATGATAATTACTGTACGCACACTCCTCAAAGCCTTCTGTTGGTTCATGAAAAACGATCCGAAAATGCGTTTCTTCTACGACGTAGACGACAGAAACAAAGGAATGGCCTCGGAAGGCGTTACTTCGTTTGTTGAATTTACTGATTTAGTAGAACTTTGCCCACGCAAGCTACAAAAGTTTTACGTTCCACACACAATGGTTGTTGAGTACGATTGGAAAACACACGATCTTAATATGGGGTACGAACAACCGGACGGAATTGTTTTTATGGAATATAATGGTAAAACCTTCCGTGAACGTAAAGGTATATTTTGGATGAGAAACACGCTTGGGTACAATTACAAACGTAAAACCATTACGGAATCGTTTCTACATGCAATCATGAGACTGTACGAAACAGGAAGCCTGTTACGGACTGAGAACCTATACAGGGGGCGTCTTGATCCGACGCCTGGGTATAAGAAATGGGCAGAAGACTTTTGCCGAAGAACAGATGCGGGCGATGTGCCTTGCGATATAAATGCTATATTCAAATAAATAAGATGTACCCTAAAGTTTGTGAAGAGTTTATAGAGGAGTAAAATGTTAAAACAAGGAATAGTACAATTACCAGAAGGGTTCTTCCCCAAACTGGAAGCTAAGTGGACAAATGAAGATAAGAAAAGAATGCTTATCATCACTGGATTTGATTTAGGAAAAGGGTTAAGCATTGTTCAATCCATACCAGAACTCGCTGAACAAGATCAGTGCATTGCATACTCCGATAAATATAAGGCAATGATTAACCTTTATTATCCAATCATTAAGGAAGCGATTGGAACAGAGTTTGTTCATGCACGTGTTATTAGTTTGTTAAATAACGCTGCAGGTGAAGAAGAAACACCAAATTACAAAATGACATTTGTTTTCCTTTGTGATGAGAACAACAAGAATTTTAAGCTGGGCGGTATTTTTACGGGAGACACAGACCAGGGGCAGTGGGTTCCGGCAGAAGCCTTGACCGGTATGGCCGGATTGCTTTCTATGCCTGTGTTCAAACCTATGAATGAAGAAGGGTCAAAAGAAGGAAACTAAAGACGAAGCAAAGATTAAGAAAACCGTCTTTAGACGTGATGTAGAGATAGACAAAGTAGGTAAGGGTCAACGATTCATAGTTTCTTCTATCGTAGAAGGTGCATCCATAGCGTGGGATTTCGTACATGCAATGGAACACTACGCTGAAGTTAATAACGCTAAATTAGTTTTACTTTGGATGCGTGGTGTATACAAAGGGGATCACCTCAACGAAAAGGATCTTAACTATGTCAGTCCCTATCTCGCCTCTACCTATCGATTCAACTCCAAACTAGTAGCAAAAGACTTCATGCTACATCCTGCTCAAAAGTTCCCAACAACGGGTCTTCAGCAGTACGCACAATCCAACGATTCAATTATCATTGCGTCAACTAAACAGGCCATGACAGTAGTGGCTCGTCCAGTTGGTCGTACACCACATACGATTCATACGACCGGTACTGTGTCAATGCCACGGTACTCAAAGACACGTGTAGGTTGTATCGCAGAAGAAGATAATACGTTGGGTGGTTTAATTATTGAAGTTGCAGACAGTAAACAGTTTTTTATTCGTCAAATTCAGTGGATCGATGGATGCTTTGTCGACTTAGGAACGAAGTATACAAAAGATACACACGGTAAAGCCGAAGCCTCTGCAATGGTACTTGGTGATATTCATTTTGGTGATGAAGATCCATTAGCCATTGAAATAACAGAGGAACAAATAAATTTACTCAAACCAAAACGTGTTTTTCTACACGATTTAGCTTCTAATAACTCAATCAATTATCACGATGCCAAAGATTGCATTAAAAGTGTAACCAAGGCACCGGAATTTGATACACTTGAGAAGGAATGGTCGTATGTTAAGAGTGCACTTCATGACTTCAAGACGGCCATACCAAATAATACCAGTGTTTACGTAGTTCCTTCCAATCATGACGACTTTATTTATAAATGGCTGAAGGAAGGCGAGTTTATTAAGGACGCTCGTAATGCAAAATTGGGTGCTAAGCTGTTTTTAATGTCCGTTGATGGTAAGAACCCTATGGCTGAGTGTCTAAACGTTCCTGGTGTCATTTTCCTCAAAAAAGACACATCCATGAAAGTGGATGGATGGGAATGTGCACAACACGGACACATTGGTAACAACGGAGCACGCGGGTCAATTAAGTCCTACGCTATTTCATATGACAAGGCTGTTATAGGACACTCACACACTCCAGGTATCAACGGACATATATGGCAAGTTGGAACTTTAAGTAAATTTAAGCTATCATATACTAAAGGGCCGTCATCATGGCTTCATGCAAACTGCGTTATCTACAAAGGCGGTCATTCACAGATGTTAATTTTTGTAGGAGATAAATGGTATGTCGGAGAGAAACATTGAAGTTTTTGATTCTGAGTATTTACATAAGAAGACAACGCCCGTAACGTTTCCGTTATCACCGGAAATGAAACAAGTCATTCAGGACTTGAAGGACACTTTAGCAGGGTGTGCCCGTGCTACTGGTGTTGCTGCTCCACAGATTGGTGTGAGCTCTTCTATCTTGATTTATCGTGTTGGTGACTTTGTTCCACCAACCGTAATGATTAACCCTAAAATTGTTAAAGCAAGACACATGGAAGAAGAGGGTAAATTAGAGATGTGTTTGTCATATCCGGAAAAGATTTATTATATTCCTAGATACAAAAACATCACTGTATTCTATCAAGATGAAAACGGGGACTCTTATGTGCTAAAATATAAAGGGTTTGAAGCACGAGTTTTGCAACACGAAATTGATCACTTGGATGGACTTACTATCGCAGATCGTGGAGAATTACTCGATGAAGAAACTACACGAGAATTACTAGGGAAAATCGACGATGGCAAAAAGAAGGAAAACAATTGATAAAAGTGGGTTACACAAAATGCCGTGTACAGGTTGCGGAAGGCATGCTAAACTTGTAGACGACAAGGTGACAGCCTGGTTCTGTAATAACTGTTTTACAGGGAATGGGAATTATTTACGTTACCGAAAAGGACAGCCAATGGTTAAACCGTTGGAGAACATACACATTAAAGACAGGGTTGTTGGTGTCAATGGTAAAACATATATAATTACCGGACGTGAAGACGTCAGTAAAGAAGATAAGTATTATTTTTGTAAAGAAGAAGGTAGTAAAGAAATTATTGTTTTGGGAGACTGGTTTTTTGTGGAGAAGGTATGAGTGAAGCGTATGTAACGCAACTTGAGGACGAAATTCCGCAACGTGTTATTTTTTCAGGGTCTCATTGCACTGGTAAAACGACACTTTATAACTGGTTAAAAAGTGAAAGTAGTAGAACATACTACTATGTAAAGGAACACCCAATCACGTTCGCTGTGTTCCGACCTGAACCTATCAGGTTTATACAAAGACTTGGTTTTGGTATCAATAAAGAAGCAGATGATACATCACAACTTGCAATGGCAGCATATCATATGCAAACACTGATGTATCCTGAGTTTGTATCCGACCGTTGTATCGTTGACTTGCTTGTTTATGCAGAGTATTTACATGATATAGACAAGACTCTTGTTACAGAAAAGACAGTCAACTTTGTACGAGAACTTGCAGATGACTTTATTGATACATTTGAAGGCGTAGTGTTCTTTTGCAGACCTATTCCGGACGAGAAAATAAAAGCAGACGGAGTACGTGATACAGATGATATTTTCAGAAATGAAATCGACAGTCGAATGTTTGACTTTTGGTCTGATGCAGCAGCACGTATTATAAAACGTGCATCTGTATTTTCTATATCAGAACCTAATTTTCTAGACCGAACGAAACTTGTGAAAGACGCTTTATCATTGAGGGTAGATTGATGGAGTTTTTGAAGAACGATAAAGAGAAACCTACATTTGATTTGTTACCAATCGAGCTTCTTGCAGACGTAAATAAAGTGCTCGAACATGGACGAGACAAATATGGTCTTAATAACTGGTGTAAGCCAGATGGATTCAAGTACTCTCGTTGTTATAATGCTTTGTTACGTCATATGTTTGCATGGTGGCGTGGCGAAGATAACGACAAAGAGACTGGGATTTCACACTTGGCACATGCCATGTGTAATTTGATTTTTTTGATGTACCATTTTAAGAATAATAAACAAACGGATGACCGTCCTATTGGGTTCGGTAAACCGAAGGAGAAAAAGAAATGAGTAACGATAGAAATGCAGAACTTACAGTTCATGCAGCAAATAGATACGTATACAACATGGATGATTTGGCCTCGTTAAATACTTACTGTTCAGTAGGAGAAGGTCAAGTAACCACGTTCAAGGCCGGTCAACGTGTAGCAAGTGTTGACGGTTCTACACTTACAAAAGAAGCTACAGAAGCCTTAGGGTTGAAAGTAGAAGGAACAGACGTAACAGCTGGTTTTCCAGAAATCACCGTCGATAAAGCAGGAAACACCGTGCAAGTTATGTTTGGTGAATATGCAATGTCAGCGTCTGCAAAGTATGACCGCATGCACATCAGTAAAGAAGCAGCACCGACAAAAATGACATTCAGACCGACAGCCGTTAAGTACGAAATCAACAAAGATGATTTTGCTAAGTTTGGTAATACACTACAAAGCATGTATAATCCTGGAATGGTTTATCGTGTAGTAACAAACGCAAAACCTGGTTATGAGTTAGGTAATTTAGACAACGAATCTTTGCTAGGTATGTTTGGCTGCACACCTACAAAAGATGGTGGTGCTTCTGTAAAAGAGAAATCAATATCCGTATATAAATTAGCAAATGGTTTCAGTGTTAAATTAGGTAAGAACGTTCTTTACGTAATCACCATAGCTGAGCCTACTTTCAAAAACAACGATAGTGTAAACGCCCGTGTATTAAATGCTGATAACACAGGTTGGGATACTTTCCAGACGAAAGTAAATAAATGCAACGGATTTGATGCAGCAACAAAAGACTTCATGTATGAAGTAAACGATGCTGCTGGTAACGTCGTAGTAGTACCAGAACGCAATATTTTTGAGTACGCATTTAAGCAAGATCCGGTGGATTCCACCGACGGCGTAAAGATGAATCATTTCTAAGGTTGACTTTATGCCAGAAAAATTGTTTAATAAAATTAAGTTGATGTTCTTTCATGCACCGTGGTGTGGTCAGTGCAAAGCCTATACACCGACGGTACACAAAGTAGTTGTTGAGACCGGGGTTCAATTTGTTGATATAAATGCCGACGAAGATATGTCACTTTGTGAACAATATGGTATTATGAATCTTCCAGTTGTCATCTTAGTAAATGGAGATAAGAAGGTTCGTATCGACGGTATGGTCTCAAAAGAAAACCTACTTGACAAACTGAATTCTATAATGTAGAATTTGGTATATGCTCGTGGAGGCGTAAAACACAATTTGCGACTAGGCACTACCTTTCCCAGTGCCTACCTCCAAGACAAGAGCATAGCATAAACACGACGGGGTAGCTGACCCCTGCCCCGTCTAAAATTTGAAGGGGCTGTAGCTCAGTTGGGAGAGCGCATGCTTTGCAAGCATGAGGTCGTCGGTTCGATCCCGTCCAGCTCCACAGCTTTAAGGTGTCCTAGGGTAAGACCTTAAATCGTACTCATGCGATAAATGGGCGTTGGTAAACGATAGTTCCCGGTCCCTTGTGGGTTCAGACCTAAACTGAATCTGGTCCCTTGTGGGTTCTGACCTTAAAGCGGAATCTGGTCGTTTGATGCTTCCGACCCTTAAACAAAAGTTCGTGGTCCGTAGTCACCCACGTTAAATAAGGCGTGGGAACCGTCGCCCCGTATAAAACGGTAGTTTTGCCCAGATAGCTCAACAGGCAGAGCAACGGTTTTGTAAACCGTAGGTTGAAGGTTCGAGTCCTTTTCTGGGCTCCAGTTTAAGTGGCTCCTGCGGTCATCCAG
>Ga0310696_10008345_pt1 | contig 12087 bp, 11 predicted proteins | sample AusTroGonzalo_MG_4_FD_203885 | JGI IMG/M metagenome (GOLD analysis project Ga0310696, IMG submission 203885) | Bovine rumen microbial communities from tropical cattle in Woodstock, Queensland, Australia - Gonzalo_02 (v2) (version 2) | ecosystem: Host-associated > Mammals > Digestive system >... | reverse complement strand
GGTGATGACGTCCATGTATCCGGTGTACCAGTCGTACCACTTCTCGGCCTGCTTCCAGCAGCTGTTCTTCTGGACTCCTCCGAAGAGGTATCCGTAGGTCATGACTCCGCTCTCGGCGGCGTCCTCCCAGGAGGGCAGACGGACGATGGACACGTTCTCGTTGGATCCGAAGAAGGTCTCCAGCTCCTTTCCGTAAGAGGTCTTGCTTCCGAGGGTGATCTCGACGTGTCCGTACTGCTTGAGCAGAGTGGACACGACATCGTTCTGGACCTCTCCGTTGGAGGTTCCGGTCACGAGGACCTCTCCCTTGGCGGGGTCGTCGCCGAAGTTGAGGTTGAAGACGTTGTTGTACTTCTTGATCTGCTGGTCACCGCCGACGACCTTGCTCTTGCTGTCGGTGTTGATGATCATGTTGATCTCCTGCAGGTTGCACTGGTTGACAGAGATGATGTTGAAGTGGTCACGGACGGTGAAGGACCTGATCTCGTCGTCGATGTTCTTGTAGTAGAGCGTGGTCGCCTTACCGTTGATCATGTTCTTGACGAATGTGACATCGTCAGAGTTGAGTTTGCCGTCGTTGTTGGCGTCGGCCCAGGGGTAGTTCTTGACGGTAGCGCCGTTGGTCTCGAGGATCTTCTCGATCAGGGCGGTATCGGACTTGGTTATCTTCTCGTCTCCGTCGACGTTGCCGCGGATCCAGAGGACGGGCGAATCGGAGTAGTCGTCGATGGTGACGTCCGATCCCCCTCCGCTGTTCCCGTTGAAGTAGATTGCAGCGGCAGCACCGGCTACGATGATGACCGCGGCAGCGGCGATAATGATGTAGTGGGTTTTTGTTAACTCCATATTATCGAGATTAACTTATTAATCCAACATTACTTAAACTGTGCTATTATACCAGATAGCATTAATTGGATAATCGAACCAATATCGCTAAAATCGGTACAAAATCCATCAGAAAAGGTAGTGAGAAAATGATCAAACTCAGGAAAGGAGAAGCCATCGAATCCGCCGATCAGGACGTGATCCGGATGTACTCCGACTACAGGTCTTCCCGCTGGAAGAAGGTCATAATCATCCTGGCCATGATCGCCGGAGTGATAGTGGCCTCCATCTACGGCCTGACGGTCGGATCCTACCCGATCTCGTTCACCGAGGTCTGGTCCATCGTGTTCGACCACCTCCTGCATCTGGGCGATTCTCTGGAGACCCTGGACGAGCGTGTCGTCTGGGAGCAGAGGATGCCCCGTCTGCTCACCGGTATAGTGGCCGGAGCCGGTCTCGCCACGGCGGGAGCGGCCATGCAGAGCATGATGAAGAACCCGCTGGCCGACCCGTACACCACCGGTATTTCCTCCGGGGCTTCGTTCGGAGCGGTCATCGCCATAGCATTCTCGATAAGCATCATAAGCCAGGACGCCGGGACGACCATCCTCGCGTTCGTGTTCTCCCTCATACCCGCCGCCGTGATCATCGCGCTGTCGACCTTCAAGAAGGCCACCCCGTCCATGATGATCCTCGCGGGACTGTCCGTCATGTACATCTTCAACGCCATGACGCAGTACATCATGCTGGTGGTCGACTCGCAGACCATGGAGGCCGCCTACCAGTGGACCATCGGTACCCTCAACAAGGGTTCCTGGGAGTCCCTCCCGATCATGGCGGCCGTCGTCATAGCGGGTTCGTTCGCGGTGCTGTGCATGACCAAGTACCTCAACGCCATGAACTCCGGGGACAACTACGCCAGGACCGTCGGTGTGGACGTCGGCCGCATCAGGATCGTCCTGCTGGTCATCGTGTCCGTCATCTCCGCCGCCGTGGTGAGCTTCACCGGAATCATCGGATTCGTCGGACTGGTCGCCCCCCACATCACCAGGATCTTCATGGGATCGGACAACAAGCTCCTCATCCCCGCATCCCTGCTGATGGGAGCCCTCGTCATGGTGGTGTGCGACATCATCGCCAAGTCGTTCACGACCACCGCGCTGCCAATAGGTATCGTGACATCCTTCATCGGAGGTCCGGTGTTCCTGTTCCTGATCATCAAGCAGAAGAAGGAGATCTGGTGATAGCATGACCGAGATCACACTCAACAAGCTATGCTTCTCCTACGACCCGGCAATCCCCATCCTGCAGGACATCGACCTGGTGATCGACAAGCCGGAGCTCATCTGCATCCTGGGAGCCAACGGTGCGGGGAAATCCACCCTGATGCACTGCATGAACAAGCTTGCGACCCCGACCAGCGGGGATGTCCTGCTGGACGGGAGGAACCTCAAGGAGTTCCACCTGAAGGACCTGGCCAAGATCATCAGCTTCGTGCCCCACCAGGAGGACACCACGTTCTCGATGTCCGTGCTGGACACCGTCCTCATGGGAAGGATCCCGCACAGCGGCAGCCTCAGGACGTCCGACGACATCCGCATCGCCGCCGAGAACATCAAGCTCCTGGAGATGCAGGACTTCGCCATGCACAACTTCGACGAGCTGTCCGCAGGACAGCACCAGAAGGTCATGATAGCGAGGAGCCTTACGCAGGAGCCCCGGGTAATGCTGCTGGACGAGCCCACCGCCAACCTGGACGTCAAGTATCAGATGCTGGTCATGAGGCTGCTCCGCGACGTTGCGAAGATCAAGGGAATCACCGTGATCACCATCTGCCACGACCTGAACGTCACCGCCATGTACGCAGACCGCGTCGTGATGCTGTACAACAAGGGCATCTACGCCGACGGCACCGCGGCCGAGGTCCTGACCAAGGAGAACATCCAGCTCCTGTACGGGATCCAGTGCGAGATCATGGAGATACAGGGACGCCCCCACATCGCTCTCCTGGACGGCGACGAGCTGGATTCCCACATAGGGGACATCTACAAGAGCCTGCAGTCATCCAACGAATGACCCTTACCGGCGGCCCGCCATCGGCGGCCGCCGGGTTATCCCCCATTATTTTCCCCAGAAAACGCTTAAAAACGCACGTAAACGGGTGGCGGTTTTATCTTATCATCTTGATACACCCGCATGCACATGATCCAACCTGGAATGGAGATCGACGTTCTCAAGGAGAACGGCAAGCTCGCCAACCAGAACTACCGCCTGCTGAAGCAGCACGGCATCAAATCCATCGATTTCATGGGATCCATCGGCGCCGGCAAGACCGCGCTGATCATCAAGATCGCGGAGAAGCTCAGGGAGAGGGGCGTGCGCGTATGCGCCATCGCCGGCGACGTCACCGGGGACGACGACTTCAGCAGGTTCGAGAAGTCCGGGCTGGAGGCCGTGAACTGCAACACCGGCCACGAATGCCATCTGGACGCGCACCTGGTGGGCCATGCCCTGGCGCGCATGGACCTCAGCAAGTACGACGTGGTCCTGATCGAGAACGTGGGCAACCTGGTCTGCCCCGCTGACTTCCCCCTGGGGACCGACTACAGGGTTGTGGTCATCTCCACCACCGAGGGCGACGACATGGTGAGGAAGCACCACGACATCTTCCAGCACTCCGACGTGGCCATCCTGAACAAGGTGGACCTGGCGGAGGTCATGGAGGTGGACCCCGATGCTATCGTGGAGGACCACAGGAAGCTCACAGGCGGCCTCAAGAAGATGTACAAGTGCAGCGTGAGGACAGGAGAGGGCATCGACGAGATCATGACCGCCCTCAGGCTCCGAAGGTGATTGAGATGAAGGTTCTGACAGTAGGAGGCGGAGGAAGGGAGCACGCGGCCGTGGAGGCCCTGTACCGTTCCGGCGCCGAGATTTACGCAGTGATGAAGAACGCCAACCCCGGGATCGTCAAACGCTCCAAGGAGCACCTGCTCTGCGACGAGAAGGACGTCGCCAAGGTGTGCGCCTTCGCCAAGGAGAAGGGCGTCGAGCTGGCCTTCGTGGGCCCCGAGGCCCCGCTGGAGGCAGGGATCGTGGATGCCCTGGAGAAGGAGGGCATCAAATGCGCCTCCCCCACCAAGGCCGCCGCGAGGATCGAGACCTCCAAGACGTTCATGAGGGAGCTTGTCGAGAAGCACGGGATCGAGGGCAACCTCGGATTCGCCCATTTCGACAACGCCGCCGATGCGGAGAAGTACCTAAGGACCATCGACCACGAGATAGTGGTCAAGCCCGTCGGCCTCACCGGCGGAAAGGGCGTCAAGGTCCAGGGGGAGCATCTCCACTCCTTCGAGGACACCATGGAGTACATCAACGAGATCTTCGACAACAACATCGGCGGCGCCGGCGTGATCCTCGAGGAGAGGGCCATCGGCGAGGAGTTCACGCAGATGGTGTTCGTCGACGGGAAGCACATCGTCCCCCTGCCCCTGGTCCAGGACCACAAGAGGGCCTACGAGGGGGACGTCGGACCCAACACCGGCGGCATGGGATCCTACACCGATGCGAACCACCTCCTGCCGTTCATCTCCGAGTCGGAGAGGAAGGAGGCGATCTCCATCCTGCAGTCCATCGTGGACGCCATGGCCGAGGAGGGATGCCCCTACCGCGGGACCATGTACGGACAGTTCATGCTCACCGTGAAGGGCCCCAAGATCATCGAGATCAACGCCAGGTTCGGGGACCCCGAGGCGATGAACGTTCTCCCGATCCTGAAATCCGGATTCCAGGACATCTGCTGGAAGATGGCCACCGGCACCCTCGACGGCGACGCCGAGTTCGAGAGGAAGGCGACCGTCTGCAAGTACGTCGTCCCCAAGGGATACGGGGTCAAGTCCGAGAGCGGGCACGAGATCTCCGTGGACGAGGACGCCATCGCGAAGTGCGGTGCGACCGTCTACTACGCCAACGTCGACATGAAGGACGGCAGGCTCGTCACCGGCACCTCCAGGTCCATCGGAGTCATCGGTATCGCCGACACCCTCGAGGAGGCCGAGCGCAACTGCGAGGCCGCCCTGGAGCATGTGAGGTGCGACGCCGTGTTCGTGAGGCACGACATAGGCACCCGCGCCCTCGTGCAGAAGAGGGTCGACCACATGAGGGAGCTCCGCTCCGCATGAGGTACGCCGTAAAGATCGCCTACCCTGGGGACCGCTTCCACGGTTCCCAGGTGCAGCCCGGCGTCAGGACCGTGGAGGGACAGGTCCTCCAGGACCTGACGCTCATAACGAAGCAGACCGAGGATTCCCTCGACCTCAGATTCTCAAGCCGCACCGACAGGGGCGTCAACGCCCTCGGGAACGTCATAGCCGTCCGCACGGATATGGATCCCGAGATCCTGTTGAAGGCGCTCAACTCCGTGAGCACCGACGTCTTCTACAGATCGTATTGCGTGGTGGACGACGACTTCAAGCAGCGCCACGCTCTGGGCAGGACGTACAGGTACGTGGTCGCCGAACAGGGCATGGATGCGGACTCGATGAGGGAGACCGCGGAGCTGTTCGTCGGCCATCACGACTTCAGGAGATTCTGCCGCCCCGACGGGAAGCCCACCGACCTCACCATCGATTCCATCGACGTCTCGGAGTCGGACGGCGTCGTCATCCTGACCTTCCGGGCGAGGTACTTCCTATGGAACATGATCCGCCGGATCTCCGCCGCGATAATATCCGTGGAGAAGGGCACGCGCACCCGCGACGACGTAAGGGATGCTCTCGAAGGGAAGGACGTCTCCTTCGGCATGGCCGCTCCGGAGTTCCTCACGCTGGTGGATGTGGAGTATCCCGGGATCGAATTCATCGAGCCGGAGACCCCGGGCTACCTCGACCGCAGGGATGGGGAGCTGGCCCTCTGCAGGGCCCGTTCGGAATTCTTCAGCTCGCTGCGAGAACACCAGGTCCTGTTCGAAAACCTCTATGGGATCGCAGGTCTCCCAGCTGCGCTTGTACTCGGCCTTGAAATGGTAGGTGCCGGGAGAGTCGGCGGATATCCTGAAGACCTTCGTGCCGCCGCAGCCGCAGATGCCGGGATCGCACTTGTCGGGGATGTATTCCGATTCTACGATAAGCCCCTCGGAGGATACGACGACCCAATCGTATCCGGTGGTTGGATTGGATTTCAGTTCGATCGTCTGCGCTTCCATGACATCACCGACCGTGGCCTCGGTTATCGGGGCCGTCTCCTCGGAGCTCTCCATCGATCCTCCGTCGTACATGACGAAGGCCGCCGCTGCGGCTGCACCCACTGCTATCACCGCGACGAGCGCGATCAATAGGCCCGTTTGAGACATACTCCGGAATCCTGCATGCGCATACTTAAAGAGTGCATCATCACGCTCGGACCGTATGGAAGGGCATCGCTTGCGGTACTTCAGCGCGAGTATCGACAGAAGGAAGAACACCAAGGTCACGCCGGCCACGTACAGCAGGCTGGTGAGCGGATCGAACACGAAGCCTCCGAGGCTCAGGTCGAATCCCATGTCTGATCTGAACTCCGCGACCTGCTCCGCGGGAGCACCGTCGAACACGCTGTCGAGGGAGGCGTCGGCCATGGTCCTGCGGAACAGCGAGGAAAGGTGCGTTGCGGGAACGAGGGCGGCCACCGTCTGCATGCCTCCGGACATCGTGCCGATGGGCATATAGATGCCTGTGAGGAAACCGATCAGGATGCTCACGATGATGTAGAACGCGGAGAACGCAGAAGGGCTCCCGATCCATGCCGCGGCGGTGAAGATTATCACCGTCCCCGAGAGGGCGGACGGCACCATCAGGACCATCGCCAGAAGGCAGCCCGCGACGTCCAGGGGGCATCCTGTGGCCGCCAGGTAGAGCATCGATACCGCGAACGTTACGGTGCTCATGATCAGACCGATCGCGAAGGAGCCGAGTATGTATCCGCCGGAGATCTGCGACCTCTTCATTGGGGTCACCATCACATCGCTGATCCTTCCCGTGTCCTTGTCGAACGTCATGGTCTGCAGCGATCCGGCGGATGCCGTTACCGGCACGATCCCAAGAATCCCGGACATCACCCAAACGTCCATGAGCTGCCCCATGCCCGGCAGGTCCGGATACGAGGAGATCAGCGTGTCCCTCAGGAACATGAGGTACAGCAGGATGACTATGATCGCGGCCATCATGGAGAAGATGATTGCCATGCGGTCCCTGGCGAACACCAGGACGTTCCTCTTGGCAAGGGCCATCATCGGATTCGTTCCTCATCCCTCCCGATGATCCCGAGGAACGCCTCGTCCAGGGTCCCCATGCGGACCTCGAAGGACACCAGAGTCCCGCGGAGCCTCTCAAGGATGTCCACGGAGTCCAGCGTGGACCCCAGCTCCACCCTCACGATGCCCGCATCCGTCGTGTATGCTATGCCTGCAGAATCCAATTCGGCGATCACGGCGCCCTCGTCCGCGGGGTGCAGTATGAGGACGTCCCTGCAGTAGCTCTCCCTTAGCTCCACGGGTGTGCCGCGGGCGGCTATCCTCCCGCCCTCTACGATCAGGATGTCGTCGGCCTCCTCGGCCTCCTCCATGTAATGCGTCGTGAGCAGAACGGTAAGGCCGTCCTCCTTGTTGAGCTTCAGGACGGTCTCCCATATCCTGTGCCTGGACTGCGGGTCCAGGCCGGAGGTGGGCTCGTCGAGGATCAGCAGTCTCGGGGAATGCACCAGTGCGCGGGCGATGTCCGCCCTGCGCCTCTGCCCTCCGGACAGCTTCTTGTACCTCAGGTCGGCGAAGGACTCCGCGTCGACATCCTTCAGGACCCTGTCCACCGCCTCGTCCAGGTCCTTCCCGGAGAGGCCGTACATCGAGCCGCGGACCTCTATGTTCTCCCTCACCGTCAGGCGGTCGTCCAGCATGGATGCCTGGAAGACCACGCCTATGTCCATCAGGGAACCGCGCTCCGCGGCATCCTTCCCGAAGATGGAGACGCTCCCGGAATCCGGATCGATCAGGGAGCAGATGGCGGATATCGTGGTGGACTTCCCGGCTCCGTTGGGTCCTAGGAGGGCGAAGAAACTGCCCTCCTCCACATCGAACGATATTGAATCCACTACCGCCCTCCCGTCGTAGGACTTCGTAAGGTCCCTGACGGAGATGGCGGGCGTGCTCATTTGACAGGCTCCCACTTCGCCAGCTCGTTGACCTTGGACAGGGTGGATCCCCTGCGGATCTCCTCGCGGGTCCTGTTCTCCCTCTCGTGGACGTCCAGGGCGCGGTTGGCGACCTCCACGGCGGACTCCTTGGGGATCACCACGAGCCCCGACTCGTCGCCGACGATCCAATCGCCGGTCCTGACCCTCTGGCCCCCGACGGTTATCTCGATGCCTATTCCGCCGTAGCCCTTGGGCTCGCCCGCGCACGGCGCGACGCTCCTGGAGAACGCGGGGAACTTCATCTCGCGGATGTCGTCGATGTCCCTGATGGCGCCGTCTATCACGACGCCCCTGACCCCCATGACCATGGCGGAGCAGCTGGCCAGCTCGCCCCACACGGCCACCGGGGCCCCTCCCACGTCTATGACTATGATGTCCCCGTCCTTGGCCCTGTCAATGGACTCGACGGGCTTGGCCCAGTCCCCGTTGGTGGTCTGGACCGTCAGTGCGCGCCCCACCATCCTCTGGCCGTGCTGCAGGGACTGCGGGAGCAGCCCGAACATCACGCCCTGCTTGTGGAACGCGTCAGATATGTTGCAGGTGGATACCCTGGAGAACGCCTCGAACAGGTCCTCCTCGCTGTACTTCTTGGCCAGGGTGGTGTCCACCTTCGCGCCCTCCATGGCCCTCTTGACATCCGAAGCGGATCCGCGGATGTCCTCGGTCTTGATGATCGCCCCTCCGACGATGACCACCGATGCTCCGGCCTCCACGTACTCCCCGGCGTTCGCGGCGGTGATCCCGCCGGCGACGGCCACGGGGACGGAGACCTCGGAGACGATCGCCCTGAGGATGTCCACCGGGGGAGCCTCCCCCTTCATCTGAGTGTCGATGCCCATGTGGAGGCAGATGTACCCTACCCCCAGCTCGGCCACCCTCTTGGCCCTGGAGACCTTGTCGGGGACGTTGATCATGTCAACCATGACCTCCGCGCCGTACTTCCTGCCGGCCATGACGGCCTCCTCCACGGTGGAATCGTCCGCCAGGCCCAGGACGGTGATGATGTCCGCCCCTGCCTTGGCCATGATCTCCACCTCGAACCCGCCGACGTCCATGGTCTTGGTGTCGGCGACGATCTTCCTGCCGGGGAACTCCCTGCGCAGCGCGCGTACGGCCTCCGCACCCTCGCTCTTGATCAGAGGGGTGCCCACCTCTATCCAGTCGGCACCGCCTTCCACAGCCTCCCTGGCTATGACGATGCTCCTGCTGAGCTGCATGAGGTCCAACGCTAGTTGTAATGAGGGCATGCCGACCCCATCGGGGTCGCTGTATTAACGGTTTACACTGGCCCATCCGATGGTTGTAAGGCCACTCAGCTCGCCCGTCTATCATCAGGAGACAGCTCGAAAAAACGATCATCACCGTGGCGAATCCGATGATGCACGGCATGGCCATAAACTTAACCTGCATCTGAGGCCCGCTTCCGGGTTATCCGGGCGGTTCAGACCCAAACATTATTTTACAGTCGGCCATACGAAGACCCGCAGGAGGCCCAGGATGTCCAAGAAAGTGAGCAAGAAGCTGCAGGTCCTGTTCGTGGACCAGAAGAACGATTTCGTATCGCAGATCGCGGAGCATTTCGCAAGGGAGATGTTCCCCGGACTGTACGAGACCTACAGCGCCGGCCCCGAGAGCGACATCGTGGACTGCGAGATGATCTCCGTCCTCTACCAAAACGGCGAGGACATCAGGAGGCAGGTCTCCAAGGACTTCAAGGACAGGGACCACCTCCGCGCCGATGAGAATTACGATTACGTCATCTACCTGCAGAAGAGCACCTTCGATGAGTGGGCGGCCCGCACGCCCTGGCAGGGGAGGCAGATCCTCGCCCCCATGAGGACCCGCAAGGAGTACACCGCCACGGACGACCTGGAGCTGTACAACGACTACGTGGCCACCATGGAGGAGGTCAGATCGTGGATCGGCCAGAACATGGACGACCCCGAGAAGCTCCGCGCACTGGTATCCGCATGATCCCCGTCATCATCTACGACAAATGCCAATGCGATCCCAAGAAGTGCACCGCCAAGCGCATGCTGAAGTTCGGCCTCGGCAAGGAGGCCAAGACCCTGGGGGCCATCCCGAAGGGGTCGATAGTCCTGTCCCCGTTCTCCGACCGCGCCCTGTCCCCCGCCGACATCAGGTACGCGAGGAAGGGGCTGGTGGTCATGGACCTCACATGGACCAACATCGACGAGTTCCCCCGTCTGAAGACCGTGGAGGAGCGCGCTCTCCCGTATCTCCTCGCATCCAACCCCATAAACTGGGGCCGTCCTATGGAATTGAACAGCGCAGAGGCGGTCATGGCCGCCCTGTACATCCTCGGGGAGAAGGAGCAGGCGGATTCCTTCCTGGGGAGGTTCAACTGGGCCCCGGAGTTCGTGAGGCTCAACGGCAGCATGCTGGAGGACTACTCGAAGGCCAAGGACAGTACCGAGGTCGTCGCCATCCAGAACCGGTACCTCGAGTCCATCAGGGGCCCCGAGACCGGCGATTCGGAGTAAAATGCGCGCAGACACGCACGTGCACGCACACTAGCACATTTATATCGGTCCCTCCCCTTCCCTCGAAGGTGAACGGCGAAGAGCTTCTCGACATGATTTGGCAGTCCCTCGGGGACGACCGTGTCTCGACATTCGAGGCCACGGACCGCCTGGACAGCCTGTTCGGCTACAGATGCCCGGACGACATAGTCAAGACGCTCACCAAGTACCGCCGGGCCGGCCTCGTCAAAGGGGAGATCTCCATGGAGAGGGGAGGCTGGATCTGGTGGGTCGACGACGAGTGCCGCGCGAACAGGAAGGGGGAGACCGAATGATATTCCAAGAGAGCGAGATACAGGCCGCATGGACCGAGGTATTCTCCAAGGACGCCTACCGCGTCATGATCGCCGGCATCGCGGACGAGTACCCTCAGAAGAAGAGCCTCGTCGTGGACTACTCCGACATCAACGCATACAGCGTCGATTTCGCCATGTATCTCCTGGACAACCCCGACCAGTGCCTGAGCGTGGCCCGCAAGGCCGTGATGGCCCTGGTCCCTGCGATCAGCCGTCCGGGGGACACCATCAACGTCAGGATCAAGAACCTCCCCCGCGACGCGAAGGTGGAGATCAGGAGCCTCAGGGCCGACCACCTGGGCAAGCTCATCGCCATAGAGGGCCTCGCCAGGAAGGTCACCACCGTCAAGCCCCGCATGACCTACGCTCTGTTCAGATGCGCCAGGTGCGGAGCGGAGGCATGGGTGGAGCAGCCCGGTATGCTGCTCAAGGAGCCCATGATGTGCCCCAACCCCGACGGGACCTGCAACAAGCAGACCGTCCGTTTCGTGATCGACAACAAGGCATGCTCATGGGTCGACACTCAGAAGATCGAGATACAGGAGAGCCCGGAGGGCCTGAGGGGAGGCGCCCAGCCGGAGAGGATCACCGGATACGTCGAGGACGACATAGCCGGAGAGGTCACCGCGGGAAACCGCATCACATTGAACGGAGTGCTCAGGACGGTTGAGAAATCCGAGAGGGAGAAGTCCACGGTCTTCGAGACGTTCCTGGACGTCAACTCCGTGGAGTTCGAGCAGCACGAGTACGACGAGATCATAATCACCGAGGAGGACGAGCAGCGCATCCTGGAGATGTCCAAGGACCCCCACCTCTACGAGAACATCGTGGGATCCATATCCCCGTCCCTGTACGGGATGGAGGAGGTCAAAGGGGCCATCGCCCTGCAGCTCTTCGGCGGATGCCACAAGCAGATGGACGACGGCACCGTGATGAGAGGGGACACCCACATCCTGCTCTGCGGAGACCCCGGTGTCGCGAAATCGCAGCTGCTCAGATACATGAGCAGGCTGTCGCCCAGAGGGATCTACGCCTCGGGAAAATCCGCTTCCGCCGCCGGACTGACGGCAGCGGCGGTCAAGGACGACTTCGGCGACGGCAGATGGACCCTGGAGGCGGGCGCCCTGGTCCTCGCGGACAAGGGTCTGGCGTGCATCGACGAGCTGGACAAGATGACCGAGCAGGACAGGTCCTCGCTGCAC
>Ga0310696_10008344_pt1 | contig 12088 bp, 9 predicted proteins | sample AusTroGonzalo_MG_4_FD_203885 | JGI IMG/M metagenome (GOLD analysis project Ga0310696, IMG submission 203885) | Bovine rumen microbial communities from tropical cattle in Woodstock, Queensland, Australia - Gonzalo_02 (v2) (version 2) | ecosystem: Host-associated > Mammals > Digestive system >... | reverse complement strand
GTCGCGTCCGTCATGCAGCGCGGCCGCGGCGCAGGACGCATCCGCCCTCTTCTGGCCGTCGCCGCCGCCGCGCTGCTGGCCGCGGGCGCTGCGTGGACCGTTTCGCGATTCGCCGGGACGGACGGCCCCGCCGCCGCCTCGCAAAGCACTTCGACCGACCCCGCCGGACCGAAGGAAAATCTGACCATGAAGACGCGGCGCATCGCGATTCCCCACGGAGCTGCCACGATAAACCCCAATCTCGTTCTCGACACCAAGGCGAAGTCTCCGCCGGTCGAACTCGTCATCTCCTACATCGCGCCGGACGGCTCGACGCTGGACACGGAAACGTTCACCGTCCGCAAATCGAAGACGAGCATCCGCGTGCCGGCGACCGCCAAGGGCGCCATTTCGGCGATTCTCGAAGTGCGCAAGCTGAAGCCGGCGGACGAACCCGCGATCGTCTCGTTCGATTAGCCGCGCCACGGCTCGACGTGCACGACCACGTCGTCGACATCAAGCCCGGCGCCGACCACGGCCTCCTTCACCGCATGGCCGATATCGTGCCCCTCCGCAACAGAAAGCGACTCGTCGACCTGCACGTGCAGGTCCGCCTGGAACATGGATCCGTACCGCCTGGCGCGTGGTTTGTGAACGCCCTTCACGCCCGGTACGCCGATGGCGACGGCGGCCACGGCTGCCGCCTTCGAACCGATCTGGGCGTCGGTCAGCTCCTGCAAGGCGGGCTTGGCGAGCGTCCACGCCACGCAAGCCACGAACGCGCTCACCACGAGCGCCCCTGCGGCATCGGCCCACCACAGCGACGGGAACACCCACACTACCGCGACGGCGGCCGCGACCGGAATCGAACTGAGCGCGTCCGACCTGTGGTGCCAGGCGTTCGCTTCGAGCGCGGTCGATTTCGCCTTGCGCGCGGCCGAGCGCGTCGCGACAAATAGAATCTCCTTGAGGACGATGCTGCCTATCGCAACGGCGAGCGCAACCGCGCCCGGCCGCGAATCCACCCTGCCGCGCAGCAAAGTGCCGACGGCGCCTCTCGCCAGTTCCCATGCCGCGAACACGAGCGCACCGGCGATGAGAAGCGTGACAAGCGCCTCGATCTTGCCGTGTCCGTACGGATGGTCCTCGTCCGCCGGCGCGGTCCAGTACCTGACGCTGAACACCATCGCGAGATCGGTGACGAGATCAGACACGGAATGGACGGCGTCGGCGACAAGCGCCTGAGACGAGCACAGTACGCCGGCGATGGCCTTCGCGGCGGCGATCGCCACATTCACTCCGATTCCGGCGAATGTGATCCGCCGCACCGTGCGCACTTTCTCTTCCGCAGTCATCACGGATTTCCTACAAGCGACACGGTGACGAAATAGAATCCGCGCGGCGCGGAACCGGTCTGGAGAACGGCCGTACGGCCCTCCATCGCAGTCCCGCCGTCCCAATCGCCGACCTCGTCTGCGTAATAGAGCGTGCAGAGAAGCCTGCCGCCGGGAATCGCCGGGGCGTTCGCGAGCGAGCCGGCGACGGAGACCGTCACCGAAGCGCCGGCGACGGAAACGGTGGCGACCAGCTTTTCGGATGCGGATTCGGCTCCGAATCCGAGCGCGTAGTTCATCCAGTTGACGTAGCCGTTCTCGCCGGTTTCGGCAAGGAAGTCGCACCACGTCGCGCCGGGGTTGTTCTCCTCGTACATCCAGAAGTTGTTATCGTCCAGCCAGTCAGACAGCTGCGCTTCGGTGAAGCAGAGAAGCTCCGTCCCTGGCACGTCGAAGCGGTTCTTCGGCTTCACGGCAAGTCCGCCGGATGTCTTGCAGAGATCCCACTGCGCGGCGAGCGCGCTGTCGGCGAACGCGAAGGTTCCGTCCGGCGCCGAGCCGGACGGCCACGCGACGAGAATCCTCCCGGAGACGGGCGAGACTCCCGGACCGAACGCGACGCGCACGGTTCCGGAAGCGAAAACCGGGGCCTTCTCGAACGTCAGTTTCGCGTCCGCCGCGTCGAACCGCAGCGTCGCGCCGTCATTGAGCTTGAGTCCCGTCGCGGCGGACGCGTCGCAGTCGAGCGTGGCGTTCGCGCCCTTTACGGCGAGTGTCCCCGACAGATCGACTCCATGATAGGCGCTCCACGTCGCGCTCCCGCCGATGGCCGCCGCCGCCCCGGACTGCAATGTAACCGTCGCGGACTGCGCCGGCAGGTCCGCCGCCGCCGAAACGGAGCCGAAGACGACACGGCGGCCCTGCTTCGCACTGGCATAATTCGCCGCGCCGATCGAAATCGAGCCCGTGTAGTTGGTCGCCGTGTTGAAAACGTACGCCTGCTTGTGGTTTGACGACGCGGAAATCGACCCGTCGCCAGCAAGCTCGCCGAACGCGTTCCAGTTGTTCGAATATCCATTGCCGCCGAACCGGAGCGCTCCGTCGCCATCAAGGACAAGCGTGCCGGGGAACGTCGCGTTGTTGTTGATGAAATAAAAAATCTCGCAATTTCTGAACACTATCTTCGATCCGGCATTGCCGTAACGTTCCGGCTGGAAATTCTTTGTCGAGTCGTCCGAAACTAGCCCTTCAAAAACTATCGTTCCGCTCCACGAGGAATTTGTCCACACAAGCGAATTTGCCGAAACGACCGATTTGCAGCAAACCGCGCCAGCGCCGCTGATTGGAGTGCCATCTTTCGCCAGTCTTCCGTCGAGATCGAACACGAGATTGCCGCCTGCCCCCACTTCAAGTCTAGTGCTGCCGAAGAGTCCGTTGTTCGAATTGGCCGGACCCTTGAACACTACCGTTCCTTCGCCGACGCGGAAGCGCGCATTGTTGTAGAACCAGCCGACGTTGTTGAACGTATCGAACATCTGGGTTTTCCCCGCGCCTGGCGCTACGACAAGCGTTCCCGCCGAACCGATGCCGATCATATTGGTGCAATATCCGGACGTCTCCGTGACAGTCTGCCCGAAGGGCGCGTTGAACGTCAATGTATGGTTCGCAGGATTCGTAAACGCGACGGCATCAATCGTGACGGGCACGTTGAAAGTCAAGTCGCCCGACGGCGCAAAACAGGCGTCTCGCAGATGAATCGTCGCGTCTTCGCCGCCTTTCTCGAAGATGTACGCGGTTGTTGCGGCCGCAAACGACGAGGACAAGGGGGACACCGCCCCTTTTACGGTCACAATTGGCGAAACGCCATCCGCGAGATCGGGGAACTCAACGTTAGACCATCCGTTCTCAAACGGCTGCGCGACAGTCCTGTTGGAAGCCGTCCACGGGGTTTCGCTCTGGTCTGCCGACCATATTCCGGCACCGGAGCTGTCGCCTTTCCAGACCACGCCTTCCACAAATCTGACCGTACGGACCGATTGCGCAACACCATCCACGACGGCGCAGGCCGTAATGGTCCCTGTTTCATAAACCGGAATCCGCGTTCCGACGGGATAGTTGGGAGATTCCCGTGTCGGCGTAGAGCCGTCGTAGGTGCAATAGATTGTCGCGTTGGGGTTCTGGTGAGACAGCGTAACGTACAGCGGATACGCAAAGTACGCGCCATCGGGAATATCATTGCCGTTGCCGTCCAGAAAACGCACGTCCCAGTCGTAGGGGATCTTGTGTTCTCGATAGGTGCTTACCCCCTTGTGGGTATGGATGAGCACTTGCCTGTTGTCGTTGACGCCTTCCACGCCAAGCGGTACGCCGTATTCCTCGGGCGTAATTTCCGGCGTTGAGAAATACGGAACGGAAAGATAGTTGCCGTTGCCGCTGCCGTCGTAATTGTACGCCATGACAGTGTGTCGTCTGACCCCGTTTTTATCCGTGAAATGGTAACCGCACGAATACGGGAACGGTCCAGTTTCCGGCCCGGATTTGTCGCCTTGCGTATTGCTGTGCCCGCAACCCATGTTATGCCCCGTCTCGTGGCTCATAGTGTAGCGCTCGTCCACTCTTTTTATGTCGCAAACATTGCAGTTCATGTTGGCGGCCGCAAACGAGGCGTAGTCTGTACCGTTGGTGCCCTGCAACGCGAATCCAGTGCCGGAAGTGTCGCCGGAAGTCCTGTCGACAAGCAGCGTTGTCGTGTCCGCGCCGCATTTTTCGCGCATTGCGGCGACATTTGAGAACGGCGCTGATCCTGCTTGAAGCGCGAGCAGCACGGGTTGGTTTACCGCCGTATACGTCGCGTCGACTTCGGTGACGCCGACAAGACGGTAGCAGAACCTGTCGAGAAGTTGCGACTTTTCGAGCACCATGTTCATCTTGTCCACCGCGTAGCCGGCGAACTCCTCCATCGTGCCTTCGTCCTTCCACTCCGCATTCGCCCACGTGTCGCGCGCCCACGCCTTCGCGCCCTGGTCGAACGCGACGAGAATGTCGATTACGGTCTTCTGCTCCGCTAAATCGAATCCGCTCCCGCCTGCCGGCGCGGCGGCGAACGCCCTTCTGCCAGCCGCCGGGACGGCCGCAGGCTCCGTTGCCGGAGCGTCGCCAAGGCCGCCACTGCATGTTCCGCAGCATTCGCCGCCTGTCTGCGTCCTGTCTAGCTCCACCGCCTCCGCACGCCCGTCCTTCGCGCGGACGGTGTAGGAGCGTCCGTTCCCGAAGTCGTCGATGAACACGCGGAGCCCGCCTTTGCCTGTCTTGACGATCGCCGAGGCCGTCCCCGCCGCGTCGCGTGCGATGAAGGAGCGTCCGGCGATTCCGGCCGGCGGCGCGGCGACGACGGAAAGCGAAAAGGCGACGCCGTCGAAGAGCTTCAGCTCGACGGTCTCCCCGACGCCGACCGCCGACGGATCCGTGGCGGACGCGCCGACCGCCATCGCCGCGCGGCGCAGGATTCCGCGTCCGGCGTCCGCCGGCAGCGGCCCGGCGGACGAAAAATCGAGCGTCACGCCCCCATACGCTGCGGCGGACAGCGCGAAGACTGCGGCGAATGCGGCTCTGGCTGCGCTTCTCATGCCTTGCGCTATTCCTTGCCGCCGCCGTCTATCCTTACGCGGCGGCCCTCGATGCGGCAGCGTCCGGCGGCTATGTGGCGGAGCGCTTCCGGATAGGCGATGTGCTCCTGCACCTGGATGCGGGCGTGGAGCGTCTCGGGGGTGTCGTCTTCGAGGACCGGCACCGCCTTCTGGACGAGGATCGGTCCGGTGTCCGTCCCCGCGTCCACGAAATGCACCGTGACGCCCGCGACCTTGCACCCGTAGTCTAGCGCCTGAGTCCAGCCGTGCACTCCGGGGAACGCGGGCAGGAGCGCGGGGTGGATGTTTACCACGCGATTCGGGAACGCCGCGAGGAGTCCGGGTTTCACTATGCGCATGAAACCCGCGAGAACGACGGTGTCCACGCCCGCGCCCTTGAGCATCTCGATGCAGCGGTCCTCGCCCGCGCCCTCCAGCTTGGTCTTCCAGGGCGAGCAGTCGAGCCACGCGCACGGGATGCCGTGGCGCTTCGCGCGGTCGAGGATCTTCGCGTCCGCCACGTCCGAAAGGACTATCCTTATCTCGGCGTCGAGGGTTCCGGCGTCGATCGCGTCCACGATGGACTGCATGTTCGTGCCGGACCCGGAACCGAGAACTCCCAGTTTCAGCTTTGCCATGTCATTCGGTCCTTCCGGTGTAGGCGTCCGCGCCCGTGTTGTCGGTCTTCGCGGCGAAGAACCGATCCGCCGCCTCTTGGCGGGACTTCTTCAGCGCCGGAAGGCTTCCGTTGGAATTCTGCACGACCCAGAGCTTCAGCTGCTTTCTGTGCCAGTTGACGCGGCAGCTGGTGCCCCACGCTCCGCCATGCCCGAACCACTGGTCGTCGCCGTCCTCCACGGGCGCGTTCAGCCCGAGCGAGTAGCCGTCGAATTGCTTCGCAACCGCATCCGGGCGCGTGTTCTTCGCAAGAATCTCCTTGACGGTCTCCTCCTTGAGAATCCTCACCCCGTTGTCGCCGAGGCCGAGGTTCATAAGCATCTTGTAGAACTTGAGCTGGTCGTTGGCCGTCGTCCAGAGCCCCGCGCCGGCGGAGGCGAAGACCGTGGAGTCGTTGTACGGACGCTGCTGCCAGCCGTTCTGGAGCACGTACTTCGCCGGCTTGCCGTCTTTCATTTCGTACATTTCGATCTGCTCCGCGAGTTTTGCGTCCGTCGGCCAGAACCATGTGTCGTTCATCTCCAGCGGATCCAGGACCGTCTTCTTGAGGTAGTCCTCCCACTTCATGCCGACTATCGTCTGGACGACGGCCGCTCCGATGTCGATGCCCGTATTGGAGTACTGCATGCTTGTTCCCGGCTCGAACAGGAGCGGCATTGAAGCCGCAGTCGCCGCGACCTGCCTGAGAGGCATTCCGCGCGACCATCCGCCGCCGGGGAGATCCTTTGCCTTGGCGGGCAGCTCGAACGGGAATCCGCCGGTGTGGTTCATCACCATGCGCACCGTAAGCGTATTGGTCGCGACGGTCAGGGTCTTCGTGCCGTCGTCGTTGTTCTTGGCGACCCAGAGAGTCTTGAACTCCGGCAGGTACTTCGACACGGGATCGTCAAGGTCGAGTTTGCCCTCCTCCACGAGCTTGGCGACCGTGACCCCGCAGAACCCCTTCGTCTGCGAACACTGCATGAACGTGTTGTCGAGCGCGATCGGACGCTTCGCCGCGACGTCGGCGTAGCCGAGGCAGGCGGTCTCCTGCACGCCGTCGTTGTACATGATGGATATGCAGCCCGGCAGCTCGCCGTTTTCCAGCAGCTTGCCGACCGCATCCTTCATGCACGTCGTGCCGGAGTCGCGAACCTCCGCCGCGAAGCACTGGAGCGACGCTGCCAGCGCCAGGAGCGCGACGGGCGTTGCGTATTTCGTCTTCATCCTTTTTCCTTTCGTTTGTTGTCTGTCATTCGTTGCAGAGTTTCGACATCAGCGCCACGGCGGCGGTGTCGGTTCTCAAGATTCTTTTTCCGAGCGAATACGGGCGGAACCCCTTTTCGCGCAGCGCGGCGACTTCGCCGTCGTCCCAGCCGCCCTCCGGCCCTATCGCGAGGAGAAGCCGTCCGGACGCGGCCGGCGCCGTCTCCGCCCCTTCCGGCGCCGCGTAGGGATGCGCGACTACACGGTTCGCGGTGGGGAACATAGCGTCGAGTTCGTCGCGCAGAAAGGCGCGAAAACCCCTCCGCAGGACGATCTTCGGCATTTCGCTCGTGCCGGCCTGCATCAGCCCTTCTATGCAGAGCGGACGCCAATTCTCCTCCTTCAGCACCGTCGCGCCCCAGAAATCCTTTTCTACCTTCTTCGCTCCGGTCAGCACGACAGTGCCGGCGCCCATCGCCGCGAGCTGCGGGAGAAGGCGTTTGAAGGCGCGCGGACGCGGCGGCGCGAGGATGATGTCGCACCACGAAGGGAGCGCGTCCTCGCCGTGCGAGACGCGCACCGTGACGCGGTATCCGGCGTCGGCGCCGTCCGTGCGCTCCACCGATTCGATCACCGAAGTTCCGATTCTGCCGTCGATTTCGCCTGTTTTCAGGATCTGGCCCGGCTCGCCGTGCAGGACTTCGGCAACATGCGCTGCCCTCGCCCCGCCGAACACTGCGACCCCGGAGCGGATTTCGCCTTTCTCGAAGAGGATCCTGTTCACTTTTCCACGAGTCCGGTCCTGTCCGCGACAATCTCCCTGAATCCCTCGACTCCGGTGTGGTGCCAGGCGTCGAGGACGATGCGTTTTTCGCCCGCGAACACGCTCATTACGCGCTTTTTCTTCCACGCGGAGTCGTCCACGCGCGTGATTTCGCCGTAGTTGTAGCTCCTGCCGCCGGCGGTGAAGCCGCTGCCGTCGTACTCGAAGCGGAACGCGGCGACGGCGAGAAGGTGGAGCCCCGTGCCGGCGGCAGCGAGCAGCACGGCTATCGCCATTATGCGCTGGGTGGCAGTCTTCTGGGCCTTGAAGGCCTCGACGTCCAGGCCTTCCGGCGGATCGGTCTTTTCTATCGCCGCGTACAGCGCGCGCGCGTCCGTCGCCGGATAGCGCACGAAGGCGTCGAGCGCGAACCATCCGCCGAGCGCGAGAAACACCGCGAGCGCGAAGAGGTGGCGCAGGAGAAACTCCTTGTTGAGTTCGAGTTTCATGTCGCCGCGACCTTCATCGTCAGGTTGTCCTGCGAAACGACGGTGACGTGCGCGCCCTTCGCGACAGGCGCGTCCGCGACGGCCGTCCATTCCGCGTCTCCGATCATCGCGCGTCCGGAAAGCGGCGGCTCTATCGCCTCCGTCACGACGCCGGGGCGCCCGACGTAGTCGCTCTCGAAGTCGCCTGCCGTGCGCGACACGCTGCCGGAGAATATCCGCTTCATGTGGCGGCGCAGAAAAGCGAGGTAGAAGATCGACAGAGCCGAGAACGCGATCAGCTGCCACGTCGCCGTGAACGGCTCGCCCAGCGCGAAGCGCACGAGCCCGACCGTGGAGGCCGACAGCCCGAAGAAGAAAATCACGAAGCCCGGAGAGACGAGTTCCATCAGCATCAGGAACGCGCCCGCATAGAGCCACAGCCAGCCGCAACTCAGCATTTCGCAGTCTCCTTTCAGTTTTTCGCCTTCTCCCTGATGTCGCTCACGAACGAGCCGGGGAGGGCGTCGATTATCGAATTTATCTTTGAATCGTTCAGTATGTCGGTGCGCGAGAGCGACGGCGCCGGGGTCCCGGACTGCGGTCCGGGCGCTGGTGCGCGGGCGGCAACCTCGGGCGCGGGAGCCGCCGGCGCGGGCGAGGACGGCGCGGGAGCCGGGGGAGGGGTCTGCGGACGGGCGGCGGCCGCAATCTGCGCCGTGCCGCCGCCGGACCTCAATTCGTTGACGGCGCGCATCAGCTCCTCGATCGTCGCGACAGACGCTATGCGCGAAGCCTTGATGAGCGACATTTCGATGAGAGTCCTCACGCCGAGCGCGTAGCGGAGCCTGTCGGAAAGCTCCGACAGCTGGTCGCAGATCCTGAATACGCGAGACGGATCGGCGGCCTTCGCCTGCTCCGCGAGGACCTTGCGCTGGTCCCACGTCGCCTCGACGGACGGCGAATCTTCGCCGAGGGCCTGCACGACGGCGATGTTCCTGAAGTGCTTGAGCAGCTCTTCCGCGACGCGGCGCATACTCTTGCCTGCGGAGTCGAACGACTCGACGGCGCGCAGTATCGATGCGACGTCGCCCTTCAGGATCGCGTTAGCGAGGCTCTCCAGCTCGCTGCGGCTCACGAGCCCGAACACGCCGAGCGCGTCCGCCTCGGTGACGTTGCCGTCGGTGAACGACACGAGCTGGTCCAGTGAAGAAAGCGCGTCGCGCATTCCGCCGTCCGCTCCGCGCGCTATCGCGAGGAGCGCGTCGTCCTCCGCCTTGACGCCCTCCTTTCCGCAGACGTACTTGAGCCTCTCCGCTATCTGGTCCGTCTGTATGCGCCTGAGGTCGAAGCGCTGGCAGCGCGAGACGATCGTCGCGAGAACCTTGTCGCCCTCGGTCGTCGCGAACACGAACTTGACGTAGGGCGGCGGCTCTTCGAGCGTCTTGAGGAGCGCGTTCCACGCCGCCGTGGTGAGCATGTGGCACTCGTCGACGATGAATATCTTGTACGGGGACGACGCCGGGGGGAACTGCACGGAATCGACGATCGGGTGGACGTCCTCGACCTTGTTGTGCGAGGCGGCGTCGAGTTCGACGACGTCGAGCGAGCGTCCGGCCGCGATCTCAAGGCAGTTGACGCACTTGCCGCAAGGCTCGATGCCGTCCGGTTCGCGGCAGTTGAGCGCCTTCGCGAATATGCGCGAGAGCGTCGTCTTGCCGATGCCGCGCGGCCCGATGAAGAGGTACGCGTTCGCGATGCGCTTCGCGGAGATCGCGTGCCTGAGGGTCCTGACGACGTGCTCCTGCCCCATGACGTCGTCGAACGTCATGGGGCGGTACTTGAGCGCGAGCGGAATGTGCGTCTTCGCTTCCATTGCGGACCAGCCTGCGGTCACTTCCCGGCCGCGGCGCCGCAGCAGAGGAACTCCTTGGGCTCCAGGACGCGGAACTTTATCGTCGCGTAGCCGGCGCCCTCGTAGATTATGCCGAGCTTCCCGTCCGGCATGAGCGCCATGTCGGAGTACGCCGCGCCCATAGGCTCGACGCAGAAGCCCTCGGACCACGTCTCCCCGCTGTCGCGGCTCGCCCTGACGTAGAGGTTGTGCCTGCGGTTGGGGGACTTGCAGTTGGAGAAGAGCAGGTACTTGCCGCAGCGCATCAGCTGCGCGTTGCACTGCGGATCCTGGAGCGCCGCGTCGTAGCGCGATTCCCACGTCTCGCCCCTGTCGCGCGAAACGTGGATCTGGCGTCCGCCGCCGCGCCAGCGCGAGTTGATCATCCACGCGCCGTCGGAAAGCTCGACGACCTTGCATTCGTCGCCGGGCGACGCGACCTTGCCGAAGGTCTTCCAAGTCTTGCCGTGGTCCGGCGAGCCAATGACGGCGTTGCCGACGTTGACGCGCACGATCGTGTGCAGAAGCGTGCCGTCTTTTGTCTGCACGCCGGAGCCGGACGTTATGAAGATGAACCCGTCGGGGCTGCCGAAGGGCCATTCCGGGAACGCGAGGTCGCCGGTTATGTCGCGCGGCTTCGACCAGGTCTTGCCGTCGTCCGAGGACTCCTGCACGAAGAACCTGTAGACCCCGGCGCCCTTCACGCACTCCCAGACGTTGAAGAGCAGAAAGACCTTCTTCGCGACTCCGTCCACTATGAGGGACGGATCCGACGCCGCCCACTTCTCCTTGTCGTCCCAGCGCCAGTCCCACGAGAAGACGGGCGCCGTCCACGACTTGCCGCCGTCGGGGGACCTGCGGACGGCGATGGAGATCGGCTGGCTGGAGTTCAGGTCGCCGCCGTGCTCGCGGCGGGCGTCGCAGACCGCTATCAGATCGCCGTTGGGCGCCGCGGCGAGCGCGGGTATGCGGTAGACCGCGCTCGCGACGCCGCCGGCGGAGTCTCCGCCGGAGAAGAGGACCAGCGGTTCGCCCGCTGCGGCCGCGCAGGCGAGCGCGGCCGCGGCCAGGGCGGCGAGAGCCGCCTTCACTGTCTTTGTGGCCGGCATGGTCAGCCTCACTTCCAGCCGATCTTGCGCAGGCGCGCGACGATGTCGGCCTTCTGCGCGTCCGTGAGCGCCTTGAGCGGCTGGCGCACCGTGCCGAGATCGACGCCGTGCACCGCGCACATCGCCTTGCCGGCGGCGACGCCGCCGTACTCGACGAGTATGTCTACGATGTCGCAGACCTTCTTCATGTACTTCTCGGAAGTCTTGAAGTCGCCCTTCTTCACGGCGTCCCATATCTTGTAGTAGAGGCCGGCCGAATAGTTGTAGGTCGATCCGATCGCCGATTTCGCGCCGAGCGCGACCGCGCCGGCGAACCACTCGTCGATGCCCCAGGTTATGTCGTACTTGCCGCCGCAGGCCCTGAGGCAGCGCTGGTACATGTAGAGGTCGGGATAGTTGAACTTTATGCCGGCGAGGTTCTTCATCTTGCCGTCCGCCGCCTCGAGGAACTTCTGCATGTCGATGTTCACGCCGCTCATCGAGGTGTGGTAGTAGTAGAACGGCGTCTCCTGCGCGTACTTGAGCGCCTCGTTCAGGTACGCGACAAGGCCCTCGGCCGAGCCGGGGCGGAAGAAGCACGGCGGCACGATCGAGGTCGCGTCCATGCCGCACTCCTGCGCGTAGCGGGCGAGCTCCTGCGTGTCGGGCAGGGCGAGCGCGCCGACGTGCGCGATGAGGTAGAGTTTGCCCTTCGCGACGGCGACCCATGCGTCGAACATCTTCTTGCGCTCCGCTACGGAGCAGTGCACGCCCTCGCCGGTCGTGCCGCTGACGTATACGCCCGTCACGTTCTGCTTCAGGAGCATCTTCGCCTGGTCGGCGACGACGTCGTAGTTTATGGTGCCGTCCGCGTTGAACGCGGTGTGCGCGGCCGCGATGAGGCCCTGGAGTTTCTTTGTTTTCATGCCGTCGGTATCCTTTCTTCGGCGGCCCGTCCGCCGTTTCCGCAAATTATACCATTTATCGCGACAAATTTCCACCTCGGCGTCATTTGGAGGTTCCCCAATTTTCTTTTGGGCTGCCGAGCCCTTGCGG
>Ga0310696_10008340_pt1 | contig 12092 bp, 9 predicted proteins | sample AusTroGonzalo_MG_4_FD_203885 | JGI IMG/M metagenome (GOLD analysis project Ga0310696, IMG submission 203885) | Bovine rumen microbial communities from tropical cattle in Woodstock, Queensland, Australia - Gonzalo_02 (v2) (version 2) | ecosystem: Host-associated > Mammals > Digestive system >... | reverse complement strand
CCAAATGCTTCAAACAATGACAAGAACCAGGAATACGGTTTCAATTATGATGGAGCACGTGAAGGTATGTATAAACTGACTTTTACCGTTGACACGCACGCTAACACTGTTGAACTGGCCATTGAGAAACAGCCTACGGCCACCGTCTATTTCATCAACACTAATGGCTGGAATGCTGAGAACATAAAGATTTGGGCTTGGGATACTAATAATGGTGACTACAATTATACTGGCGGCACATGGCCTGGTCAGACGATGACCGCTACTGGCGAGCAAATTGACGGTAAGGATGTCTATTCTTGGAGCACCTATGTGCTGAACCCCACACCCACCACGCTTATTATCAGCAACAATGGCAGCGACACCGAAAGAACTTACAACCAACCCTTCGTTAATGGTGCTACCTACAAGGCCGATGGCAGCATTGCAAGCGTCTCAAAAGCAATCACCGCTGCCGGCTATGCCACCTATTGCAGCCCATATGCTCTTGACTTTACAGGAAGTGCCTTGACTGCTTATGTTGCTGCTAAGGATGCTGACAACAAAGTGACCTTCTCTCCCATCACCAAGGTTCCCGCCAACACTGGTATTCTTCTGAAAGGCAATGCTGGAACCTACGCTATCAATACCACCACTGGCGATACTGATCCCGTGACTGACAATGCTCTTGTTGGTGTGCTTGTGGACACTGAGGTTCCTGCTGGCAGCTTCGTTCTTTTGAAGGGCACAAGCGGCGTTGGCTTCTACTGTGCACTGAATGCGTTCACCGTAAGTGCTAACACGGCTTACATTGAGAAACTTGACGACGGCGCCCGTACCTTCATCGGCTTCAACCTCGACGAGTCGACAGGTATTGATGGCATTGCTGTTGAGAAGATGAGTAACGGCGAGGTCTACAACCTGCAGGGCCAGCGCGTCGTGAAGGCTCAGAAGGGCCTGTACATCATCAACGGCAAGAAAGTGCTGGTGAAGTAATTAAACTAATATTATCAAATTATTAAAGAAAAGAAAGGACAACGATTATGAAAAAGACATATCAGAATCCAAAGACGAAAATCGTCACTATTTCCGTAACTAAAATGATTGCCGCCAGCAAGGGCTACGGTGCCCCCGAGCAGGGACAGAACCTCGGTGATGCTGAGACCACTGACGTGACCAATAACAACCTCTCCCGCCGCCGCGACATGTGGGACGAAGAGGAAGAGTGGTAACAGATTCCCCCTCTGGAATCGAGACATTCGCTTTCAGGGCGCAGCCGCACACGCAAAGGTGCGGTCTGCGCCCTGACTGTTTTCCCCTGAAAAGTTTGGCGGTTACAGAATTATTGTTTACCTTTGCAGCGTTAAAAACAATAATGTATGGGGAAGTTCATTAATCCATTTACCGACGTTGGTTTTAAACGTATCTTTGGTCAGGAGATTTCGAAGCCTGTATTGCTCACTTTTCTTAACTCGCTTTTGGAAGGTGAGCGTAGAATTGTTGACCTGCAATATCTCGACAAGGAGAAAATAGGACTGTCTGATGGCGACCGTTCTCTTCTCTACGATATTCTTTGCAGAACAGACAATGGAGAATTCATCATTGTTGAAATGCAGAATAAGAGCCAGCCTTTTTTCAAGAATCGTTCTATATACTATATGTCACGTTCCATAGTGGAACAGGGCGAACGCGGCAGCGACTGGGAATACGACATTAAGGCTGTATATTTAGTGGCATTCCTGAATTTCATGCAGCGTGACATCTCGGAGGAGTTCCGTACAGACGTTTCACTTATGGATATGAAAACCCTTTCGCCCTTCTCCGACAAGGAACGCATGATTTTTCTTCAGTTGCCCTACTTCACCAAGGAACTGGATGATTGCACCGACATTTTTGAAAAAATCATTTACGTATTGAAACACATGGAGATACTACAGAGAATGCCATTTCTGGCTCAGGATGCCGTATTTAGACGCCTGTCTGAGATAGCTGAAGTCGCAGCACTGTCAAAGGAAGAACGCCAGCAGTACGACGAAAGCCTCCGTCATTATCGTGACACTATTGCTGTGATGCACGGCCAGTATTTAGAGGGTGAGAGTAAAGGCCGAAAAGAAGGCCGGGCAGAAGGCTGGGCAGAAGGAACTCTGAATGTTGCTCGTAACCTTAAAGCCATGAATCTTCCCGTAGAAGACATTATCAAGGCCACCAATCTTTCCGCCGAAGAGATAGAAATGTTGTGAAGCTTCACGAATTGACACGAATAATTAGAAGAAATTCGCGTAATTAGTGTAATTTGTGGTTCATAAAAGGGTGGAAATTTTAGTGTCAGTTCCTTACTTCACCAGTTCTGCTTCCAGCTCCTCGGCAGAGAGACGGAGATGGAACTGCCCGGCGTGGGCTGTGGAGATGCTGCCTGTCTCCTCGCTGACGATGATGCAGAGGGCATCGCTTTCCTGACTCATGCCTAGGGCGGCACGGTGGCGAAGGCCGAGTTCCTTGGGAATGTCGAGGTCGTGGCTCACGGGGAGGATGCATCCTGCGGCACGCAAACGGTTACGGGAGATGATGAGCGCTCCGTCGTGCAGGGGAGAGTTCTTGAAGAAGATGTTCTCGATGAGGCGCTGGTTCACGTTGGCATCGATGATGTCGCCCGTGGAGATGATGTCGTCGAGCGGCACGTTGCGCTCCAAGACGATGAGGGCTCCCACCTTGTTTTTCGACATAGACATACATGCCATGACCACGGGCATGATGCTGCGACGCAGACGGTCGCGGTCGGCAGTGGTGGTGTCGCCGTGCTTCGTGGCGAAGAGGCGCATCAAAGTGCGTATGCGCTGATGGCCGCCGACGTTGTAGAGGAACTTGCGGATGTCGTCCTGGAAGATGACGATGATGGCAATCACACCCACGGAGACGAGCTTGTCGAGGATGGTGCCGAGGAGGCGCATCTCCAGTATCTGAGATACGAACACCCACACCACGATGAACATGATGATGCCCATGAAGGCGTTGAGGGAGCGCGACTCGCGCATCAGCCGGTAGACATAGAAAAGCAACAAGGCTACCAGCAGTATGTCGATGAAGTCCTTAAGGCTGAAATCAATCAAGGTTATTTACAATTTACTGATTTTCAATTTTCGATTTGCTTGAGTGAAGTAGATCATGGAGGCGTATAGTCTCAACAGCTTCTTTCACATCGTGGACGCGCAGGATGGAAGCACCCTTCGAGAGGGCTATGGCGTGGAGGGCGGTGGTGCCGTTAAGGGCTTCCTCGGGGGTGATGCCCAGCGGCTTGTAAATCATTGACTTGCGGGAGATGCCCACAAGAATGGGCAGTTCCATGACCTGCAGCCGCTCCATCTGGGCGAGCAGCTCGTAGTTCTGCTCCACAGTCTTGCCGAAGCCGAAGCCAGGGTCGAGGATGATGTCCTTGTGGCCTACGGAGCGGAGGCGTTCCACCTCGGTGGCAAAGAAGAGCAGGGTTTCGCGCAGTGTGGGTTGCTGGGAGGTGAGGATGTAGGGGACGGATGGATGTGCCGCGCAACTTGCGCGGCCTACGGGACACGAGACAGGGACACGGCCTTCGGGAGAAGAGACGGGGGCACGGCCTACGGAAGAAGAGACAGGGGCAGATGTGGTGCCGCTGGGCAGGGGGCCTACGTCGTTGATGATGTCGGCACCCAGCTCCTCGACGACCATGCGGGCCATGTCGGGACGGTTGGTGTCTACGGAGATGACGGCATCGGGAACCTCACGGCGCACGATGGGCAGTGCCAGTCGCAGCCGCGCCATCTCCTCCTCCTTGCTGACGGGTGTGCTGCCCGGGCGTGTGGAGCAGGCCCCCACGTCGATGATGGCTCCTCCCTCGTCGACTATCTGTCGTGTGCGGACGGCAATGGCCTCCTCCGTCTGCACGCGGCTTCCGGCATAGAACGAGTCGGGCGTGACGTTCAGGATACCCATCACCACGGGGTGGCTCAAGTCCATCAGACGACCGCGTATGTTTAGGGTGTATTGCATATAGTTTCTAGTGAATAGGTAGGGACACATTCTGGTATTTGTCCGCAAACTCGGTGCAAAGGTAAGCTTTTTTTGCGGCATAATGCCTATCTTTGGGAAAAAATTTTGGCTGTTTCACAAATTATTCTTATCTTTGCCGCGAATAATCAAAAAATCAGTGCCATGCAAATCAACAGTCATCTGTCTCGTCTTATTCACGATGTGGCCGCCCAGTATGGCGACCGTGAGGCTCTCATCTACAAGAATTTCGGTGGCAAACTGTGGAAGTCGTGCTCCTGGCGACAGTTTGATAATGTCGTCAGTCAGGTGTCGCGTGCCATGCTCCAGTTGGGCATCGGCGTGCAGGAGAACGTGGGAGTGTTCTCGCAGAACAGCGTGCAGTATCTCTTCACCGACTTTGGCGCCTGGGGCATCCGTGCCGTCACCATCCCCTTCTACGCCACCAGTTCGGAGCAGCAGATACAGTTCATCATCAACGACGCCCAGATACGCTTCCTCTTCGTGGGTGAGCAGGAGCAGTACGACAAGGCACGCCGCGTCTTCACCACGTGCAGCTCGCTGGAACGCATCATCGTCTACGACCCTGCCGTGCATCTGGAGCCTGAGGACCCCACGGCGATGTCGTTTGATGACTTCCTGAAACTGGGTGAGGGAGGAAATAATGAGTCGCGGGTGGCGCAGCTGAAGGCCGAGGCCACCATGGACGACATTGCCAACATCCTCTATACCAGCGGCACGACGGGCGACTCGAAGGGTGTCATCCTGACCATGGGCCAGTATTATGCCGCCATGGAGGCCAACAACAAGTGCGTGCCCGTGACCGACAAGGACCGCGTGCTCAACTTCCTGCCCTTCACGCATATCTTCGAGAAAGGCTGGAAGATACTGTGCATCACCGAGGGTGCCACGCTTATCGTGAACACCCGCCCGCAGGAGGTGCAGCAGTCGATGCGCGAGACCCACCCCACATGCATGTGCAGCGTGCCCCGCTTCTGGGAGAAGGTCTACATGGGCGTGCAGGAGAAGATAGAGAGCAGCGGCGCCCTGCAGCGCAAGCTCTTCCGTCACGCGCTGGAGGTAGGCCGTCGGCATAACATAGAGTATCTCGCCGCAGGAAAGGAGCCGCCGATGGCACTCCACTTGGAGTATCAGGTGCTCAATAAGACTATCTTCTCGCTCGTGCGCAAGGAACTGGGTCTGGAGAACGCCCATTTCTTCCCCACGGCAGGTTCCACGGTGTCGCCTCACGTCGAGGAGTTCGTCCATTCCATCGGCATCTTCATGGATGTCGGCTACGGCCTCACCGAGAGTCTGGCCACCGTCAGCTGCCTGCACCTCGACAAGCCCTTCACCGTAGGCAGCGTCGGCATACCTATTGACAGCATCAGCGTGCGCATTGCCGATGATGGCGAGGTGCTGCTCAAGGGTCCCACCATCACCAAGGGATATTACAAGCGCGATGACCTTACCAAACAGGCCTTCACTGAGGACGGCTACTTCCGCACTGGCGACTCGGGCTACTTGAAGGACGGCGAGCTGTTCCTCAAGGAGCGCATCAAGGACCTCTTCAAGACCTCCAACGGCAAGTACATCGCTCCGCAGATGATAGAGTCAAAGCTGTTGGTAGACAAGTACATCGACCAGCTGGCCATCATTGCCGACGAGCGCAAGTTCGTCTCGGCCCTCATCGTGCCGGAGTACAAGCTGCTCGAGGAGTATGCCCGCCAGAACGACATCGCCTTCAACAGTCGTGAGGAACTCTGTAAGGACAAGCGCATCTACCGCATGATGATGGAGCGCATCGACACGCTACAGCAGCAACTGGCTCACTACGAGCAGGTGAAACGCTTCGTGCTGTTGCCACAACCTTTCTCGCTACAGCGTGGCGAGTTGACGAACACGCTGAAAATCAAGCGCCGCGTGCTCAATGAGAATTACAAGGAGGAAATAGAAAAGATGTACGAGGAGTAGGATGTAACCATTATTCCTCTTTCACGACGATGCGGCCTTCGGGCTGGGCATCGACAACTTTTCCCTGCGCTGCCATGCGCTGGAAGTAGTTGGCGATGACGTATCGTGAGTTGTTTTTATCCTCCTTAGGAGAATTCAGGTCGGTGCCACTTTTGAAGGCCGTTAGTCCGTCGTTGCCCTGTGCCACGTAGTCGATGGTGGTAATACGGTAACTAGCCGTTGGATTGATTTCCTTACCGTGCAGACGTGCGGAGAGCAGCTTGCCGTCGCGACTGATGACAAGCTCCACGCCGTGGCTGACACACTCGCCACCGCGCTTGGCTATCTGCGAGAAGAGCTCGAGCACCTTCTCGCCAGTAAGGGTGATGAAGCAGATCTTGTTCTCGAAAGGAGCCACGTCGAGCACGTCACCGTAGGTCACCTTGCCCTTGACGAGGGCAGCACGTATTCCACCAATATTATATATGCCGAAGTCAGGCTTCTCGCCATATTCGTCAGACATGGCCACCAGAATGTCAGGCAGCAGGTTAGAAAGGTTGCTCTCAGGACGAACGGCAGCCATGTCGCGTGCCACCTCGCCAAGCACCGGCTCCATCACGGAGTCCACCTTCTGCTTGTAGGGTGCGAGGAAGGCGGCTGCCTGAGCATCGGGATAGGCATCGTATCGGCTGTCGATGACGATACGCTGGCGGCTGACGTCGCCCAACGTGTAATGGCTCTTGCAAGCGGCAAGAACAAGCGAGGCCGCGCTGCAGAGCAATAAGAAGGTATATTTCATGTTTGTTTATTCGTCGGGTGTCAGGTGATTTGCGATGACCTCCAGACACTGTACGCAGTTCACGGGCTTTGCCAGGAAATCGTCGCAACCAGCGGCTATGGCGGCATTGCGGTCGCTGTCAAAAACATTGGCCGTCAGGGCGATGATGGGAAGGTCGGGGTTTGTCTCCTTCAGATGGCTAGTGGCCTCCAGTCCGTCCATGACAGGCATCTTCACATCCATCAGCACGAGGTCAATGCCACCGTTGGCTACAATGTCGATGGCTTCCTGTCCGTCGTGGGCACGTACTACCTCGTAGTGACCGCGCAGGATGTAGGTCATGAGGATGTAATTACTGTCGTTATCTTCTGCAACTAATATCCTTTTCATAAGCTCAGGTTTTGGTGTTTTCGTTAATTTGTTACAAAAGTAGTGATTATTTCTGATAAACCTTTGTTCTTTTGGGAACTTTTAACTAAATTTGCACGTCTAACTACGTTACTAACCCAATTAATACTACTTGACCAATTATGAAAATGAGAAATCTCTCTCTCACCCTGGCCTTGGCGGCATCGCTCTCGGCGCAGGCTCAGCACGTGATGGATGTGCAGACACAAAAGCTCGGTGCCCCCGTCCAGAGCACCATGTACGGCATCTTCTTCGAGGACATCAACTACGCAGCCGACGGCGGTCTCTATGCCGAGCTGGTGATGAACCGTTCGTTTGAGTTTCCCAACCATTTTGCCGGATGGGACATCTCGGGCAAGGTGACACTGAAGGACGACGGCCCCTTCGACAAGAACCCCCACTATGTGCGTCTGGCTCCTTCGGGTCACAGCGACAAGCATACGATGATAGAGAATCAAGGCTTCTTCGGCATCGGCGTGAAGGGCGGCGAGGAATATCGTTTCTCCGTCTGGGCACGAGTGCCCGATGGCGGTAGTGCCAAGCTTTGGATAGACCTTGTGGATAACGCCACGATGAGCGATGACCAGAAGCTGGGCAACGCCAGTGTGGACGTCAGCGGCAAGGAATGGAAGAAATACACCACTATTATTAAGCCCAAGCGCACCTTCGACAAGGCTCATCTCCGCCTGTGGGGCGACGGCAAGGTGACCACCGACGTGGAGCATGTCTCGCTCTTCCCCGTGAAGACATGGAAAGGCCGCGAGAACGGTATGCGTCAGGACTTGGCACAGGCCTTGAACGACATGCGTCCTGGTGTGTTCCGCTTCCCCGGCGGCTGCATCGTTGAGGGCACCGACCTTGAGACTCGCTACCAGTGGAAGAACAGCGTAGGCCCCGTGGAGAATCGTCCGCTGAACGAGAACCGTTGGCACTATACCTTCACCAGCCGTTACTTCCCCAACTACTATCAGTCTTACGGCCTCGGCTTCTTCGAGTTCTTCCAACTCTGCGAGGACTTTGGCTGCGAGCCGCTGCCGGTCATCTCTTGCGGACTGAGCTGCCAGTTCCAGAACCCCGACCCCACGAAACCTGGTGTGCACGTGCCCGTCGATGCCCTCGATGAGTATATCCAGGATGCCCTCGATCTCGTGGAGTTCGCCAATGGCGACGTTACGACAAAGTGGGGCAAGGTGCGCGCCGACATGGGCCACCCCGAGCCGTTCAACCTGAAGTTCCTCGGCGTGGGCAACGAGCAGTGGGACTACGACGAGAAGCACGGCGGCTACGGCCCTGTCTTCACCGAGCGCCTGAAGAAATTCAACGACGCCCTGCGTGCGAAATACCCCACACTGAAGCTCATCGGTACCACCGGTCCGAACTCTGAGGGCTGGGACTTCGACCTCTTGCAGCCCCGCATGAAGGAGTTGAAGGTCGACCTATACGACGAGCACTACTACCGCAACGAGCAGTGGTTCCTCTCGCATGGCCTGCGCTACGACAGCTACGACCGTAAGGGTCCGCGCGTCTTTGCCGGCGAGTATGCCTGCCACGGCAAGGGCAAGAAATGGAACCATTTCGAGACTTCGCTCTACGAGGCTGCCCACATGACGGGTATCGAGCGCAACGCCGACATCGTCCACATGGCTACCTACGCCCCGCTCTTCGCCCACGTCGAGGGCTGGCAGTGGCGTCCCGATGCCATCTGGTACGACAACCTGCGTTCCTTCAAGTCGGTGAGCTACTATGTGCAGCAGCTGTTCGCCATGAACAAGGGTACCAACGTGCTCTCGCTGACCACGGTTCCCGACGGGGCCAAGAAGCCGGTGCCCGTGGCCGGACAGGACGGCATGGACGGACTCTTCGCCTCTGCCGTCTATGACGCGCCGACGGGCGAGGTCATCGTCAAGGTGGTGAACACGTCGAAGCAGGCACAGCCTATCACCCTCAACCTCATCGGCATGAAGAATGGCGGTACGGCACAGACGCTGACGCTCCACCATGACGGCTCGCTGGACGACGAGAACACCCTCGACCATCCCGACCTGATTTGTCCTGTCAGCGGCACGGCCAACGTCATCGCTGGAAAGAAGGCTGCCACGCTTGAAGACCGTCTGCCCGCCATGACCTTCCGCCTGTATAGGATTAAGAAGTAATCAGAACTTGAATTCCACGGCCATCTTTATCACCTGCTTTTGCGACGTGGGGAGGTCGAGGTAGTTCAGACGGCGGATATACTCGATGGTGATTAGCCGCAGAATGTTGTGGATACCGAAGGCCACCTCCCAGTAGGGCCGTTTGCCGTCCATGGCGAAGGAACCTTCGGGAAAATACATGAGCACCCCCGACGCGCTGTTCTCAGCGAGGAGGGGGTTGTTCTTGTCCGTCAGCTTGCCCCAGAGACACTGCACGCCAACGTACTCCCTCCACTTCAGCCGCTTCAGCAGGGGCACGAGGTTGAAGAGCTTGCCGTTCATGTCCCAACCCAGTTGGAAGGACACGAAGCGGTCGTTGAGGAACTCCATGTTGTTAATCAGGTCGAAGCTGTTCGACTTCAGGAAGTAGGCCATGTTCGACTCTGGCATGATGAGCAGGGGGAAGGGCACTTGGTTCCATTGTGCACCCATGCGCAGACGCATTTTCATGGCTCCGAAGCTCATGGGCAGCCAGAAGCGCTTCCATGCCTCCAGCTCAGTATAATTATAGTTGTATTGTCCGCCCAGCATCCCCTTTATACCCACGGTGTGCTGTAGACGAATGACGGGGGCGTTGTAGTGGAGGGTGCGGCGGCGCTCCTTCGTCTGGAAGATAGTCTCACCGGGGGAGAAACGGAGGGAGAAGGTGGCTTCGGTATAGCGGAGAGAAGGGAGGGGTGAGGAGGACGGGGATTGCAAATCCCCTTGAGCAGTGAGTGAAAGGGAAGATAGGGGCGTGAACGTCATGTTCCCTATGGGAATCACCTTTTCCGTCTTCAGTTGTGCGGCGAGTTTCAGTCCAATCTTCTGCTCATACTCCCCCTTGAGCGTCTGGCTGTTGTAGAGCAGCATCTTGTCTATCTTGCTGATTTTAAAGGCAGAGAAGATGTTGTCCTTGTCGCTGTTCAGGTATTTGTCGCTGGGCAGGGCCACGTCGCGGCGTGACTGGAAGCTGATGGTGCGGGCGGGAAACTCGTTAGGCAGGTACTTTGGGTGGTGGAAGGCGTAGGTCAGCGTGGCGTCGTAGTAGTTCTCACGCGACTTCATCGCATGGGCGTAATAGCCTTTGAGGAAGAGGTGGGGGTGCAAGTTCGCCGTGGTCTGTCCACCCAGGCGGAGGCGCAGCCCGTCGTGGAAGTTCGTGGAGATAGTGCTCAACACGGGGCCGATGTCCACCTTGCTGGGCTGTCCCTTCGGTCCCGTCTCTATGTAGTTCTCGAAGAGGACTTTTATCGCCGTGAGCACATACTTGAAGCCTTTCAGCCCTTCTATGCGCTCCACCAGCTTGCCGAGGGAGCTCTCCGATGAGGAGAGGGGTTCGGGGCGGTACTCGTTCCAGGAAAAAGACCCCACCCCAAACCCCACCCCATGAATGGGAGGGGAATGGGGGGGGGTGTCTTCCGTAAACTTGAAGTGCGACCTGGCGGTGTTCCTCACGACGACGAGCTTTGGCGTGAAGTCGGTGACGGCCATCTCGGCCACCATGTCATCGCGGGTGAGCACCCATTCACCGCCCTCCAGTCGGGAGAACTCCTGCAGACAGTAAAGTCCCTCCACCCAGTTCACGCCTGTGACGTTGGGCAGCGACATCGTGCAGCGCTTGACGAGGTAGCTGCTATCGGCCATGACGAAGAGCTGGCCACGGAAGCCGAAGTCCTGCTGCGTGGAGGGCGTGAAGTCGAGCACGTAGCACTTGTCATCATCCACGTAGGTAGTGTCCGTAATATAATAATGGTAGAAGAGGATGGCATCGCGGCCAATGGGACTGGTGAAGGGGTGGCGCAGCAGCTTGATGTTGTCCTGGTAGATGTCCACGTCGCTGAAGTACTCCTGCGTCACCAGGTTCACGAGGTCGCCTGTCTCGAAGAGGTTCGTAATTCCGGTAATGCGGTGAGCCAGTTTGTTGTTGCCGCTCGTATGCGGCTCGCGGCGGTAGCTCCTTTCTGTGACCGTCTCTTCGAGCGATAACGGCAGGATGAGCTTGTTGTTATAGGGACACAGGTCGAGGTGCTCTACTATCCAGGGCTTGTTGGCCAGCAGTCCACTCTGGAAGTCCTTGGGCTTCAGGTCGTTCAGTCCTACCATCAGTTTCTGGTAGTTGGCGTATCGGTAGTAGTCTTTCTGCCGCAGGTCGGTCTGCTTCTTGGCGGCGATGACCTTTCGCATCAGCTCCACGGCGGGGTTGTTCTTACGGCGGTAGCGCGATGAGCGACGGGAGGTGACGGTGACTTCACGAAGTGACTGTTCCTCAGACTTCAGGCGTATGGTGAGCTGCGATGGTGTTCCTTGTCGGATGGCCTTTTCCTGCGTCTCGTAGCCCACGCTGCTGATGATAAGCCGCTCGTGGTTATGCCTCGCCAGCGTGAAGCGACCCAGGCTGTCGGCCTTCGTACCTACTCCGAGGTTCTTATAGAGAAGCGTCGCCATGGGCACAGGTTTCTCCGTGGCATCATCGATGACACGGCCTGTAATCTGTGCCTGTAGCAGCTGTGCAAAGAGCAACAGCAGTACTAGCAGCGACAATCTCTTCCTATCACTCATAAACTTCTACCTTGGTGTCTGTACGCAGGTCACTTTCTATGTTTCGTCCTATTTGACGGGCATTGCAGTTGACAGGACGCGACGTGAAATCGGGAGTGTTGTAGGAGTAGAGCAGCTGGCGATAGAACTCCTTGGGGTTGCGTTGGGGCAGCATGAAGGGCTTGGTGGCCCGTCCGTCCTTACCCATCATCGAGAGGTAGATGCGACTGTAGAGTCCATCGTCA
>Ga0310696_10008338_pt1 | contig 12093 bp, 10 predicted proteins | sample AusTroGonzalo_MG_4_FD_203885 | JGI IMG/M metagenome (GOLD analysis project Ga0310696, IMG submission 203885) | Bovine rumen microbial communities from tropical cattle in Woodstock, Queensland, Australia - Gonzalo_02 (v2) (version 2) | ecosystem: Host-associated > Mammals > Digestive system >... | reverse complement strand
TGGCATCGGCCTCATCCAGGAAATTCTGCAACAGGGGATAAATCCGGTAGTAACTCTTCTTGGCGCCGGGCATAAGGCCTTCCCACAGGCACCAGGCGGCATTATAGGAGCGGAAGCCGTCAATCATCCCATCCTCTCCGAAGACATCGTCCAGGTTAATTCTTAGCTCGGGGAGGCAATACATATCGGCAGCCACATTGTACATATCATCGGCAAACGTGTAAGGTTCGATGAATTCCTGCACTTTCTCAGGATCGGTGAACATGGATAACATCCGGGGGCCCCATTTCATCATTTTCTGACGGAACTTTTTCAGTTCGCGATAGAGTTCGTCGTCTCTGGGTGAGTCGGGAACCACAATGGTTTTGTTGGCCTTGATATAATACAGGTCTTCCTCGCGGGCGTCCATGCGGATAGAGAAGCCTGGATTCAGTTCCTGCAGTTCCTCACAGAAAAACTCCATACTGTGGATGACGCGCTTGGAAGTGGAAGAATTCGCATACACTTCCAGCGGCTGGCTCATAAGACCGGGATAGTTGTTGAACATTCTCCGGGCAATGGCCTTGTGCTGCCGTGCGCCCAGGGCGGTCAGTTTTCCGGCGCGGTCCTTGGCATCTGTGGCAGCCAGGATAACCCTGTTGCGCACATCCTTGCCGTATTCTGTCAGAAGCCCCTCTTCCAAGGCTTTATCCAATTGCTCACGAAGCCGTTTGTATGCCTTGTCACTGGTCTGGTAACGGGCTCCGTGACGGCCATAATGGCTAATGTAGAAGGGCTCATAGCCTTTGGGCGCCGGAGTCAGATGGCCGGTAGGTATAGGATAATTGACATAATTGCCGGCTGTCAGTTCCAAATGGGAAAGCAGTTCTTCACGGGATGTCTGGGCACTGGCCATCCATCCGAACAGCAGCAGGCATAAGAGGGTTAATCTGATCCGCATTTCTTTCATAGTTTTAGTGAACAAATCTCAACAAAGATAGCATAAACTCTTCATCCCGAAAAGACTTTTTTCCTCAAATCCTTGCCCTGCATAAAACAACTGCCCGGTCTGGCGCCGCCCTTGATTCCGAACGGGCCGATTGTCGCAGGTTACGGGCCGAAGTGTCCCAGGTCCGCAAAAAATGGCCGACCTGTGACGTCAGAGCGCACAGAAGCACGATTTCCGTCGCCGGTCAAAGAAAAAATGCGGACCCGCAACGTGGTATGCGGGAAGAAACAAGCGGTGAGAAATATGGAAAGCAACTCACTATCATTCTGTGCGAGCTTCCCCGGTTGAAGAAGAAAACGACAGAAGATCTTACACCCATGGAGCATTGGTTCTATATTCTTGCAAATTTGATTAACTTTGCAGGTAATCCGGAAGATTTGGGCGACCGATATGCTGCTGTACTGGAAGCGGCGCGGATTATCCATCTCCCCGAGCACGAATTGCTTAACTACATGAACGCAATGGTTTCCGAAGAAGAAAAACAGGACATTGGCGCCGCCTACTACGAAGATGGCCATGAGGATGGCTTGAAGGAAGGACTTCGCATTGGTGAAGAGCGAGGTCTCAAGAAAGGCTTGGAACAGGGTCTGCAGCAAAAGGCAAAGATCGTAGCTAAGGCACTGATGGAAAAGGGCATGAAGCCTGCAGATATCACCGAAGTGACCGGGCTCTCTGAGGAAGAGTTACAGGGGCTGGTATAATTACATTAACCCATTACAATCTTAGTTTGGATTTCATTTGATTTCGTGACTATGATCGTTCAGTTTGTCGACCTTAGTTGGTTTTAAGGGGGCAAACCAAACAAAGATCGTTAGGATACGCGGGAGGGAGATAGGGTGCCAGGGGGACTCCATTTCGCTTCGCTCCATTCCGGCCCCTCCCACCGTCCACTGCGTCCTTTTTATCGGCCTACGGCCTCAAAATAGAACTCGTATCCGGCGGGCCCCTCCCCCTGCCCTAGTGCGAGGGTGCACAAGCCCCCTGGCACCCTATCTCCCTTCCCGCATATCCGTACAATCTAAAACGGGGTCCTCCAACATCTTTTCTGCAAGCCAAACTCCTCGTGTGCTATGGCGGCTGATAAGCATCAAAAAAGCCGCTACAGGAGCGGCTTAAACCATACAAGAAAGTATGGCGATGTATTGTTAATGCAAATATACAGAAAATAATGGAAAGATAAAGTGCCGATGTGCAAATGAAGCGTGACCATACCCCCGGGAGGGTGTCCCATCCTTCGTAAAAACGTCAGTGTGAGTTTGAACTGATAGGAATGTAATAGAAAATATGTAACTTCGCCATAATCAATCCGTAACCCTATGGCAAAAATCTATGTCGCCTCCAGCTGGAGGAATCCATACTATCCAGAGGTAGTAAAGCGCCTCAAATCAGAAGGTCACGAAGTCTATGACTTCCGAAATCCTCCGCACGGCGGAGCAGGATTCCACTGGACTGACGTGGACGAGAATGCTCCGAATTGGACCTTTGAAGAGTATGCCAAGGGATTGAACCATCCGCTGGCAGAACGCCAATTTACGGCCGATTTGGAGGCCCTGCAGTGGGCAGACACCTGTGTCCTCGTACTGCCTTGCGGCCGCAGCGCCCACACCGAAGCCGGCTGGATGGCGGGCGCTGGAAAACGCGTTATCGTGTACATTCCGGAAATGGTTGAGCCAGAGCTGATGTACAAATTATTTGATGTAGTTGTCGGAAACTTGGATGGCCTCAAGCATTGTCTCAGCAATCAGAGAGAAGGATCAAAATAACGACAACATCAGCTTATCCTTAATACTTCCAATACTCGAAATAGCCAAGATAGTTCATATTCTTCATGGCCATGATAACCATATTCTATAGCCCTGTCAAGGTCTTCCTTCTTTATCAAGGATTCATCTGGAGTTAAATTCGTCTTTTTTGTGATCGAATCATAGATGTTCTCTGATCTGTTTTGACGATCATTGTTGTACGAAACAATCATTTTACCTAGTAGTGAAATCATAGCCTCATGATCACTCCTACGGTTATAGGGTTCAGACTTCCCGTCCAATAGTTTCAGATACTTTGCCTGGAATGCATTGAGAAGCTCTTGACAAGACCATTTGTGATCTTTTAGCGCCACATAGAATTGATAATCAAAGAATCTCAGATATGTCACGAATAGACTGAGTATCGGATAATAATACGTCCTTGCCCCCAAATTCCTCAACGATATTCTCGTAAATGCAACGATGCGCTCTAATTGTCGAAGAGAAAGACCTTTTTTTACGCCCAATGAGGACAGGAACCATTTGAAGTCCTCGGGGCTGTTTCTAAATGCAGAGTATTGAAGACGTTCTTTTGACTCGAAGAAATCTGCCAACTGGAAATAGTCGTATAAGTGCTCGCAGAATTTGGAATAGTCTGGAGTTGGAAGATTGATTTCCAATTCGAAGAACCGTCGAAGATACTCGGAGGCATTCATCTTTTCACTTCCATAGAAACCACAAATAGAATCCTCCAGATGTTTCTTATCGATAGCACATACAAAAACAATATTATTTACAACAAAAAAATGCTTAAGGACTTCCAGCATTCTTACAGCATAGTCCGGCTTGCAACGGTCTAACTCGTCAATGATGAAAACTAAGGGCTTACCGTCCTCTTTTTCTTGATTAACTTCCCAAGCGAGTCTTTCTAATGCCGTCTTTAGAATGTTCAATGACTGTTCTTTCCCATCAAATGAAACGACAGCTTTATCAAAAGCTTGTCCTGATAATTCTTCAATGGATTGAGATACCTCACCAACATATTTGTCTATCGCAGCCCGCCCTATTATATGAGCCATTTGCAATGGCCAATGGACAAACCCGGCGGCTACACGGAGAATATCGTTTAAAGCATCTTTTGACGCTTCTTGTTTGCAAGCCCTTTTTATACAAGCGACAACAGCAATCAAAGGATCTTCCGCCCATTCAGTTTCCCAAGCGTTCAGCAAGACTGTTGGATAATGCTGGTCTTCTAATGATTGCTTCCACATTTTCAAAAATGTAGTTTTCCCCGATCCCCATTCGCCAATAAGAGCGATACTTCCACCGAGGTCTATGCTTTCTACGATTGAAGTGAGAGCTTTACCTGTCTCTTCTCTTCCAGTAGAACAATAATTGAAAGGCCGCCCTGGCTCAATAATCGGTTCCGTGTGTTTTAATCTCATCTTTATATCTGCTTTTGAATAGAAACAAACATCCAAACTGAAAAGGATAAAATAAAACTGCTCGCCAAATGTAGTCTCTCTCTAATGATAAAACCATCTACCGAGAGTACGCGGGGTGTCAAGGGGTAAGATCTTCCACTTCGTTAAGTATTGTAATTATTTATATCCACCGACACCGGAGTGAATCTAGGAACCTTTGTGCCTTCGTGCATTACTTCTTCAAAGAAGTTAGCCTTCGGCCGAATCCATATTTTTTGTTCGCCGTACATGGCCTGATACACTACCGCTTCTTCTCCAGTCGCTTCGATTGTGGCGATACATAAGAGCCGATAGATCTGGCCATTGCGGAAATGACGATAATACTGGGTCATCTAATTTAAGATTTTAGCTGTCGGTTTTTACTTCCCAATAACAATTCAAAGTATCATTTTGAGACTTTGAATTGTGCTCTTTGATACTTTGGGACGCAGATGCTTTTGCATTTCCAGGTATTACTCCTGCAGAGGGTTATGACAGAATAATTACCGACCATAGTTACTTCAGGTTTTTCTTATTTGGCGTTCTATGCGTTGAATTAAGATTCACAAACTTTGTCTCCAAGTAGTCACAGCCGAATTTCTCGTTGCTACAGGAATAGACCGTATACGGATTTCCATTAACGGCAACGCCCTTCTTCGCCACCCTGATGCGGCCACAATGACACTTCGGGCAAAGCTCTGATTCAGGGATGCCAGCACCAGGTTTGACTTCCGGTTCAAGTGTTTTCACGAACTCTTTCACAAATGGTGACGGGTTGTTCATGTCGTAGAGCACCCAGGTGTGCTTCTTTGCCCGGGTGATGCCCACATAGAAAACGCGGCGCTCCTCGCTGAAGGCATATGCGTCTGGCTCACTTAGGACATACTTCAGTATAGGGCTATCGCTTATCTGTGACGGGAACCCAATCGTGCCGCCATTGCAGTTCAGCAAGATGATGTAGTCGCACTCAAGGCCCTTTGACTGGTGAACCGTCATGAAGTTCATCTGACGTTGGCCATAGTTCACATAAACGCGGTCTTTTGTATCGTGAACTGCAAGTTCTGTATTCTTGAAAATGTTCACATCAAAGCCATAACGGCCAAGTAGCAAAATCTCTTTGTCTGCCGGGATCTGGTCAGCCAGATATTTGACCGTTTCGACAACGCCATCACGACCTTCAGTTGACAGGAAATCCAGTTTTGTCTCCGCATCCAGCTTAAAAGAATGAACATTCTTGACAGCCTGTTCGGGATTTGCCAATATAAACTTGGAGGACTCTGCAATGGCTGGCTCACCAAAACGATAAGTGGTTTCCATCAAGCATTTCTTGGTGTACCCAAAATACTTTTCAAACTGCTTGAAAAGTGCCATATCGCTGCCTGCGAAGCGGTAAATGGACTGCCAGTCGTCTCCTACACAGAACAGCTTTGTGAGGGGAGATTTGCGCCTCAATGCCTGCAGGAAGCGATATCGGTCCATGGAAATATCCTGGAATTCATCTACCAGAATGTAATCGTAGTCCGGTCGGTGGTCATCGTTGCAAAGCTCTGTTGCGCGGATGATGGCATCAGTGAAATCCACCTCGTTGTTCTCCTCTTCCATTTGCCGATACGCTTCTACGAACGGTGTAATAATATCGTTGACAGTGATTGCGTCTGGTCCTCCTCCAACTTGCCTAGTAACATCTTCCATTGTCCTATTTCTGGACTTCAAGAGGAAGTTGAATGACGTAAGCATGGCCAGAATATTCTCTTCCTGGCGAACAAGTTCACGGGAAACACTTTCATGTGTTGCCTTGCTGAATACTAGTCCCAAATCCAAGAGTTGCCTCGATAATTTCTGAAACACGTCTCCACGTTGGAATCCAGCACTAGAGGTCTCCAGCAAGATTGTTCCTCTATCTTTATGGCATTTCCTTTTCCACTCAATTCCGTCCAGGTACTTATATTCTTCGTTATAAGTAAACCATCCGGGACAATGTCCCGCCTCATTTACAGCAAAATGCTCAAGATATACACGCTTTACCTGACCATCCGCCCCATCGATGTAAATAGAGAAATCAGGGCAATACTGGCGATACTCAGCATCAACGGTATTGAACTCATATTTCTCCTCATATCGGAACTTTATGCCTCGTGAACCAAGGAAATCACAGATCTTACTTTCCTCATCTGATTTGCAAAAAACCGGACGGCCGTCCATATCCTTGAAGAAAGCCTGAATGCCATACTTTTGGCGATCCTGCATATAATCTCGCATCGAGGCATACTCAAACTGGTCCCTCATCGTGTAGCGGGATCTGATGATGTAGTCGGCTATAGCCGCACGGAAGGTTGGATTATCTTGAGAAAGCTTATGGTATACCTGAACGGAGAAATCCGGCGGTGTAATGGTTGGCTTTTCTCCAGTTGCCTCTCCTATGATATCCAGAGCCAATTTATGGAATGTACGGCATTTCAGCTTTTTCTCGCCTAGACGCATAGACAGGGATTCTGCGGCCTTTTTAGTGAAGGTAATAAGCAGAATTTTCTCGGCCGGAACGTGCTGTACATCGATAAGGTACCGTACCTTGCCAACGGTGGTCATTGTCTTTCCACTTCCTGCACTGCTTATAACCAACACATTGTCCTCTAGAGAAACGACAGCCTCACGCTGCTGCTGGTCTAACGGGTATGCGAGCACTGTATCAAAGTACTGGGCACATCCCTTCAGCTGATTCTCAATGAAGTGATTATTGTTGGCCTTCTTGTGCCCTTTTGTGTCAGCCATCGCTTTTTTGAATCGCTTGAAGCAGTCCTTTTGGGGATGCTCCTCCAGCTCCTTGCTATTGATAACAGCAGACACCGCCAAATCTAGGTCGGAATATTTCTCGTCCAGGGTGACACGTTCCGATTCGGTAATGTAGTGGCTATAACTGTAGAAAGAACAAATGTCTATTAACGCAGCATCGACATCTGGTGCTAATCGGGCAATTGTCTCGACTCTCTCCTGGTGCGTTCTATCCCGCCACTTTCGGCGCGACACAAAAACCACGCTTAGTGATATGGCAACAATTAGTAGTATGATAAAACCATATAACACAGCGAAAGAGTAAATTAAAGCTTTGCTATATTCTTCAGGGCTTCTCTTAACGATTTATCACAGGCATAAATGTAAAGTCCCTTGACACCACGCGTCAATAGAACCTTAACCTCATTTCTAATAAATGTTTCACCAAAAGACTTCTTGGTGCCATCGTTCAGAGTTCTTTTTTGTTTTGCCTTGTAATTGTAGCTTTCGGAAGGATCAAAAACAATTTCATTATTTATATACTTAACAGAAGGACCAAGGATTACTCCAACATAGGATAAATCAAAACCCTGAATTGTGAAGGTAGATCCGACTTCATCAATTGTGTGCTCTTGTTCTGCCCAAGCCTTTGATTTGTTTGCTTTGATTTCTTTGGGCGTTAGTTCTTTCTCCGTCTCATAATTCCATGGCAAAGACCACTTCCCGATTTTGACAGACCAGTACTTACCATTGCTTGGTGAGTCCTTTTTACTGTATGGCCAATCATAAGTTGCTACAATTCTCGACAAAGTATCAGTAGCTGCCCTTTTTCTAATAGCCTCTTGAAGATCTTTTGGTGAATCAAAAGAACATACTTCATATTTAGAATCCTTTATGAAAGGAAGAAGCATTCGATAATCCACGAAATAATTGATCCATTTCAACGTAGAGTCAGAGCATTGCATGCGAAGCTGTTTTGAAAGACTTAATACATTCCGTTGACGAGATGATAGCTCCTTAAAATGATCTAACACGGCAGGCTCCCAGTACTCCTCTGCGGTAAGTACTTGGTACTCGTCAAACATAATGACAGTGACCCGCGATCGTTTCATGATGTCATCCAGTTGATTATGACCAGTATAGCTCTGCTTACCTTGAGTAAGCAAGAGATGACCTTCGTCAATAAAGGCGACATCAACTTTATTATTCTCGGAAAACTTGTTTATGAAACTAGTCGGTTTATGAATAGAATTCTCCCCAAGATTTAGTCGCTTAGCAATTTGCTGATATACATGCAGTTGCTGATCATGGTTGACCATTAGATGGCAATTTATAGTATGTCCGAAGTACTCTTCTCCCTTTGTCTTCAGTTCGTAAAACAATGCTGAGTTAAGGACTGTCTTTCCTGTTCCTGCTTCTCCGTGAACAAATATAAGCTGTCCATCCTTATTGCTTTCCAAGGCATCATATACTTTAGCCAGTATCTCTTCTTTCGCATCTAATTGGTCCTGGGTCAATTTTTTTAGGGGTGATGCCTTGAAAAACGCAGTCTTTTCAATTTCTGACAGTGAAAGGAAAAGGTCGTTATTCAACTTTCTAAGTTTCCTCCAGACAGAATGAAAGACATCTTCGAACTCCTCCACAGGATAGTATCCATTCTGCGGATTCCCACGAGCATTATAGAGATTTTCAATATTATTCCCTGGAGCAATATAATCAATGAGTTTATTCTCTAAATCTAATGTGAAAGATTTGTTAAAATGAGGATGACCAATAACAACGAGATGTGAAATGTATCTGTTTTTTACAAGATTACTCTGCCAGTTGGATGAATCGGCTCCAGCAAGAAAGTGTTCTTTAGTACGTGATACGATATCATTACTCTCACCCACGTATACATTAAACCTTTTTGGGGATACAGAAATCCCTTTTTTATCAGTGTATTCAATGGGCTTTCCCAGCCAATAATGAATATATACAACCGGATAAGATAGCAATACCTTTGCGTCCTCGTCGGCAGTTTCTTTTTTAATATGTGAAGACAGATCGTCAATCAATGACGATTCTTCTTTTATTGAAAATATAACCGGCCTCATAGCTCATTATATTTCTTCGCGATTCCTTTGGCTTTTTCTACTGGATACTTCGCTGCATTCTTGCGAATCTTTTCCAGCATAATTTCCTTGATATCAAGATTATATTTGTCGGCCATTTGGAAGGCATAGTTGAGGACGTCGGCTAATTCTTCACGGACCTTGTCCGGATTAACCTGCTCGGGGGCTTTCCAAAGGAACGCCTCAAGAAGCTCGGAGGCCTCAACAGACAAACCAATAGCAAGGTCCTTTCCGTTGTGAAACTGATCCCAGTCACGCTCATGGTTAAACCTGCGTAATTCTTCAATAATCTGCTCTATATCAGTCATATTAAATATTTATATTTCCGTGATACCCAATCCTTTTAAATACTCGTACGTTCCATCATAGTATTCTGGTAAACGTGTAGGATCTTCCGCGAATCCTTCTGGCGTAAGACGATTGTTTCCTTTGGGGACACAAATGATAATTCCTTGTCGGGCGCGCGTTAGCAACACTCGATAAGCATTCAGCATATACTTCCTGCTTTCCTCGTTATTTTCTGGATTCCATTTGTTCTTGCCGTTGAACTTGTAATATGTCCATTCTCCATCTTCATATCGCATATCGGCATCCCATAGCACGCAGGCATAATCCAGTTCCAAACCTTGAACTTGAATCTCAGTAGCAGCATCTTCTAAATAGTTTGAGGAACGTATATCAGTCTTGTCCTCAAGAAACCAATGAACAGCATTATCTTCGTCTTGCGCAAGGATATGCACGGCCAATGGCTTAAAACGAGCTGCAACTTTAGATACAAGAATACCTGTTTGCTGTGTTCCGCGGGCTTGCTTTCTAAGCCATGCCCGAGCAGTATCCATATCACGTGTGAGCACAATAGGATAACCTCTGCTTGCCACTTCTTTATAGAGATCTGTTGCTTCTAGACGAATAGCAAGCATGGACTGTACGAATGCAGAAAGAGTTTCGGCTCTGAAAGAACGAAGGCTGACAGCCAAATGAAGATCTTCAGCAAATGTCACTCTATCATTATTATGAAGCAATTCGTTTACGCGACCTTCGGCATATTCTGCATCGGTTAGCTTATCTGAAATATACACATCCCAAAGCTTGAATTTGGAGTTTAACGCTTTTATCCATTCAGTAATGCCGGCCTCGCCTGTATTGATCTCTTGACCACCTCCGACAAGGCAAACAATAACAGCCCAGTCTTCACGTTGATCTAGCGACCAAATTAAAAACTCAGCCTCTGACATTGGGAAGTTCGGAACTTTTAACTTGTTGCCGTATGTACCACCTCGCTTCAAATAGTCAGCTATCCGTTTGTGCGTCCAGCTGCGTTGTGCCTCATCAAAGATAGCCACATGTTCTACCTCGCCGAAGCCAGTATGTTCTAAATGAATTGCTTTCTCAGGGTCAATTTCAACGATGCCGTTCTCTACTGGATTCTTAATTTTGGCCAGCATGTTGTCGCGATAGCGGTGAATGATCTGAATGAATTCGCTAACTTCACGTCTTGAATCAGAGAGATTCTTTTTCTCGCCCTTCGCTGAGCATTTCTTCTGATTATCCCTTGCTAACGCCTCTGTCAATACTGCCACCAGCGGGCCATTTCCCGATAAGTAAACAGCGCCGTTTTCTTTATCCAACTCCCCATTTTTGTATGTCTGCTTGATGGCCACATCAAGGCCAACAAGCGTTTTACCGGCACCAGGAACTCCTGTTACAAAACAGATGCTTTTCTTCTTATAGGCCTTACTTCGCTCTATAACGTCTAAGATGAAGTTGATAGTGCGATCTGTTGAAACCTTATCTGCTTCGTGTCGTGTAATATCCTCAACAGAATGGTTCTCATAAAGAGCACGTGCGGCTTCGATAATTGTAGGCGTTGGCGTATAAGGACTGATAATCCATTTGTCAATTGGACCTACATCAATAGCCTTTGAGTGATTCAAGACATCTATTATCAACTCCTGAAGTTGCTCAGCGCCAGAAATCAGAGGGTTGTATATTTGGTCATCATAAACAGATGGCTGAAATGCAGTTGTTGACGAGGCGTGGTTCGTCGGAATCAAAATAGGAACAATGACTTTATCATGACTGAAACGATGGAAGTTCTTCAGATCTAGAGCATAATCCATCACCTGTTCCACATCGGCCTGTAAAGCCTCTTTTTTGCCCACTTTGAATTCAAGACAGAAAATGATTCCACGAAGCAGCAAAACCACATCAATTCGTTTTCCTAAACGTGGAATCTCGTACTCAAAGATAACCTGCGCGTTCTCATCTTTCCATGGGACCAACACCTGCTGCAGGATATCAATTTCGCCCATCCATGCCTCATCTGTAGTCGTAAGAGCATCGCCATGATAGTTGTTGTGAAGTGTGCCCAGAACGGCCAAGCGTTCCTGATCAAGAAACTCCTTAATCGTAGAAATGTATAAACATCTATTAGGCATACTCCCAATGGGTTACTGAGAAGCGGCTTAATTATATTTTGGATTGTTAATAGGCAAATTTAACGAAAAATCTCTAAATCCGCGAAAATATATGTAAGAGCGTATATATGAGACCAAAAAGGGGTCACACGCAAAATTCCGTGGGCATGCAATCAATTAACTTTTGCGGTAACTCTATTTTCGCTATCTTTAGACCATGAAACTGTTACTTGCATTAAGCTTTGTTGCGGCGCTGGCGGAGGAAGGCCTCCGCGGCAACTACGGCCTGCAAGTGGAAATGACCATCCGCAATATTGGCACCATCGGCAGTGCCGGCATGAAAGCCGCGGACCGGATGATTTTGGAGATCATGCTATGCAAATGAAAAGGTGGTTTGCCTATATAGCCTGTCTGGGCGTGCTGCTGGTGGCTTGCAACAAGTCGCCGGCCATCAGCGCCGCGGCGGCATGCCTGGTGGTGGCCGTGGCCATTGTCCTGGGCATTATTTTGGTCATGGAAACTCCCCAGCGGCTATTCTCTAAACGCATTTTACCCCATTGATATGAAAAAGCTTGTACTTGCATTTGCGGCCCTGCTGTT
>Ga0310696_10008336_pt1 | contig 12097 bp, 4 predicted proteins | sample AusTroGonzalo_MG_4_FD_203885 | JGI IMG/M metagenome (GOLD analysis project Ga0310696, IMG submission 203885) | Bovine rumen microbial communities from tropical cattle in Woodstock, Queensland, Australia - Gonzalo_02 (v2) (version 2) | ecosystem: Host-associated > Mammals > Digestive system >... | reverse complement strand
AGGGTTGCTCCCTATTTTTTAACAGTTGCTTTCTTTTTGACAGTGTCTTTCAGGTATGTTACCTGATAGGTGACTGTTTTTCCGACTTTAAGGTTTTTGTAGTAGTCAACTGGAACATCAACAGTTGCAACACCTTTTTTATCGGTTTTCAATGGCTTTTTGGTGCTGATATATTTGTTGTTGAACTTGAACTTGACAACCTTGTTTTTAAGCACCTTGCCGTTTACCTTGACAGTCACTTTCAAAGTGATCTTCTTGGCTGAGTTTTTAACGGAAATTGTTTTGAGTGTTGCTGCGTGAGTGATTGTAAGTTTTTTGGTTACGCTTACTCCAAGGGCTTTTGCAACAATCTTAGCGTTGGTTACCGGAGTCTGAGTCACTTTGAATTTGGCCACACCTTTAGCATCAGTTGTGGTTTTTGCAACCTGTTTACCGTTCAGGGTAAATATTACCTGAGTGCCTTTAGGTGCAGTCTTGCCGTCAGCGCCGTAGACTGTTACGGAATAATATTTGCCTGCAGTGTACTGCACTTTGGCATCCTTAGCAACAATTTTTGGATCGACTTTGACAGTTGCCTTTGAGGTTTTCACGATTGGTGAGTACTTGTCATCACCGGAGTATGTTATGGCAACATCATAGCTTCCGGCAGGCATGTCATTAATCACAACGGTTGCTTTACCGTCTTTAACTTCAGCAGTGTAGTTCTTATCACCAATTGTTACAGTCAATGTACCAGTTGCGTCTTCAGGCAAGTCAATTGAGTATGTTGGAGTTTTGGATTCAACTGTCTTGTTGTCGTCGAAGTTGAATGGGTTTTCACCGGCAGGAGTTTCAACTTTTTTCACTTCAAATGAAGAGGAGTCAGTGCTTGCCAGGAACATGTCATCTTCAGCGATGCTTGCAACAACAGCATATGAACCAGCAGCCAATTTGGTAGTGTCAATGTCAACCTTACCATCTTTAACAGCATATTTTTGACCATTGATTGTCACAACAGCAGCAGTATTGTTGGAAATTGCAATTGTGAATGAATCTCCAACATTATATGCTGAACCAACTGTGACTTTAACACTGGAAGCAACTTTAGACACTTTAACAGTGACAATGGTTTCATCAGCATTGAAGTACATATCACCAGCGAATTTTACTGCGAAAGTGTAGTTTCCAGCTGTCAAGCCTGCAACAGCATATTTGGCAGTTCCGTTAACAACAGTAACTTCCTCACCGTTGACAGTGAGTTTACCTGTTACACCCTTGTTGATTGTCATGCTGATTTCAGCAACTTCTCCCACATTAATGTCAGCACTAACAGCAGCCAATTCTGCATCTTTTCTAGCAAAGACATTAACAGTAGTGGAATTGGACGCATTCAAGTATTTAGCATCACCAGAGTAGACAACGTTGATATTTAAATCACCGACAGTAACATTCTTGATTATAGCTGAAGCTTTGCTGTTGTTCAATTGTTTTTCTTCACCGTTGATTGTGACAGTACCGGTTGCACCAGCGACTGTAACTTCAACAGCCAAGTCTGTGCCTTCAACAACACTGCTTTCAACATCAATGACTACAGCAGGAGCTGCAACTTTGGATATAGTGAATGTAGCAGTATCAGAGCTTGCCAGATATTTGTCACCTTCAGTGATATTGGCAACAACAGTGTAAGAACCGGCAGCTAAAGTGGTAGTGTCAATGTCAACCTTACCGTCCTTAATTACATAAGCATTACCGTTGATTGTCACTACAGCTGCAGTATTATTGGTAATTGCAATTGTGAATGAGTCTCCAACATTATAAGCTGAACCTACAGTTACTTTAACTTCAGAAGCCAATTTGGAAACTTTAAATGCTACAGATGTTTCATCAGCATTGAAGTATTTGTCACCAGCAAATTTGACATCATAAGTGTAATTACCGGCAGTTAAATCCTTGATTTCGTATTTGACTGTTCCATTGGATATTATCACTTCATCGCCGTTTACAGTCACTTTACCGGTTGCATCCTTGTTGATTGTGATGTCAATTACAGCAACATCGCCAACATTGATGTTAGTAGCACCAGCAGTCAGATTGACATCTTTTCTAGCGTAAACATTAACATTAGTGGACTTGGATGCGTTCATGTATTTAGCGTCACCAGAGTATGTGACTTTAACAGTTAAATCACCAACAGTAACGTTCTTGATAGTAGTTGAAGCCTTACCATCTTTCAATGCAACATCCGCACCGTTAATGTTGACAGTACCAGTTGCGCCTGCGACTGTAACTTCCACAGTAAGATTACTGCCTTCAACAACACTGCTTTCAACGTCAATGACAATTTCAGGAGCTGCAACTTTTGATACTTCAAATGTTTTGGTTATGTTTGCTGCATTGAAGTATTTATCACCTGCAAATGCAATAGCTACAGTGTAAGTTCCTGCAGTTAAGTTAGAAATACTGTAAGTGCCTTTACCATTATCAATGATGACTTCGTTGCCGTCGACTGTCACTTTGCCTGTGACGTTTGCATTGATTTCAATGTTAACGATTGCAGTTTCACCTACATTGATGTTTTCAACATTTGCAATCAGATTAGGGTTTTCCTTAGCTTTGACTGTGACCTTTTTGGTTGCGTTAGCTTTTACGTATTTGGCGTCGCCGAAGTAAACAGCAGCAATATCCAAATCACCGGCAGCCACATCTTTAATGCTTGTGCTTGCTTTACCGTCTTTTAAGGTAATGTTTGCACCATTGATTGCTACAATACCAGTAGCATTGGCTATTTCCACAGTCACGTCCAAATCGCTTCCTTCAATAGCTTCACCCTGAGTGATTACAATAGTAGGAGTCAATTTGGCAACAGTGAATGTTGCATTGACTTGTGCAGGATTAATGTTTTTATCTCCTTCGAATATGACATTGACACCATAGGTTCCTGCATCTTTGACAATTGCAAGAGAACCTACACCAGTACAGTTGATTGTATAGGTAATTCCATCAACTCTAACATTAACAATACCCCATCCGAATACAGTAATAGTTGTTGTCTCTCCAACAGTGACATCATTAACTTCAACTGTTAAATTGGCATCAATCTTATTGACAGTAATGTTTACAAGAGCACTTGAAGCAGTGAATCCTTCTTCAGGAACTGTTGTGACGTTTAATATGTAGTTACCGGCATCAAGACCGGAAACTGATATCACACCGTCATTGAATGTGACTTTAGCTTCATCATGGCCAATGACAAATGCTGTGATGTTCTTAGCCCCAACCAAGGAAACGTTTGCTGAACCTGTTTGATTGTAATCAAATGTGATATCATTGCTTAATGAAATTTCACTAGGCTCTTCAACAGTATTATTTACTTTAAAGTCGTATTGATAGAAGTCCCCTCCGTTAAAGACTGTTTCTTCACCATTGCCATAAACTACCCAGATGTGTGTGCCTTCATCTAAAACACCTAAATCTATTGCAACAGGCCCTTTGCCTATGATTTTGTCTAATGAATCTTTAAAGTAGATTTCATCATCTTTAAATATTACGTATTCATCATACCAACGTGAGAACCAATCATCTTCGTCAGGATAGAATTCTTCAGAGTCTGCGATGTTTATTGAAAGGGAATATTCATCCCAGTTTCCTTCAGAAATATCGGCGTAAAGCACTGTGTGCAGACCATCATCCTGACTGGATGATTTCATTTCAAAGTTCATGTTTCCTTTTTTGTTCATGACTGTGAAATTGCCCCTGCCGATTTCAACAGGATCATCATCGCCTTTAACAAGATAGACAACTGCTTCATATTCTCCAACATCCAATACTCCATATTCGTTTAAAGAGTATTCATTGAGCTGGCCGTCATTAAGTTCCCATAACTCCACAAGTTCCATTACGCCATCATCATTTTCCTCCCAGAACAATGTAGTGCTGTTGAATGCCAATTTATTATTTAAATATACCAGGATTCTGTTTGATTCGCTGAGTACATTGTCTCCAAATTGGAAAGTGAACAGGAATGGCTGACCGTTTTTGTATACGCGTTCTTTAAGAATATCCACTCCAGCATAATCTGGATCGAAGTTGCATGTGATGTTTTCATTGAAGAATTCTGTGTAAGTAGGACTGAGAGATTCACCAGCATATGCGAAATCAGAATAATTTAAAGATGAATGGTCATCCAAACCGCCAGGAATACTTGGGAAGTGCACAATTCTGATGTTGTAGGTACCGGATTCTGTGATACCTAAATCAGCCAAGGTTATGTTGATGTCAGGAGCGCCTTGAGTCCATGAAGTCAAGCGGAAGAGTTCAAGTTCGCTTCCCCAGTAGCTTGCAACATGTTCTAAAAATCCATCTTCATCAGGAGCCCAATTATCTAAATAATCCCAATCATCATTTCTCCAAATGCCTTCATTTTTCCAAGTATCATAGCTTATTCTTCCCAAATTCTCAACTTTTGTTCCATTTACATATACGATGAAGTATCCTCCACCCAAATCAAAGTAAATGGCTTGTCTGTTTGTTTCAGTCCAAAGGAATATTGCATTGTCTGATTCATGCCTCAAAAAGTCTCCAATGACATTGAAGTGGAATTGATTCTGTATATCCTCAGGAAGAACAATTGTGTAAAGATAGTCAGATTCTCTAAAACGTTTTTGTATCAGTGAATGGCCAGGGTAATGGAATGTGACAACCAAATCCTTATTCTCAGGAAGCTTATCGATGACTTCCTCAAGAGCAATGGAATACTGATAACCTACGCTGCCGTAGTCATATTCCTTATCACATTCTGACAGTTGTTTTGAGAATAATTCAGTTTCACCGTCACTGACAGTGATAGTTCCTTCGGTTATGTTTCGTGCATTTGAGATTGTTATGATAACAAAATTGCCATTGAAATTGGTTCCCATCAAATCAGGGTCATTAGTATCTTTAGTAGTCAGGTTACCGAAGAATACGGTATATTCCAAACGTTCAGGATCATAATCGTCATGACCTATGAAGTATGTGGTCTTATCTTCCACAATAATAATGCGAACATAATCTTCTTCATCCTCATCAGTGATAGCGGATTCACCATTTTTATGGAAAGCCTCTATTGTGAAAGTCAGCATGTCCTTATCATTTAAACCTGATAAATCAAGAACAACAGGATAATGATTTTCTATTTCAAGAGTTTCCTTGTCGAATTCATCTGTTTTTATTGTTTTTATGAGTTCACCATTCAATTCAACGTAAACGGTTCCAACTACATCTTCATAATCTTCATTGTCAGGTATGTATAAATATGCGACAAGAACATCTGAAGTTTTGTTGAATTCCATGTATCCGTCATCATCGAGAGTGATGAATCCGAACTCGATTTCTTCATGATACCAATCAGGATTATTTTCGTTCTCACCGTCAACGTGAGATATTTTGTAGCAATATACTTCATCTCCAGCAACATTTGTGACAGTAAGTGTGAATATTCTGAATGCACCGTCGGCTTCAAATCCTAAATCTTCCAAGGACCATACCTTCCAGTTTCCATAATCCTCAGGAGTTATTTCATAAGTTTCTTCATTAATTTTTTCCAATTCATCTCCTTCAATCTCTTTTTCAGTGATTATGGTTACTGTACCTTCGACGCCGTCAGGAACATATAGCCTGATGGTTTCGGTTGTGTACTGAATCATTGCCCTGAATGTTTCATTTTTAAATTCGGAAACTGAAATTGTTTCATTTATAAGTGTTTGAGCTTCCTCACCGTTGTCATATATGAGTTCAATGGCGTAGCTTCCTGCCTTGGAGATTCCTAGTTCTTCGACTCCCCAATCTTTATAGGCCCATCCATCTTCGTCATCTGTTTCAATTTCCCAATTGTCAATTTCTTCGCCATTTACTCTGACAATGATGTTTCCTTCAAATGCTGGAGGAATGTCCACGTTTAAAACGTCGCCTTCAGCGTCTGTGTAAAGAGTTCCCCTTTCATCTTCGCTGTTCCAGATGCCTGAATGGATTTCAGGATTATTCCAATAGAACCATTTACCATAACTGATTATTTCATCTTCACCGTCAAATACTGCAACGTGGAAATGGTATGAACGGTCATTTTCCAGTTCCAAATCACGAACTGACCATACGAATGGATTAGTGGAATCTTCAGGAGTAATTTCATAGAATAATTCATCAATGAATTCCATATCTCCTTCATCATCCCTATCAATGCGTACTGTTGCATTTGCGGAAGTGCCTTCAGGATAGTAAAGAATGAACTTAATATCTCTATCTTCATAGTTAATGTCTACTCTAAATGAGTTTTCATCCCATTCGACAACATACATTGTGCTTTCGCGGAGGGTTTCATCATTGTGTGTGACTTTGATGGAGTAGTTGCCCGCTTCGGTTATTCCCAAATCGTTTAAGTTCCACTCATTGTAAGTCCAGTCACCATCATTTTCGTAGTCTATTTCCCAATTGACCCTTTCTTCATCATCCACATAAACAATGATGTTTCCACCGAAGTATGGAGGAACATCAACATGCACTATATCGCCGTCACAGGCATCAAGGTAAAGTGTTCCCCTTTCATCAAGTGCATCCCAGATGTTTAAATAGATTCTCTCTTCATCATCTTCATCGTCATTGTAGAATGTGACGAATGCGGAAGTTTCAAGGATTTTATCTTCGCCTTCAAAGTAGGCAACAGTGATTTCATAGTCACCAGGACCTAATCCATTAAATGCACATGGGTAAATTTGGAAATCACCCTCATCATTTTTTGAATCCAATTGATCTAAAGGATATTCAAAAATCCAGTCATTGTCGGCAACGGTTATTACAATATTACCTCCGCAATATGCATATGCCTTGATTAGGACTACTTCATTCCAATCATTATCTAAATAATAGCGTTGATTTCCAAAGACTTCAATGCTGAGGTTTTCATTGCTTACCACATTTCTGTTGTATAGTCTGACTTCTACAGATTCAGATATCATATCCCTGCCTGCAATTGCCAAGTTTATAGTCATCTGATAAGCATCTTCACTGAAATCATATCCTATATGATAATTTTCAATGAAATAGCGTTTATATTCTGTATTTGTCCATCCGGAACCTCTCATATAATCCCAATATGGAGCTTCGTCACTGCCTTCAACAAACTCATCCAATGCTTTTGTAAATATTTCCTCATCATTGATGATTAAAGTGATGTTGGCATCGCTAATGTCTGATGGAATTTCAACATATGCCAGTCTGCCATTATCTGAGGAATTGATGATTGAAACCTCTTCGAAATAGATTGGGCTTACGACTTCAACCCTCATGCCTCTTTGGAGTTCATCCTCACCGACATAAATGTTGATGAAATATTCTCCTTTTTTGTCCATGTTCAATTCTGACAGGTTCCAATAAAGCTGATTCTCATCGTTCTTATCTGAAATTGGTTTTACAGAGGTGTGGAATGGTTCTTCATCGTCACCTTCCCTTACGGTTACAGTTATGTTTCCTTCACTTCCGTCAGGACAGTAGACTGCAAATATGCTGTTTTTGAAAAGAGCATTTGGTTGGAAAGTATCCATTTCAATTACTCTGAACTGACTGTAGTCAATGGCTTCAAGACCACTATATGACTCAAAGATTTGACCTACTTCAAGATTTTTAGGGTCATTTGTAAGGTAGATGTAAATTTTATATAATCTTGGTTCATTAATATTCAAATCAGAAGCAGTGAAATAGATATCATTATCATAGTCGCTTTCTTTGATTTCATAAGGACATTTCAAGAAAATTTCATCCTCATCATCTATTATGATGACAAAATATCCTTCTGTTCCTTCAGGACAGTATATTTTAATTAACTGTGCATCCCTATCGCTTATGTCAAAGGAATCGACCATTTCAATGTGATAAGGATCATCGTCATCATCCACATCATATTTCATCCTTTTTTCATATTCAAACACAACCTCATCATTTGAATATATTCCGAGAGTGATAGTTCTCCAGAAACCGTCACGAGCCAATCCATACTCCCAGAGGTTCCAGTCGCTCCATCCGGTGAAGTCAGCTATATCGAATGATTTGTTGCAAACAGTTTCCATATCATCATCATACTCTTTTACAGCGATTATCCTTAAAGTTCCTTCACTGCCTTCCGGACAATACAAACTGACTATCTCATCATCATCATTATAAACAGCCCTAAACTCATCGTTGTTGAATTCGTATACTGTTATTGTGATATTGTTTATGATTTCTTCATCATATTCAACAATTATTAAATAGTCGCCGGCTTGGGTGATATTCAAATCCTTCAATCCCCATTGATGATATCCGTATTCATTAATATCATCGAATTCAATGTCCCAATCAGCTCGAATGCCGTTTGCATAAACGGAAACTGTTCCTTCATATCCTTGTGGAACCCATACTGACACAATTTCATCTTCAGTGTCTGTGTAAATCTTATCTCCGTTGAACAAAGCATACATTTCGTCATCATCAGTAACATTTTCATCATATTCTTCAGAGCCGTCATCACCTGTGAAATTTCCCTCTCCATAGTCTGTCTCATTATCATCGCCGTCACCGTCCCCATCATCAGGATCAGTAATATCGTCTACATCACCACCAGTGGTGGAATTTCCGACAGCAACGGCCGTGTTTTCCAAACTTAAAATTTCATCATCAAGAGGAGTGCCGATATCAAAATCATCTCCTCCTGCAGCTGCCAGATTGTCAGCATCACCCGATGCACTGACAGCACCTAATGTTAAAATCGCCAGTAGCACAAATGCCACCAGCATTAGCTTTCTGTAATTCATAATAAATCACTTTAATTTAAGTTAACTTTATATTCAAATTGAACATACTATTATTTCTGATTTACATCCAATATATAAATATGCATTAAATCCTACCAACCATCCCTTTTCTCATGTTTAGGCGTGAATATTTGCATAGTTACATTCAAAAGTACAAAGAATATTAGTTGTTTAGGATAGTAAATATCCCTATTGTAAAATACAATTAAATACCGTGCCACTAATATATACGAACTTATAAAAAAAAGAAAAAATTAGCAGATGTTTACGGAACACCGCATAATTATTAATATAGAATATTTTGGTAATCATGCAAGTTTTCGCATGACTCCAAATACTAATCGTCATAATATCTCATGAAATCATCGGATTCTGGAGTTTCACTAAATTCCTTAATGAACTCATTCAAATCCCTGATGAACTCTTCTTTTCTCTTATCAAAATCCTCGATTTTGGAGTAGTCCTTTTTAATGGCAATGGTCATTATTATATCCTCAGTTTCAAGAGTCAGTTCAGGATACAATTCATCTAAAAAATCATCCATTTTACCCTCTTCCATGCTGTTGATGCGCTCTTGCAAGGTGTCCTGCTGCAATAGCTCCAACAAGAGACAGTTCCCCTGCTAAAACTGTACTTGCAACAATTTCTGCAAATTCTTTTGCATGGCCTGAACCGGCAACACCAAGGATTTCCAGACCTTCGTGAGCCACTTCAAGACCTGTTCCCCCACCGACAGTGGCTACAGGCAAGTCAGGCAAGTTTACTGAAAAATATAAATCTCCGTTTCTATTTTCTGCAGTTGTAATACCCAATGAACCTTCCACAACATGGGCTGCATCCTGACCGGTGGCTAAAAATATCGCTGCAACCATATTTGCATAATGAGCATTATATGCCATTGCTCCGGAAGCTGCAGAACCAATCAGGTTTTTAGCGACATTCACTTCAACAATGGAATCAGTAGTTGTCTTTAATTTTTTCTCAACAATGTCCTTTGGTATTAAAATATCTGCCACAACGCTCTTTCCTCTTCCTTCAACGATGTTTATTGCGGCAGGCTTTTTGTCAACGCAAACGTTACCGCTTAATGCAAGGTGAGTTGCGATGGTGTCGCTTGCTAATTTGTCCAGAATTTTTTCGGTTGCGATTGTAACCATATTCATTCCCATACTGTCTCCGGTAGAGTAGACAAAACGAGGATAAACATAGTTTCCAACAATCAAAATAGGATCTATTTTTATTAGTTTGCCGTGGGAAGTTGTGCTTTCGGCAATTTCTTTCAATTCATCAAAATTATCAACAAACCATTGCTTTGTTTTCAGAGCATCAACTGCATTTTCACATTTGATTGCAGGAGCTCTTGTCATTATATCAGATATTACTCTTGCATTGACACCGCCGGATGCAGTAATTGTGGATGCGCCCCTGTTGATTGAAGCGACAAGCGCTCCTTCGGATGTTGCAAGAGGAACAAATACTTCCCTTTTGCAATATTCACCATTGATTTTTAATGGTCCTGCAATTCCCATCGGAAGCTGCAAAACTCCGATTGAGTTTTCAATATTTCTGGCAGATGCACGTTCCATATCCAAAGTATAATTTGATATGTTCGGCAATTCGATTGAATATTTCTGCTCGAGAAATTCCCGCCTAATGTCTGTTGCCTCTTTGGCTGAAACTTCACCATCAACCTGATAGAGCTTCATTTCACCATTCAATAATTTATCGATAATTTCCTGATTTGACATTACATAACCTTTTTGAGTAAATCTACAATTTCAGACGGTTTGACCGCTACTTCAACACCCGCTTCATTTAAAGCTTTGGTTTTACTTTCAACAGTACCTGAAGAACCCTGAATGATTGCTCCTGCATGTCCCATTCTTTTGCCCGGAGGAGCAGTCCTTCCTGCGATGTATGATACAACAGGTTTTGAAAATTCTTCAGCGATGTATTTACCTGCTCTTTCTTCTGCTGTTCCACCAATTTCACCAATCAAAACAACAGCATCAGTATCATCATCCTTATCAAATCTTTTTAAGATGTCAACATAGTTATTTCCGGTAACTGGGTCTCCGCCAATACCGACAGCAGTACTTTGACCGATTCCTGCATTTGTAAGTTCGCTTGCAATTTCATAAGTTAGAGTACCGCTTCTTGAAATTACGCCCACATTACCTTCCTTGAAAATATGAGTTGGCATGATACCTAATTTGCCGACACCCGGAGAAATGATTCCTGGAGTATTCGGACCGATTATAGTTGTTCCCATTTCCTTTGCGTATGCCATTATCTTCATGCTGTCATGAACAGGAATATGTTCTGAAATGATAACAACCAAATCCAAGTGTCTGATTGCTTCAAATGCAGCATCCTTTGCAAATCTTGCAGGCACAAAAATAATGGAAGCGTTAATGTCAACTTCCTCTGTTGCCTCTTCGATTGAGTTGAAAATCGGAACTTGGTCTAAAAACTTTTGGCCTCCTTTTCCAGGAGTAAGGCCAGCAACAATATTGGTATTGTATTTTAACATCTGTTCAGTATGAAAGGAACCTTGTTTACCGGTAATACCTTGAACTAAACATTTTGTATCTTCATTTAATAAAATCATAATATGTCTCCTATCTTAAAATTCTGGTTTTATTTTCAAACGGAACCGCAAGATCAATGACATTACCGTTCATTAATGCAGTGGCGGAAAATATGACACTGCCCGGCAAGACATTGCAGGTTGTTCCTCTTTTAACTAAATAAGTATTCTTATTTCCAAGCGCTGCTCCAATCATTGCACCGGCAACCACTCCAACGGATTCAATATTTTCAATAGTAGCCACTACAACAGGGTCATCTGTTTCCGGTGAAACATATCCGACACCAGGAATTTCTCTTATTTTCGGCTCAATATAATCAGATACGTCAGTTACATTTTTCATTCCTTTTGCAGCTTCAATTGCTGAGTTGGCGACATCTGCTACAAATGGTTCTCCCCCATATGTATCAAAGCCCAAAACAATAGCATCCGGAAATCTATCTGGTCTGATGCTGGCTTCAGCATATGAAACTCCCTCTCCAGCATCTTCGGGAGTCTTTGAAATACCGGACAAATCCCCCAGATTTTCAGCACTCATTTTTAAAACATTGATTATGCCTTCATTTACAGCTTCAAGCAAATCGTCCTCAACAAATGCACTTACGACAACATCATCACCAGTGATATTGGTTAAAGCGACATCCCTTGCGCCCAATTCCTTAACCGTATGAAGGTTTTTTTCAATAGTTTCTACTAGCTCGGCGCTACA
>Ga0310696_10008334_pt1 | contig 12099 bp, 7 predicted proteins | sample AusTroGonzalo_MG_4_FD_203885 | JGI IMG/M metagenome (GOLD analysis project Ga0310696, IMG submission 203885) | Bovine rumen microbial communities from tropical cattle in Woodstock, Queensland, Australia - Gonzalo_02 (v2) (version 2) | ecosystem: Host-associated > Mammals > Digestive system >... | reverse complement strand
CCACTGTCGCCTATCTGGAAATTTGAGGATTATGGTTATGAAAACATAGCTGCTCTAATACATACGATTCCTATTTATCTTCGTGATTCAAGACCTGAAGAAATCCGTGACGAAAATAGCATTATAGACATATTGGGAGCATATTATTCTAATCGAAAAGGTGATAGCCCATATATAGAGTTATATTTGAAGGCTATTGATGGTTCAACCAACAATGATGACAATCTCTTCAAATGGCTTTTTACTAAAGTCCTAATTCATGAATTTGCTCACTCAGCCTTAGATATATTCAATTTGGAACATACACCCCAGTCAGAAAAAGTATTTTATTCTACAGAATTTGGCAGGTGGCGCGAAGAGTCAATGGCGAATGCCGTAGCTCTTAGAATAATAAAGGATTATGGAAATGAAGATTTCTATGCTTATTCCAAACAATTTATGCAATCGCAACCCCAAGAGTATGCACTTGGTGTGTTGATGGAAGACTTTGGCTATTGGGATTTCAGAAGCGTTTTTGATTCGAAAAAGGATGGGGTTGATTCTAAGTTACAACAAGAGTGGCTGAAATATGTAAAAGGTACTCCCAATTGGGAAGGATTGAATAAATGGAATGAATTGCTAGATAGTGAATATGTCTATACTTTCGAAGATAAATACTATACATCGGAAGAGGAACTTGTATATTCCATTGTAAGGAAAGTACTTTCTGACTATGAAAGCAAAAATGGTGATAAGATGTCATTTGATACATTTAGTTCACTATTTCCATATATCAGAACAGGTGCAGAGATGTCATACGAACCTAAACAGAATGTCATAGGAGATAGCCGATATAAGAATAGTATTAGTTTGGCTGATGGTGATTATTTTTTGTATTATTTCTGGAACAATGAATCTCTACATAAGTTTATAGCAAAAATCGAAGTCAATTTAATTGAATACAAAAATTACTCAGAAACATTACCGTACATTCTGAAAAAATATTCAATAAATAATTGGTAAATATAGGATTCCAACGAAATAATAATATGGAGCAAGATAAAATAAATAACGAATTAAGTTTGAAAGCCATACCCGATTTATATGGCAAAAACTTTTTCATACCAGACTATCAAAGAGGTTATCGCTGGGGCACAAGGCAGGTGGAGCAACTGATGAGTGACCTTTGTAATTTCTTTAGAAATGAAGGTAAAGGTGATTTCTATTGTCTCCAACCTATAGTAGTAAAGGAACTCACCGAAGAGGAAAAAATCACATACAACCTCCATTCTGCTACAGATGATAATCGTTGGTATGAGGTTATTGATGGGCAACAGCGTCTCACTACAATACGCATAATTCTTGCGTTGTTTAAAAAGTTGGGATTCTTCAAGGATATGTTCACCATAATGTATAAGACCCGCCCTTCACTTGGTATAATATTTGACAAATTCATTTACGACTATGACAAGGACGAATATGGTATCACCGTGGAGAATGAACAATGTCTTGATATAGATACTTGGCACATACTTCAAGCAGCAAAGTGTATTTTGGCGTGGTTGCAGGAAAACAAAAAAGAAGGAATGGGACTTGAATTTTTCACAGGTGTCTTCAAACAGCATTTCACCCAGCTGAAAGGTATAAATGGCCAAAAGTCAGTTCAAGTTATATGGTATGAATTGCGTGACAATAGTGATCCTAACGCTACTTTCAAACGCTTAAACGACAAAAAGGTGGCTCTCAATAACGCCGAACTAATCCGAGCCATGTTCCTGTCCGACTCTGCAGAATATGAGTGTGACGAGTCTGTAATAGACGGGTATCCCGAAGAAGTACAGAGCATCGTTAAAGAAAGAGAGAAAGTCCGTAAGCAATCTCACATCGTAGAGCAATGGGACATTATAGAGAAGCAACTGCGTCAGCCAAACTTCTGGGCATTCGTAAAGGATGACGCATCAGACGAAGGCTATAGTTGCCGTATTGAGTATCTGTTTGACCTTATATCAAAAAAGAGCAAAAAAGAACAAGACGAACTCTATACCTATCTCCGATTTGACGAAATGGTCAAAAAACACAATGGTGTTAAAGGTTTGTGGGATTTGTGGATTAAGGTGGAAAGCAATTTTGATACTTTGTTGTCTTGGTATCAGAAGCGTGACTACTACCATAAGATAGGCTACCTTATTGCAGAGGAAGGGTCAAGCATTCTTGTTGAACTGCTTGATTTGTCAACGAAACAGACGAAGACTCGTTTTGAAAAAAACATCAATTGGCGCATCAAAAAAAATATGATGATAAGTGTGGGTGATGACATTTACACATACAGTTACGATGATGACAAACAGAAATCAAAACTAGGAAGCATACTATTCTTCTATAATGTGGAGTCAACTCGTTTAGCGAAAACACATGACAACTTTCCATTTGAGTTGTATAAGAAAGAGAACTGGACATTGGAGCACATTCATGCCCAGAACTCCGAGCGCATAGACCGTAACGACAAGGCAAAGTGGGCAGAGTGGATAGACTTGAATATGAAGGCTCTTGAACGCCTAAAAACAAGATTTGGAAAAGGGCACAAATATGACCCTTCCAGTGTAATCCAGTTATTAAGAACTGATAAAGAGAGAGTAAATGAAAGCGACTATGTATTCGATACCTTCACAAGGTGCTTCGACAGCGTGAATGACTATTACAACAAGATGGCAATAGATGAAGGAGGCTCTCCTGAGATACATACCATATCAAACATGGCATTACTGAGTGGAAGTATCAATTCATCAATCAGCAATTCTGTGTTTGAAGTTAAACGTCAGATAATAATGGAGAAGGATGCAAGCGGAGAGTATATTCCTTATTGCACACGTCTTGTGTTTTTGAAGTACTACAACAAGCGCAATGATGATTTCAGTGTTCAGCAATCTTTCTACTGGAGTGAAAATGACAGAAAGAAATACCAAGAAAACATCGAAGAAGTCTTAAAAGATGTCTTGGCTGCAAAAGACCCGGAGGAAGAAGAGAAGAAAGCGAAGGAGAAAGAAAACATAGCATTAAAACTTGAGGAAACAAATGGCAAACAATAATATAGGACAGTTGAATACATTCCGTCAACTACTTGACGAAGAGAAGAGCATAATTATTCCGAAGGTGCAGCGCGACTATGCCTACGGTAGACAAGAGGAAAAGGTGCAGGGAATCCTTGACGGTATGCTCACCAGTATCATAGAGGCAGTTAGAGATGATTCCAATATTATCCTAGATTTCGTTTATGGCGGGACATATGTCCATAAGAGTGACAAGAAGGCTGGTCTGATTCCTCTTGATGGTCAGCAACGACTTACTACTCTTTTCTTGCTTCATTTTTATGCTTCTTTGCTTGGGGATGAGGAAGGAAATCCGATCAATCAGAATGTAGAGATATTGACAAGGTTCAGATATGAAACACGCCAGTCTGCAACAGAGTTCTGCACCAATCTTATTAGAAGTATTCGCCCCAATCTAATAAAGAACTACAAGCCTCAAAATAACAACATCAAGGCTCTAATCGTTGATGATGCTTATTACTTGAGCACATACGATAGTGACCCAACAATCATATCCATGCTCAACGTGCTGGATAAGATAGAGAAGAAATGTACTGAACTTGGTGCATTACATCTTAATCCATGCTTGTGGAAACGTCTCACGGAGAGACGTAACATTGAATTCTATAAGTTGTCGCTCGACGACTTTGGACTTACAGACGATCTCTTCATAAAAATGAATGCTCGTGGAAAGAAGCTTACAGCGTTTGAGATATTCAAATCCGACATTATTGCCGCTATTAAGAAGGTCGATGAAAATTTGAAGGATGATTTCTCAAAAGACATGGACACAAAATGGATTGATATCGTCTGGGATTATACGGATAAGGCCATTGACTATAAACGTAAACGTCTGCCATTGGTTATTACGAATGAAGCTGACACGTATTATTCCAATCTGTTCCATAACATCTTCCGTGTTGAGTACTATCGTCGTAATCTTGGTGCTAATGGTTTTGAAGAGCAAGACATTAACGGCATTTTCAAGGATAAAGAAGGTGTTGAGAGCGTAATGGATATGTTTAAAACCCTTTGTTTAATACACAAGAATGAGAGATTCAATGGTCTTTGGCGTAAATGTTTTTACATGAGTGAGGATGTTGTAGGAAAAGATGATTCAATCAGACTTTTTTGGAAGCAGAAAAAAGAGTCCGTTTTTGAGCTTGCCATGCATGGAGAACTAACCGTACCAGAAGTCGTATATTTGTACTCGATGTATTTACTATACAATCAAGGCGCTGACGAACAATCCAAGAAGCGTTGCCTTAGAATAATCCGTAACTTAATAACTGCCAATGTCCGTGTCGACGATGCCCGTACCGACAAACTGTCAAGTTTCCTTGTAGAAGTGAAGTATGTTATTGACCATAAAGGCATAGATACTTATTATAAGTCTGAATTGAACATAGATGGTAAAAAACACAAACTCGCTTTCATACAAAATGCGTGGAATGAGGAGTTTGTCAAACAAAACTGTCTTGACCATGAAAGTTATGAAAAACTTCTCAGATATGAGAATCACCAGATACTACAGTGCTCATTGTCTCTGTTTATAGAATACTGTCTAGGACCACTAGATGATTTGAAAGACATGAAACCTGTGGAATTGCATGATACGACAAAACTCTTTGAACTGCTTAAGAAGTTTGAGACAATATACTCCAACGACTATCTTACCTATTTCGATAAGATACGTATTGCATTACTTGACAAAGATATTGAATACATGCAGTATGACGCTTACATGGAGAAAGATAGGAAAGTCAAACGCCGTTACTTTATAACCAAGACAACAGAACTGAGTGATTTCTATATCAAATATGCACAGAGGCGTAATCAAGAGAAAATATTGGAAATATTGGAGAATTTGCAACTCCAATCAATTTGTTTGGAACCAAAAGAATCGTGCAATCGTTTTAATAAAAAAGAAGATTGGCAATATTATATAGCAAAATATCCTAAAGAGTCCACTCATCAAGGGACTCGCTATGGAATAGGTGTTTGGGATGACTTCTCTAAATACCCTCTCGACCTGATACTTCTTAACAGTTCTCAGCACAGCGAGGGTAATCTTGAATGGATGATGATGACATACCTATTAATGAAAGTACTAAAAGACGGCGAAGGCGGCGATAGGTATTATCTTGATGAGCATGGTTGTCACCCTATATCAATGGAAAGCGGTTCTGCCATACAATTCAAGCATGGCAAGTGGCTTATAGAGTGCAGTAAAGATATATCTTCTATTATTCAGGAGAAGTATCCAAATCTAAGCATTGAGTCAGAAGATGGGAAGATTACAGTAGACTTCGGTGATAGTAATTATAATTGGGATTATATTGAACTTGGCAAGAAGCTAGTAGAGATATTGGAAGGAGCCAACGAGATATTTGTAGAATAACTGAAGGAAGGATATTATTCACTGTATACAATTGTCTAGACATCATAAAGCAATCCCACCGAACAGTTTAAAGTTCGGCGGGATTGCTTGTCTCAATAGAACATCGTATGTTTTTAGCCTTGTTAATCACAAAGTTTTTTTGAATTTTATGCCAATTGATTCTATATTACCGTGAAAACAATAAAGAATGTGTATTATGAAACTTAAGATTACAAAAGACACAAAGGCGCTGACAGTAGTTTACAGTGATCATGATGAGGTAATGGCTGACAATTCAAAAAGTGGCAGTGTAACTGCCGCTAAGTTTGAAAACAAAGAGATGACAGGAGTCATTATAGGTGAAGGCTATTCTACTATTGATATGAATGCTTTTAAGGATTGTGATTCTTTGATATCGGTTACAATTCCGTCGTCATTGGAAAGGATTGACGCTGATGCGTTTGCCGGTTGTTCTGCTTTGCAGAAGATTATAGTAAAAGGCACGCTGAATGAGGTGGATTGCTGGTTTGACAACAGAAGAGTTGCTAAAATTACCCTGCATAATCCTACATCGGATTTTCTTGTTGAGAATCTGAAAAAAGGATACGCTATGGATCTATATTTTGAGGGTCGCTACAGGGATGATTTTTGGGACTAAAAAATTTTGTATCTTTACATGTTCAAACTATAAAAGCATTATATATGAAAGGGCTGTCAAAATCAAGATACACTGCTTTCTGCCAATGCCCCAAGAACCTTTGGCTCAATGTGTATAAACCCGAAGAGGCTGTTATTGATGATTCGGCTAAGGCGCGTTTTGAAGAGGGTAACAAAGTGGGGGACCTGGCGATGGGTCTTTTTGGACCTTATAAGGAGGCGCATGCCGAGAAACCGGATGGCGGGTTGGATCTGGCTGCTATGGTGGAGCAGACTAAGCAGTGGATGGAACAGGGAGTGGATATTATCTGTGAGGCATCATTCACTTATAAGCGTGTACATAGATTTGAGAACGTGTTGATGCTTCCGGATTTACCTTTGGGAAGGATTAGAGAAGAATCGCATTATTGCGCAGTGGATATTCTGCGCCGCAATGGTGACGGTTGGGATATCTATGAAGTAAAAAGCAGCACTTATCATGATGATGCACATGATACAGCCAAGAATCTGCTGGTTTACACCCGTGATATTGCTTATCAGAAATGGGTGCTGACCAATTGTAACGTTAATGTGAAGCATTGCTATCTGGTGCGTTTGGACAGCAACTATGAGCGTGGCAAGGAACTGGATATACACGCGCTGTTCCATATAAAGAATATGGATGACCTGGTGGCTAATGAGTATGTTAAGGTTGCTGATAACGTTCATCATGCCAATAAAGTGTTGGCTGGAAATGAGCCTGATGAGCCTATAGCTCTGCATTGTCATGAGCCATATGACTGCGCATTTTTCCAGTACTGCACCAAGGGTATGACGTATCCTAATGTGTTCAACCTTTACCGCATGGATTTTCAGCGCAAGTGTGAACTGTACAATCAGGGTAAGATATATTACAAGGACCTTGTTAATGAAGATTTGAATGATATACAGCGTATCCAGGTGGAGACCAGTCTGAATAACACGCAGTTAGTTACTGCTTCAGAGATACGTGAATTCCTTAAGAAACTGTCTTATCCGCTGTATTTTCTGGATTTTGAGACCATGCAGTTTGCTGTTCCTGAATATGAAGGTACTAGGCCGTATCAGCAGATAACGTTCCAGTATTCTCTGCACTGGATTGAAAAAGCAGGTGAAAAAGAAAAACATACTGGTTTTTTAGGTGATTCAGTTCATGACCCGCGTAGGGCTTTGGCCGAGAAACTGTGTGAGGATATTCCAATGGGTGTGTGCACTACCGCTTACAATAAGAGTTTTGAGTGCGGGCGTATAAGGGAATTGGCCAAGGCTTTTCCTGATTTGAGTGCTCATTTGCTGGATATAGAAAAAAACATTGTTGACCTTATTGAGCCTTTCCGCAAGAAGATGGCTTATCTGCCTGATATGAACGGCTCATTCAGCATAAAGCATGTGCTGCCGGCATTGTACCCCAATGATCCTACATTGAACTATGCCAGTCTGAAAGGTTCTGTACATAACGGCGGTGAAGCTATGACCATATATCCTAAGATTGCCGAAATGAATGATGCTGATGCAAAGGCTGCATGGGATTCACTCTGGGATTACTGCCGTCTGGATACGCTTGCTATGGTAAGAGTGTGGGAGAAGCTTGTTGATATGTCTAATAAATAGGGATATGGAAACTACCGAATCAAAAAAGACATTCAAACAATTACTGGCAGAGGTTTTTGATGAGGATTTCAGCACAAATTCACCCAAGTGGACCAACTATCTGGATATTGCCATCATAGTGATGATTGTGCTGAGCACGGTATCTGTGTTTCTTGGTACATTCCAACTGTCTCCCGGTTTTGCTCGTGGGCTTAAGGTTTTTGACTGGTTTGTCCAGATATTCTTTACCGTTGAGGTTTCACTGCGCATTTGGGCTGCCGATGAGATTGATGATAAGTACCGCAATTTTAAGGGGCGGGTACGCTATTGCCTCTCTTTTTATGGTCTGATAGACTTTCTGGCTACTTATCCCGTATGGTTGGGACTGATTTGCCCGTCGCTGATACCTATAGGCATAATCCAGTCGTTCCGTGTACTCCGCGTGGCCCGTCTGTTCCGGGTGTTCCTCTATTTTAAGGCGTTCCGTTTTCTGAGCACCGCCATAAGCAGCAAGAAGAAGGAGATATTGGTGTCACTGGAGTTTATTATGGTTGTTACAATTGTGCTTTCATTCATATTGTATCTGGTGGAGCATGATTCAAATCCGGTGATGATTAAGGATGGCTGGCATTCTATTGTATGGGCATTTGCCAAATACCTGGGCGATCCGGGAAAGATAGCTGATACGCCGTTGGTTACAACGGCCGGACATATTATTGCATTCCTGGTAGGAGTTATGGGAGTTGCCATATTTGTGGTTCCAATAGGTTTCCTTAGCGCTGGTTTCCAGGAGGCTGTTGAGAAAGACAAACATAATGCTGAACTGGAAGAATACAGAGAGAAGATTTCAAGATCATTCCGCCGCACCGGGAACAAGTCTTTCAAGGGATATCTTGATGAACATGCTGATATTGTTGATGAGCGTTTCAAGACCCTTAATTTTGTGCCGCAACGCATGCCTGTATCCAAGCTACAGGTGCGTCAGGGATTGACTCTTGATAATGTTATAGAGACTTGTAAGGAATCAAAAGAATTCAGGCTTAAGAATCTGTCGGCCGCTTTGAGTGATGAAGAATTGGCGCCAGACCGATTCATTGTGGAGCATTTTCCGCTTAACAGAGAGTATGGCTGTTATAAACCCCGTAAATCAAACGTGACTATAGTATGTCCTTCAAGCTTGGATGAAGTGGGTATTGGATGGTTTACGTACTATCTGGCCAAGATGGGCGGTTTTAATTACATAAGCCATGAAATCAAGGATGACAGTGATGGCGAGGATTCATACTATAATCTCTCTCCAAAACCATCAGAATCAGCTGAAAAACGTAGGGAGGAGTTTCTGAAAGACTTGACTGCAGACGAGAGTGTCAAATGGGTTATAATCTTTGTTACGCACGTAAAAAATTCGGATAACACAGTTGATTTTCATTTCTCGGCTGCAAGGAAGAACGGCTTGGATTGTACTGTTGAGGATTTGGATACTTACAAACGTTTTACGGAACGCTTTACAGACTTGATGAAGCGGGAATTTGAGCTTGATACAGTTGCGCCTTCAGGGCGCCACCCGCTGCTGAAGAAAAATCTGGGCTATGAGATAAGGAAAAGACGGCCAGGAACCAATGTCTTTGTGCTGCGGCCTTCATCAGAACTGATGAATTTCAATACACACAAATTGGCTATAGCTTACAGAATGGCTCTGCTAATTAGTGAGCAATTTGATAACGGACGCGGAATGACGGCTGATGACTGTGCAGATTTCAAGAAAGGTGGTTTGGGCTTTGCTGAAAAAAAGTCTGATGATAAGGATAGAAAGAAATTGGATAATAAAAAATAAGAGGAAAGTATCTAATTAAGTATGCTCTCAAAAGATTGATAAAACCTTTTGGGAGCATTTTTTTATGCCTTATTATGTGTGTGTTTTGAATTTTTCTGAATTCGTTTCTATATTATGACCGAAAGATTGTTTACGGTTTATAGAAATGAATAAAATGAAGAAAAAGAACAAGACACAGCTGTTTAATGAAGGCAAGCGTTTGATATCTGAAGGTGGCCTGCTGGGCGGACTTGAAATGATTGAGGAGGCATCGGCAGCAGGAAGCGTAAAGGCATCAGGGTTTCTGGCTTTTGGTTTCTATGTGGGGCGTGACGGGATTCCACGTGACTATGTTATGGCAGAAAAGTATCTCCTGGTGTTTGTGTCACAGGCTAGTCCCAACAATCCTGACTATGCCGATGCCCACAGATTTCTGGGATGCATATATGGTTTTGGAGAGGCCGGCAAGAAGGATATCAAGAAGGCGCTATACCACTTTAAGATTAGCGCCGAACATGGTGATATGATTGCCGAATATTATCACGGGCTGCTGACAGAGAAACGTGATGACAGACAGATTAAATGGATATTAATGCCATTGATTCTGAGTGTGATATTTGGACTTTCCTGGCTCAGTTTCAGATATGGGTTCAACCAGACGCTGGGTACTATCATCAGTGTTGTTATAACAGTTGCCATTGTGCTGGTGTATGTTTATCATGATAAGAAGGAATGGTTGGATATTCAGCAAGAGAAATAAGAAAAGAAGCTAAAGCTTTGCAGCATAGGTTACAGTCAGTAACAGACCCTGAAGAAAGAAAACAGCTGGCAAGGCAGATGAATGATCTGTTTGCCCAAGCAGCACGGCTAAGGAAAGAGGCTAAGCACCAGCATTACCAGGAGGAGAGCATAGAACGTGAATTCCTGAGCCTGAAAGCAGATCTTTTGTAATGTTTATGAATGATTGTTATGAGCGTATCTGTTAAGATTGACTATTTGCCCCGAGTGAACTATGCCATGATGAATAGTGGCATTGAGGTACTGAATCAGCTCGTGCTTGAGAACCTGGATGATCATGATTGGAATCAGGTGATTGTACGGATTAGCGGTGAGTACATAAAAGAGTGCATATCGGGGGTGGAGTTGCTAAGGGTGGGCCAGCCGGTTCATGTCTTGAATGTGCAGATTGTACCTGATATTTCTATACTGAGTGAAATAACAGAGGCAGTTAATACATCATTCAGGCTTACTGTAATGTGTGGTGACAATATCATTTATGAAAAGGAATATTCAATATCACTGCTTACTTATGACCAGTGGGCAGGCAGCGGAATAATGCCTGAGCATTTGGCCGCTTTTGTGGTTCCTAACAATCCTTATCTGCCCAGGATTAAACTTAAAGCAGCCGGATATCTGGAGAAATGGACGGGTTCAGCATCATTTAATGAATACCAGACGCAGGACAGGAATAGGGTGAGGGCACAGGTTGCTGCCATTTACCATGCATTGAGGGATGAGGGTATAATATATTCGGCTCCTCCCGCCAGTTTTGAACAGACGGGGCAGCGCATACGTTTGGCAGACAAAGTTCTTGAAGACAAGACAGGCACTTGCATTGACACCAGTCTGCTTATTGCTTCATGTCTTGAAGAGGCCGGGATTTACCCTCTTATTATAATGCTATATGGTCACGCTATGGTGGGTGCATGGCTCACACCCAATGTGTTCCCGCAAATGGTGTGTGATGATGCCAGCTATCTGCTTAAAGAGATGGCCGATGGGAACAACAATATTGTTCTGCTGGAATCAACTGCAATAACATCGACTGAGAACATCAGTTTTGAAGAAGCTGTATTAAAGGCAACGGTTAAAGTAAGGGATGAGAACAGTTTCAGGTATTTTGTTGATATACACCGTTGCCGGTTGGGTAATATCAGGCCATTGCCGCAACGTGTTGAGAGGGACGGTAAATGGATTTTTGTGAATGAGGGGTTGGACCACGATAACCCAATAGGTGATGTGATTAACTTTAATCACTATGACTTGAGGCTGGATGATAACGGCAAGCCTGTAACAAAACAGATGTTATGGGAACGCAAACTGCTTGATTTCTCACTGCGAAACAATCTGATCAATACCAGACTTGGCCGTAAGGTTATTCCTTTTGTATCTTTTGAGATTGACAGAATTGAGGATTATCTTGAGAATGGAGATGATTTCAGCATAACACCGTTCCCGGATATAAAACTGTATCCCAATGATGACGGGATGTATGATTCTGTTGGACAGGCACAGGAATACAGGGCGTTTGTATCGGAGTTTATAGGTAGCCGTAAAATAGTATCTTACCTGACAGAATATGAATTGCAGAATGCCCTGAAGCATGTATATAGAACGGCAAGGACATCTATTGAAGAGAATGGCGCCAACAGCCTGTTCCTGGCTCTGGGTATGCTTAAGTGGTATGAGAATGCCAGGAGTGAACAACCGCGTTTTGCTCCGATATTGCTGCTGCCCGTAGATATTATACGCAGAAGCAACAACAACTATATTATAAGAAAGCGTGATGCAGAAGC
>Ga0310696_10008333_pt1 | contig 12099 bp, 7 predicted proteins | sample AusTroGonzalo_MG_4_FD_203885 | JGI IMG/M metagenome (GOLD analysis project Ga0310696, IMG submission 203885) | Bovine rumen microbial communities from tropical cattle in Woodstock, Queensland, Australia - Gonzalo_02 (v2) (version 2) | ecosystem: Host-associated > Mammals > Digestive system >... | reverse complement strand
CTACGGAATGCTTCAGTAGATATCGGATGGTTTTACGGAACTGAAAAACAATGAGAAAGCGGGTCTGCCGTGATGACAGTCCCGCTTTTTTGTGTTTCATATGATTACTGCTTGGCCGGTTCCTTTGATGCGTTCAACCGCTTTTGGGCAGTGGAGAGCATCAGCTTGATACGGTTCAGCTGGTTTACCTCGCTGGCACCGGGATCATAGTCAACGGCCACGATGTTGGACTCGGGATGACGGAGACGAAGCTCCTTGATGACACCCTTGCCGACAATGTGGTTCGGAAGGCAGGCAAACGGCTGTGTACAGACGATGTTCGGCGCGCCTTCCTCGATGAGCTCCAACATTTCCGCGGTGAGAAACCAGCCCTCGCCGGTCATGTTGCCCACCGATACGATGGGAGCGGCTTTCTCCGCAAGGTCCTTGATGTGCGAAGGCGCGGTGAAGCGTTTGCTCGCAGCCAGAGCCTTTCTCGCGGGTTTGCGGAACCATTCGATCAGCCGGATGGCAAGGTTGTTGTACCTTGCTTCCTTTTTGCTCTTCCCGAGGAATTCGGACTTGAAGTTGCAGTCGTAACAGCAGTAGAGGAAGAAGTCCAGAAGGTCAGGGCAGACCGCCTCTGCACCTTCCTGTTCCAAAAGCTCCACAAGGTGGTTGTTGGCGGTGGGAAGGAACTTCACTAAGATCTCGCCGACAACGCCGACTCGAGGCTTCTTAAGACCTTCCACAACGGGAAGCTCATCGAATTCCTTTACGATGTCGCGGCAGTTCTTCTTGAACTTACCAAGACGCCCCTTGACGACATCCTTTGCGCAGATGGCGTTCCATTTTTCATATAATGCGTCTGCGGAGCCGGGTACGAGCTCATAGGGCCGCACACGGTAGAGAACGCGCATGAAAATATCGCCGTAGATCAGGGCTTCCAAGGCGCTCTTGAGCAAACTCGGCGTATACTCGAGTCCCGGATTTTTCTCGATACCGCTGGTGCTGATGGAGATAACCGGGATATGACCCATGCTGGCCTTCTGAAGGGCCCGGCGGATAAATCCGATGTAGTTGGTGGCACGGCAGCCGCCGCCGGTCTGGGAGATCATGACGGCCACGCGGTTTAAGTCGTATTTGCCGGACTGGAGTGCGCTCATGATCTGGCCGACCACAATCAGGGACGGGTAGCAGGCGTCGTTGTTTACGTACTGCAGACCAACGTCGATGGCGTCGCGGTTGTCGTTGCTGTCAAGCACTTCAATGTTATATCCGTGAGCACGGAGTGCAGGCTCGATCAAGCGGAAATGGATCGGTGACATCTGAGGCGCGAGCAGCGTGTAATTCTTGCGCATATCCTCGGTGAAGATCACGCGATTGTGTGCCGAAGAGTAAACCGGTGCGGACACGTGCTTCTTTTTGCGCTCACGAACGGCAGACAGAAGCGAACGGACGCGGATGCGCGCTGCACCGAGGTTGTTGACCTCATCGATCTTGAGAACCGTGTAAATCTTGCCTGCAGTGGTAAGAATATCACTCACTCCGTCGGTCGTGACGGCGTCGAGACCGCAGCCGAAGGAGTTCAGCTGGATCAGCTCGAGATTTTCCTGCGTGCGGACAAAGGCCGCTGCGTTGTACAGTCTTGTGTGGTACATCCACTGGTCGACAACGATCATCGGGCGGTCTACGCACCCCAGATGGGATACGGAATCCTCCGTGAGAACGGCAACTCCGTAGGAGCAGATCATATCCGGGATACCATGATGGATCTCGGGGTCGATATGGTACGGACGGCCCGCAAGAACGATACCCATGCGGCCGGTTTCCTTCAGGTAGGCAAGGGTTTCCTCGCCTTTGCGGCGGATATCCTCCTTGATCGCCATCTGTTCTTCCCAGGCAGCGTGAGCGGCGTCACGGATTTCCTGTTTTGCGATTCCCTTCGCAGTAAAATGACGCACCAGTCCGTCGGTGATGATCTTCTCGTTTTCAAAGGAGAAGAACGGGTTCTCATAGACGACGTCGGTGGTTTTCAATTCGTCGACGTTGTTTTTGATATTTTCCCCGTAGGACGTGACGATCGGGCAGTTGTAATGGTTGCCGGCGCCCTCATCCTCCTTGTGCTCATAAGGAATGCAGGGGTAGAAGATATACGGAACCTTCTGGTTGATCAGCCAGCTGATGTGGCCGTGGGCAAGCTTGGCAGGGTAGCATTCCGACTCACTCGGAATGGATTCGATACCCAGCTCGTAGATCTTTCGGTTGGAAGCCGGCGAAACGATGACGCGGTAGCCGAGCTTCGTGAAGAACGTAAACCAGAACGGGTAGTTTTCATACATATTGAGGACGCGCGGAATACCGACGATCCCTCGGGGAGCCTGCGTGATGGTGAGAGGCTCGTAGTCAAAGGTTCTCTTCAGCTTGTACTCGAAGAGGTTCGGGATGCCTTCCTTGTTCTTCTCCTTGCCGATACCGCGTTCGCAACGGTTACCGGAGATAAACTGACGGCCGCCGGAGAATCGGTTGATCGTGAGGAGACAGGCGTTGGTACAGCCCTTGCAGCGGGCCATGGAGGTCTCGAACTTGAGGTCGTTTAAGTCCTCGCGGGAAATCATCGTAGTTGCAGTGCCCTCGTAGTGGTCGCGGGCGATGAGCGCGGCGCCGAAGGCGCCCATGATACCGGCGATATCGGGACGGATCACCTCGCATCCCGCGATGCGCTCAAGACTTCGCAGAACGGCGTCGTTATAGAAGGTTCCGCCCTGCACAACGATCTTGGAACCAAGTTCCTTAGCGGAAGTTACCTTGATAACTTTGTAAAGGGCGTTCTTGATGACGGAGTACGCAAGGCCGGCGGAGATGTCCGCAACGGTAGCGCCTTCCTTCTGCGCCTGCTTCACCTTCGAGTTCATGAAGACGGTACAGCGGGAGCCGAGGTCGATGGGATTTTCCGCAAAAAGAGCAATCTTCGCAAAATCCGCCACCTCATAATCCAGACTCTTGGCAAACGTCTCAATGAAGGAGCCGCAGCCCGAGGAACAGGCCTCGTTGAGCTGCACCTTGTCGACGGTTCCGTTCTTGATCTGAATGCACTTCATATCCTGACCGCCGATGTCGAGAATGCAGTCGACGTCGGGATTGAAGAATGCGGCAGCATGGTAGTGGGCAACCGTCTCAACCTCCCCCTCGTCGAGCATGAGGGCAGCCTTCACCAGAAGCTCGCCGTAACCGGTGGAGCAGGTGCGGACGATCCGCGCGCTGTCCGGCAACAGGGAATAAACCTCCTTCAAAGCCTTGATGGTGGTCTTTAAGAGGCTTCCGTTATTGTTGCTGTAGAAGGAATACAGAAGAGAGCCGTCCTCACCCACAAGCGCGAGCTTGGTGGTGGTGGAGCCGGCGTCGATACCTAAGAAGCAGTCGCCTTCATAGCTGGCGAGATCGCCCTTGCCGACGGTATGGATGCTGTGTCTCTCGGAAAATGCCTCATATTCCTCCTTGGAGGAGAACAGAGGCTCCATCCGGTTGACCTCAAACGCCATCTCGATACCGTTCGCCAAGCGGTCATGCATCGCAGAGAGAAGAACCGGGTTGTCCTTCTGGGAGGACATTGCCGATCCGATGGCGGCGAACAGATGGGAGTGATCGGGAGCATAGACCTGCTCATCTGTAAGCTTCAGAGTGCGGATGAAAGCTTGACGAAGCTCCGTCAGGAAGTGAAGCGGACCGCCTAAGAAAGCGACATTGCCGCGGATGGGCTTGCCGCAGGCGAGACCGCTGATGGTCTGGTTGACAACCGCCTGGAAGATGGAAGCCGCGAGATCGGGCTTGGTTGCACCCTCGTTGATCAGCGGCTGGATATCGGTCTTCGCAAACACGCCGCAGCGCGCCGCGATGGGATAGATGGCCTGATAGGATTTTGCGTATTCATTGAGACCTGCGGCGTCGGTCTTTAGAAGACTCGCCATCTGGTCGATGAAGGAACCGGTGCCGCCCGCACAGATACCGTTCATGCGCTGGTCGATACCGTTGGTGAAATAGATGATCTTCGCATCCTCGCCGCCGAGTTCGATCGCGACGTCGGTTTTCGGGGAATAGAATTCAAGCGCGTTGGAAACAGCGACAACTTCCTGAATAAAAGGAACCTCGAGATGTTTGGAGATGGTCAGCCCGCCGGATCCGGTGATCATCGGGCAGACCTCGCGGTCCCCGATCTTCTCGATGGCTCTGCCGATCAGCAAGGCCAGAGTCTGCTGGATGTTTGCAAAATGCCGCTCATAGTCGGAGAACAGGATGTCCCCGTTGTCATTGCGGATGGCAATTTTCACGGTGGTGGAGCCGATGTCCACGCCCATGGTCAGTAGTTCACTCATGATTTACCTCGTTTTACTTCTCGTTTTGATCCCGGACGCCCCACATTTGCGTCGAGTCGGAAACCGCCTGAAGCGGTATTGAAAAACGTATATAATCATATGCGCATACAAAGGCAGTATACTTTATTTTCCGTAAAATGGCAACTGTTTGTTTCTTCCCCTTGCGCTTGCGATAATATGTCCCCTGTGGTAAAATAACAGAGTACCCGCGGGCGAAATACGGCGGTTACTAACGTATCGAACAGAGATGGAGGGTTCCATGAAACAATACAGAGATGCCGAAGTGATATCGGCAGAGCAGCTGGCGGAAGGGATTTATTCCGTTGTGCTGCAGGCGGGGGAAATCGCAGCGCAGGCGCTTCCCGGACAATTCGTCTGCGTTTACAGTGATGACAAGGCGCATTTGCTGCCGCGACCCATCAGTATCTGCGATACCGACAGGGAAGCAGGGACGCTTCGCCTTGTGTATCGCGTAGTCGGATTCGGGACGGACGAACTGTCCCGTAAGAAGGCGGGAGACTCCGTGAGGATTCTCGGCCCCATCGGGACCGGCTACGAGCAGGTTGCGGAAGGTACGGAGCGGCCGGTGCGCGTCCTGATCGGAGGAGGGATCGGAATTCCTCCGATGCTTCTTCTTGCGAAGGAGTGGAGCGAAGCCGGGTATGAGGTCCATACCGTGCTGGGATTCCGCAACCGCGACACGTTTCTTTTGCACGACTTCTGGAAGTACGGCTATGTCCACATTGCAACCGACGACGGCAGCGTAGGAGTGCACGGAACCGTCGTTGACGCGATCCGCGAGGAGAAGATCATCACTTCGGACAATGCGTTCACAACCCTGATCGCGGCCTGCGGTCCCATGCCGATGCTCCGCGGTGTTGCGAACCTTGCGAAGGAGCAGGGAGTTCCCGCTTACATCTCGCTGGAGGAGCGCATGGCGTGCGGCGTAGGCGCGTGCCTCGGGTGCATCGTGAAAACCCGGGATGTGGATGAGCACTCCCATGTGCACAACAAACGGATCTGCACCGAGGGACCGGTGTTCAATGTCAAGGAACTGATGCTTTGATCGATAAAAAATGATACTGAGGTACAACATGGATACAAGTGTTAATCTGGCCGGCGTTACTTTGAAGAATCCCGTTCTAACGGCTTCGGGTACGTTTGGCTCGGGAATGGAATACAGTGAGTTTGTGGACCTGAACCGCCTTGGCGGTGTAGTGACGAAGGGCGTGGCGGTCACGCCGTGGGAAGGGAATCCGACGCCCCGCGTTGCAGAGACTACCGGCGGCATGCTGAATGCCATCGGACTGCAGAATCCGGGATTGGATGTGTTTCTGCAGCGGGACATGCCGTTTCTTCAGAAGTTTGACACCCGGATTGTCGTCAATGTGTGCGGGCATTCCGAGGAGGAGTATGTGGAGGCGGTTGCACGGCTTGCGGACAGTCCTGCGGATCTTCTGGAGATCAACATCAGCTGCCCGAACGTGAAGGAGGGCGGAATTGCTTTCGGAACAAACGCTGCAAAAATCGAGGAGATTACCAGAGCGGTCAAACGCGTTGCAAAACAGCCGGTGATCATGAAACTGAGCCCGAACGTGACAGATATCACGGAGATGGCCCTTGCCGCACAAAATGGCGGTGCTGACGCGGTGAGCCTTATCAATACCATCACAGGCATGAAGATTGATATCAACCGGAGGACCTTTGCTCTGGCCAACAAGACCGGAGGACTGTCGGGACCGGCGATCAAACCGGTCGCAGTACGGATGGTTTATCAGGTGGCGCAGAAGGTCTCCATACCGATCCTCGGCATGGGAGGCATCGCCTGTGCGGAGGACGCCATCGAGTTTTTGATGGCCGGTGCAACTGCGGTGAGCGTGGGAACCGCGAATTTCCACAATCCCCGCGTGACGGAGGAGATTGTGGCGGGAATCGAATCCTATATGACGCGGAACCGCGTCGAAGACATCAACGAGCTGATCGGCTGTGTGAAGTGAAAGAAGTCTCGATAGATCGGGTTGAAAAGGCCGAAAGCTGTGAGGTTCAATAAGGGGGTAGAGTATGGGGAAGAAAAACAGGAAAATTATGATGGCCATTGTTTTGGCGGTAACCGTTTGTCTTGCGACAGGCTGCCAAAAAGATCGGGAAAGACAGGAGGAGCTATGCCTCCGCGAGGGATATCGCGCCATCATGAAATATCTTCAGGAGGAGGAAACGGGCGCGGAATTATGTAACAATACTGTTTCCATCGCCGAAAAAGGATCAGAGAGCGCTGAACTTGTGTATGGAAGTTTCACGCGTATTGGGTCCAGAGAACAGGAAGTATCCATTTACAGCATGGCAACCCATATCCTGGATGATCCCGCCGGCAAAACGTATGTGTCGTCATTACAGGAAGAGCGAGCTCTCAGTATCACCGAGGAACTGTGCAAAAACATACCGGTTTCGTACAAACCGATGTGGGTCCTTGCGGGGAAGAAAACGTATTTTCCGGTGCGCTGCTTTACGGATGCGAAATTCGGGTCAGGCAGCACCGATGGTGTTGAGCGATGGGACGATACCAGCGGATCCTATGCCTATGTATGCATCCCCGCGGATCTGTCCGTAGAGTACCTTGACCAGCGGGTGATAAAACCGGAGTTTTCCAGGGTTTCGGTATTGAAAAAAGAGAGCAGCTTTGATGAGAAGGCGTTGGAACTTCTGGAGGATGTTTCGTCTTTTGAACTGAAATACTACGATGACCCGGAAACAAACTACAACAAGCTTCAATCGGACGAGATTTTCGAACTGATGGATATGCTTATCTATGAAAAGTCCGTGTGGAGAAATCAGCTTCATCTGGTAATTCAGCTTACGGATGCTGATTTTACTGAGAAAACAGCGGAACTGGTTGCCTGGGTGAAAAGCATCGGCGTTGCTGCGGTGACATTTTACGATGCCGAGGGAACTCACTGCTGGACTGTAGCCAACATAAATCTCATACAGAAAAACAAACCCGACAGAACGCCTGCGGAGCCTTTCCGGTACCCGTGTTTTCAGGTGTCCGCGGGGGATAACCCGGACGAGCCCATCGATCCTGATGAGGTGAGGTATTTTAATTACGAAACGCTTGAGGAGGTGTTTTTCTACTTTGATTCCTCCGAGGAGCGCTATCGCCTGAGGGGGATCTTAGAGTAACCGCGGATCCGTGGACAGAGAAGGCATTTTTGAAAAGGCAGGGGGAATGAACATGAAATCGTTTGGTAAAATACAACGTCTGGCTTGGTACGAAATCGGCCGGAATAAGATGAAAGCGGTATTGTCGGTAATCGGGATCGGGATTGCTTATCTGCTGATTCTTCTTCCGATGTACGCCACGGAATATGACGAAAACGGAATATCGGTATATGCCGTTCTAATCGCAATTATCACATTGATCGGAACAAAGTCCGCCTACGGGATGTTCCGGGATTTATACTTTGCCCCGGAGGACAATTCCCCGGAAAATTCTGCGACGCCGCAGGAGCGATATCTGTCTAAGGTGTGGGTCGTAATATACATGCACCTCATCCCGGCGATTGCCATCGGGTTGATCGGGATTGTGATCGCGTCGATCGTTGATGACAGCCTTTGGGCTGCAAAAAATATGCTTCTGGTGACGCCTATCATGGCCTGCGTCATGATGGCTGTTGATGCCATTATGGTGATCTGTGCCGTCTATTCGGGACACAAAGGCAAAAAAAGAGCAGTTTTGTTTCTTTTCCTGAGCGTTGCCAGCGGATTGGCTTACGGGATCCTTCGGGGACTTCTGATGGTATATGCCGGAAAGGTCCGAAAGCCGACGAAGATCATTTTCCCGTGGGGATTACGATATATCCTGAACAACAGTGCCGCTCACAAGGGACTTCGATATGCGGAGATCGCATGGCTCCTGCAGGGGCTGTTCTACTGCGTGCTGTGTATCGCCGTGATCGTTGTTTTGTGCCGTGTTTATTGCAGATACGCGTCATCGAGATCCGATGAGAAGGACAGCGACAGATGCCTGTTCGGTGCGGCGGTTACAACAGCACTTGTAATGACATACGGGGCAGTTTTCCTCATCGGGTTCCAGATTCTTCCGCTTCTGCCCGGGATTATTCTTTTCTATTGGCTGATTTATGACCGATACTTTAAACCTCAGAAGGACAGTACGCGGCTTCTTCAATGGGGGATGAATTTCCTGATCACTACTGCTGCATATGTTTTGTTTTCCCTGTTCCTGTATTTCACCAGCGGTCTCGGAACGGTTTATGCCAAGTCGCCGCAGGAGCTCGGGGATGCCGCTGTCCTGATCGAAATCCAGGAGAATCAGAATGCGAAGAGCAGCATCCTGATTTACGGCGGAAAATACTCGGTGATGTACCACCCTGACGGAAACGGAAAGCAAGCCTCTGTACTTTCCACTGATGTCTTAACCGACAAGCAGATCCGGGAGGCGACAGGGATTGTTCAGACGTATATTGCCCACAGGGAGAAAGACCTGAGAAGCTTCTTTCAACTGCTGTTCCGGGGTGACAGCGGCGCAGATGTGCCCGGAGTCCTAACGGCGAAGCCGCGGGGAAGCGATACGAAATGTACGGTGTGCATTTTCCGTCTGAAGCAAAATGTTTACGACGCGGATTCCGTCAATATAGTAACGGATACTATCGACGAGATGGAGATTGTCCTGAAACAGGAAGGGTATCTTACCGGCGCCCAGGCAGAGGAACTGGTGGAGGAACTCCGGAAAACCCGATGCCTGTCGAAAGGGGAGGGAGTTCTCTTCAACGACTATTGGAATTTGTGTATAAATCCGTAGAATCATTTGACAATCTTGCGATATTGCGATACAGTACGGTGAAACCAAAATGAAACTATCCGTTTAAGGAGGCAGTATGGAAGCTTACAAGCAGGAATTTATCGAGTTCATGGTGGAGTGCGGCGTTTTGAAGTTCGGGGATTTTACGCTGAAAAGCGGGAGAAAGTCGCCTTTCTTTATGAATGCCGGAGCATATGTTACCGGGTCCCAGCTGATGCGCTTAGGCGAGTATTATGCCAAGGCAATCCATGACACCTATGGGGATGACTTTGATGTTTTGTTCGGACCGGCTTACAAGGGAATTCCGTTGGCTGTAGTGACGGCAGTTGCCTATGCGAAGTTGTACGGAAAAGAGATCCGTTACTGTTCAAACCGCAAGGAGATCAAGGACCACGGCGATGTCGGTATCCTGCTCGGAAGTAAGCTTCAGGACGGTGACCGTGTGGTTATGATCGAGGATGTCACCACATCCGGCAAATCCATGGACGAGACCATTCCGATCGTCCGCGCTGCCGCTGATGTGAAGCTTGTCGGATTAATGGTTTCCTTAAACCGCTGTGAGCGAGGCAAGGGAACGCAGGGCGCTCTTGATGAGATCCGTGAAGAGTACGGAATGCCCACCGCGGCAATCGTGTCGATGAAGGAAGTTACCGAGTTCCTTTACAACCGCGAAGTACAGGGTAAGGTTGTGATCGACGATGCGATGATGGAGAAGATCAACGCGTACTATGAGGAGTACGGCGTACAATGAAAACCAGTGACTTTTATTATGACCTTCCGAAGGAACTGATCGCGCAAGATCCCCTTGCGGATCGTTCGTCCTCGCGGCTTCTTGTGATGAACAGAGAGACCGGGGAACTGACGCACACGGTATTTTCCCATGTGATCGAATATTTACAGCCCGGGGACTGCCTTGTCATCAACGATACGAAGGTTATCCCGGCGCGGCTGATCGGGGAACGTCTTCCCAGAGAAGTTTCGGCCGGAAGAAAGGTGACCGATCCGGATTCCGAGGAACACCGCGGTGCGCGGATGGAGCTTCTTCTATTGAAACGCCTCGGAGACCGCACCTGGGAAACTCTCGCGAAACCGGGGAAACGAGCCAAAGAGGGTGACCGAATTTCCTTCGGCGACGGAGACCTGCTTGCGACGGTGACGGAAGTAAAAGAGGACGGAAACCGCATCGTGCGGTTCGATTTCGATGGGATCTTTGAGGAGATTCTGGACAAGCTCGGCCAGATGCCGCTTCCGCCGTATATCACCCATAAGCTTCAGGATAAGAACCGGTATCAGACGGTGTACGCAAAGTACGAAGGGTCGGCAGCCGCACCGACGGCGGGACTTCATTTTACGAATGAGCTGCTGGCGGAGATCGAGGCGAAAGGCGTAAATATCGCCCATGTAACACTTCACGTGGGACTCGGGACCTTCCGTCCCGTGAAGGAGGAAAATATCCTCGACCATAAGATGCACACGGAAACGTATCGGATCCTGCAGAAAGATGCCGATCTGATCAACGAGGCGCATCGCACCGGACACCGTGTCATCTCCGTCGGGACCACAAGCTGCCGCACGATTGAGACGGTTGCTGCGGAGGACGGGACCGTGCAGGCCTGCGAGGGCGATACGAGCATTTTCATCTATCCCGGATACCGCTTCAAGTGTATGGACGGATTGATCACAAACTTCCATCTGCCGGAGTCGACGCTGATCATGCTGGTGTCGGCATTTGCCGGGAAGGAGAAGGTGATGCACGCCTATGAGGAGGCCGTGAAGGAGCGATACCGGTTCTTCAGCTTCGGGGATGCGTGCCTGTTTCTGTAACAAAAATCGGTGGTAATCGGGAAAACTCGATTACCACCGTATTATTTTTCGGAAAATGTCGTAATTCCGGCCGGGATCAGTACTTTGTATATGCCCCGATCGTGATGAGGAACCGTTCGTCCGCTGCGATTTCCTGCTTCATGGCTTCCGGACCGGGAGCGCCGGCGGTATTTCTCTTGGAGACACAGGTCTGCAGGTTGATGGCGTCGTAGATGTCCGACTCGAACGCAGGGCAGATGGACTGATAAACTTCAAGAGGAAGCTCATCAAGTGCGCAGTTGCGTTCCTCACAGGCGAGAACCAGACGGCCGATGATGCCGTGGGCGTCGCGGAACGGTACGCCGTGCTTTACAAGATAATCGGCAGCGTCGGTAGCGTTGGTGAATCCACCGGCCGCGCTGCGTTCCATCACATCCCCGTGGAAAGTAGTGGAGCTAAGCATATCGGTGAAGAGAGTAAGGCTTGCCTTGACCGTGTCGATGGCGTCAAAGGTGAGCTCCTTGTCCTCCTGCATATCCTTGTTGTACGCGAGAGGAAGGCCCTTCATCGTTGTGAGCATCGAGGTGAGAGCGCCGTAGACACGGCCGGTCTTACCGCGGATGAGCTCGGCGATATCGGGATTTTTCTTCTGCGGCATGATGGAACTGCCGGTGGAGTATGCGTCGTCGACGGAGATGAAACGGTACTCATCGGTATTCCAGACGATGTACTCCTCGCAGAAGCGGCTCAAGTGCATCATCAGGATCGCGCAGGCGTCAAGAAACTCGATGACGTAATCACGATCGGATACGGAATCCATGCTGTTCGCCGTGGGACCGTCGAATTGCAGCAGCTTTGCGACGTACTCGCGGTCCAGGTCGTAGGTCGTGCCTGCCAAAGCGCCGGCGCCGAGAGGGCAGTAGTTCATGCGGGCGCGTACATCCGAAAAACGTGTATAGTCGCGCTTGAACATCTCCATGTATGCGCCGAGGTGATGGGCGAGCGTTACCGGCTGTGCTTTCTGCAGATGCGTGAAACCGGGCATGATCGTGTTGATGTGAGCCTTCATCAGGCGATGGATCGTCTTCAGGAGTTCGGCGATGCGGTGCATCGTCTCATCGATCTCAT
>Ga0310696_10008331_pt1 | contig 12105 bp, 4 predicted proteins | sample AusTroGonzalo_MG_4_FD_203885 | JGI IMG/M metagenome (GOLD analysis project Ga0310696, IMG submission 203885) | Bovine rumen microbial communities from tropical cattle in Woodstock, Queensland, Australia - Gonzalo_02 (v2) (version 2) | ecosystem: Host-associated > Mammals > Digestive system >... | reverse complement strand
CAGCCAGTGTAAAAGGCAACAGTTTGATGACTCCCGTCAGACGGCCATGCAGCCCACCATAGTCACGAATCACATTGTCGAGCATCCAACTGGTTGCCGAGCCGCATACCACCAACACAATATCACGCTGACTGTCGGCCCATGAATTCCAGAAATAACCCAGTTCAGCTATCATCTCCGAAGACTGGGGTCCGGCAAGCCAAGGCAGCTCATCAATCAATATTACCTTGCGACGTAAACGAATGCCCTCCAGCAGTTTTCGAAGCAGCATAAAAGCCTCGCGCCAGTTATCAGGTCTTTTCTCTCCCGCATCAAGCCCTGACAGTACTAAGGCATCATAGAAATGATCCAGTTGCAAACGACGATAGGTCTCATAGTTCTTGTCGCCGTCCTTAAGATAGGTACCCACGGCCGTAAATACAATCTTTGAACCATAGACCTCGCTGACAAGATACGACTTCCCCACGCGTCGGCGTCCATAGATGGCTACTAACTCTGACTTCCTGGATTTATACAGCCGCTCAAGAACGGCTATTTCCTTTTCTCTTCCTATAATACTGGCGTACTTCATTGCTGGTTTCCTGTTTAAATTATCAGGGGACAAAGATACGTATTATATTTCATTTTACATCATTTTCCTCTTTAAAATTCAGCGAAAAGAGGCAAACTTTTGTCGATTTCGCTGTTTTTTATAATTCAATTTCCGCTTTTTATCCTCATCTGACTGCAATCTTCTTGTGGTTCACGATGTAGAAGCCGGCGAGGTGAACAGGGGTCACGACGGTCTCACCTGGAGCAATAGTGAATGTACTCAGGGTAATGCCGCTGATATTGACAATCCGCACAGGCACGGCTTTATTGAGATTCGACGTTACGATGATGCTTCGCTCACCCGGACGGATGATAAGTCCGCCATCCGTTTCAGACTCATGCCTCTGAATGGTATCCAAGGAAGTGGTATTCTTACTACTATCACCATCGGCAAACATAACACCACGCGAGGGGCTGGCAGCGGGGTTCGCTGTGAAGTAAGCCCTGAAGGGTACAGTCTGATCTGTACTGTTCACTTGCTCGAAGATACTACCCGCAGGATCATCTTCATCCGTTACATGCTTATTGAGCATATATACCTTTGTTCCTGCGTCTTTCTTAATGAAACAAGGTACGAAGTTATAGTCTGTGCCCACTACAGGAGAATCATCGGTTATAGGAATCAACGAATTTTCCGCAGAGACAAACGTGACGGTCTGGGCATCAAGTATGGCAGGATGACGCTCAGTGTTCTCAGCCATAAACTGACCGCTCATGTCAAACTCATAATAGCGTTTGCCAGGGAATCCGATGAGATAAGGAGTATTGGCACTGAGATATGGATAGCCAATATATCTGCGGTCATCGTTCTTGTAATACTGCTGATAATTGTCGGTATTAACATCCGAATCAGGATCACTAGATTGGTACTCCTTACTATAATAATAGTCCCAAAAGAAAGTATTGGTGACAATCTTAGTGCTTGCACCTTCGCCCGTAATGGCATCAGGATAACTGAAGGTAGCGACGAAGATATTATTATCGTCTGCGTCAGGCGCACCAGTACCCTTATATTCGCGCAACCAGTATTCATGGCCCGTTAATTGACTATCGTCAGTCGTCTTGTAGAAGTGAGAAATCTCACCTTTCGTCTGAGTGGTGACAATGTCGGCGGTAAAGGGCAGAGACACCGTCTCCCAACCAGTACTCTTCTCCACATAGTTATCGGGCTTGCGCTGATACCACACTCTACGGCCTGCTGTATAGGCAATAGGTACGAAATAGTCCTGACCATCTACGATGAAATGGTCTTTCGCGGCCTGATAGCCCGTACCTGATGCATTCTTATAGACGGCATGGCCCTTAACCTTGGCAATGTCCTCGGCATCCACGATCGCCACCGACTTGGCACCAACGATACTGCTGGCACTGGAAGTCCTGAACGCGAACGTCGGTTCCTTGTTGTCAAGATATCTGGTAAACAGGGCCTTATCGGCATCAGCCACATAGACCAGCAAGTTACTCGTCAGATCAGCATTCATAAAGTCCTCCAGAGGCGCATGATCGATGATGGCGGCAGCATTATAGCCCGTAAAGTCGATAGCTGTCATGCCAGGATAGACATCGTGCGAGCCGTCAGCCGACTTGGCTGCAAATACGGCTTCGCGGTTATAGTAGGCCTTCTTACCTGATTCTGCACTCTGGAAGTAGGCTGGTGCACGATAGACACGGTTGGACAAATCATCGTTAATGCGCGACGGCTTGTCCTGATGGTCTGTACCCTCCACATAACCATAGTTCAGCGTCTGTCCAAAGAAGAGGTAGTCGTTATTATCCTTCGGTGTCCACCATTCGGCAATCACCTTATCCTCTTCGTCCTTGGTCACATGATAGCGGTCAGTATCCTCCTCATCGGGAATCGTACCGTCGGCATAGCGATAGTCACCATCATAATAGCGGTTCTCGACATAGTTCGTCGTCAGTTGTTCCAGAACAGCCTTGCCTGTTTTCTTCAAGAAGAATCCGTTCACTTCGTATGCCACTTCGCCATTGTAGAAGGCATTGTCACTCTTCTTGGTAGCACCCGGACTGGTTTGTGTGTATGCCGTATTATAATAACTATTCACGATGGTACCGATGGTACCGCCATCAGCCACTGGTTTGGTATTAGGCGAACCGTCGTTCTTTACCCAGCAGTTCTCGATACGTCCTTCACTGGTGTCGGCAATACCGCTGCCCGTGAATGATCCTGTCACACCAAGGTTATACACATTACCACAGAGTTGATTGAACAGCGAGGCGTTGAGGCCGCTGATGGTATAGCCGTCGCCATGCAGATTACCACCGAAGCACTGGTCGTCACTACCGATAGCGGACGTCCAAGAACCAGCCACCTTCGGGGAAAGGTCAGACTTGAGGATAATCTCCAGATCCTGGCAGCCTGCTACCTTCGAACTGAGTTTAGCGTCCGTATAGGTCTTATCGAAGAGCGTCTTCAGCATGTCGATTCCGCTCTTGCCATCTTCCGTATAGTCGTTGATATAGATCTTCGGCGAGCGCTGTTGGTCTGCAGCAGCCGTCCCCTCAGGATAATCAGCCGGATATCGCTTGCGCATACCGATACCGAGGTAATCCTCCGTATCCTCCACCACACGCTTCAGGTCGTGGTAGTTGGCAATCTTGATCTGTACGGGGTTCTCACTGTATTGACGACCTACCATCGTCTGGGCATAGTAGTTCACCCAGAAACCGTCCTGATACCAGTAGAATGGTGTGTCTCGGTTTGTGAATGGCGTGCCGTCGATATGTCCTACAGCATCTTCCTTATTCTTATAGATTTCCCAGCCACCACCAGCGATGTTATAGGCACCGGCCACCACCGTCGGCTGCTTGAAGGAAATCTTCGTACCCGGCAAAACCATCTCTGGCTGCTCCAGCTTACCCACATCAGGCAACTCGTCCTTGAACTCAACCGTAATATTGATGTAGTGATGTTCTGTGGAAGTCGTGGCATTAGCGCCCTCACCTTCAACATAAGTATAGACGAAATGCACGGTCAGGTTCTTGTCCTTACTCAGATTCAGCAGACGGGAGTCACGACTCATGTAGAGCGTCATGATGGCCTGAGGTGAAATCGTAAGGGTTACATTACGCGGATCTGGATCAGCGTAATCCTGAGTGTACTTTTCAATCGGATTCAGCAAATCAAGCGCATCATTATTGAACTGCCAATTTGCACGGTCAGAACTTACCAACAAGCCCCAGCCGTCAAGGGCATCGTATTTCTCGCCCTGAGTATATATCTTTCCACCATATTTACCATCTTCCAGCACCTTATAGCATTGCGTCAGGCGCTTGGCGATTTCGTCATGTGCCTCATCTTTATAGGGATTCGTCTTAGTATCGACCTGATCCTCCGAAATATTCGACTTGATCGCCATATATTTCTTCTCAAGCCCTGCAACCTCGTTATCCTTCACCAGTTCACCCTTGGTCAGCAGGAGACTACCACCACTGGTCAACTGCAGACTCTCCAGACAGAGCTGGTAGCCCTCCAGAGGAGTGTCGGCCACAACGGCCTGACCTGTCAAGCCTGCACCAACATTATTATTTCTATAGTCATCAACCTCGTCTTTCTTAATATAACTTCCCTTCAGATACTCATGCTGTCCGTAGGCCCCGCTAACTTTCGGACTGAACGAAGGACCATACCATGTCACTGGAGGAACATCGGATGTCGTAAACGCCTGCGTTGGATTCCAGAAGCTTAAACGCTCATTGTCATCAAATTCCAGCGTAAGCACGAAACCATTGTCATGGTTCATGTTGTTCAGGCTTTGTCCATACTCCGAGGTATCTTCCACGAAATGGTACTGATTGAGGTCATCAGCATCAACCAACTTCTTATAATCCCAGTAACTGAGCGGATCACCATCTTTATACTCTACATCATCGATAAAGATGGAAGTGGCATCTGTATAAGTATGATTGATCTTGCAATAATAGCCCGGGAAGATATCCTTCAATATGAGTTTTCCATGCACGCCCGATGCCAACTCAATACCCTTGCTCACCTGGTATTTCTTGGCAGCACCCGTATATACGGAGATATGCTGATTATAGACATACGTCGTACCACGGATATACCAATAGTGAGCCTCCTCGGGATGCGTATCACCTCCGATTCTCTTGTCACGCTCAGGATAGCAGTCATCGACGATATACTGGTCTTCCTTGGCACTAAACACGAAGTTTCCTGAAGTCTGTAAGGACTGATCTGTATAAGTTGCGTCAGTCAGATTGGTTTCATCATATCTGTACTCTTCGTGAGTGGCCGCCTTACCTTTTCTGTTATATTCTGACAAGAACTTACGCACATATTCTCCACGGTTAACCACATATCGTGAGCACTTGCCATGCTCATTACGGGCATAGACGAAGCCACCACCCTCGCCTTGCGTCACATTGATCAGATCCAACTGGATGACGCCCGTGATAATACCCCAATGGCCACTGCTCGTTGCTGTTGGCTCCTGTTTCAGTTCCAAAGCCACACCAGAGGCAAGGGCTATCAGATTCTCACTGTTACCAACATTCTTTTGTTTAGGTTCTCCCTTATGGGTATAATAATTCTTCCAACTATAGTAATTACGTGGGTTATTCTGATCATCCAACTGATTCACCTTATCACCTGATGCATTGTATTTCCACACATCATCCTCATAGAAGCGGACATCACTGGTTAAGGCGCCCAGATAGTGCACCTGGTTATAGATACCGAAATAGTTACCATTACAAACAGAACTACTCTCTTCTTCACCAGGAGCAGCCTGTTTGTTAAGCGACAATTCTCCAATACGGTTGATGGTATAGTCTTCAAATTTCAGTTCGTCGCCCTCTTTGGTCAGCACACGGTCCATAGCACCCTGCAGCACCAGTCGGCTACCGAACACACCGGCGAAGTCAGCACGCTGGATGGTGTTCATCAGACGTCCTGCATATTTGCTTCGGAAACCAGCCGACTCCCAGTGCGTCTTTTCATCGTCGCTCATCCGATCATAGACGCCCTCAGCGATGATATCATCTTTTTTATATTTGGTACTACCATAATCCTCCTTACAGCGATACTTAATCTGATAATAGGCCCTCTCACGGGGGAGCATATTATCATACACCTCCGTGTTCACCTCTTCTTCAAGGTTATAATAATCGGTACCATAACATGAAAGGCTCAACTCACGATAACCGTCGGCAAAGGTCAGGTTACCATCCCCGTAGAGTCCTCCCACATGCTCCGTACCAATCGTAATAAGATCACGATAATACAGATCGTTGACCGTGGCCGTGACATTACCCTTCACGGTCGTGGTCTCTGCATACACCTTATCATCACCGGTAGATACATTACCACCAGCAAAGACGGCGTTGTAGATGATGATACCATCATCCTCGATCTTTGCCCAATCTGCATTCGGAGTCGCTGTCGGAGATGTTTTATATACCAAGTAGTCCAGGTCTTCTGCCGGAACATACTGACCAGCCTCATAAGTATGAACCTTGGATACGCCGTCTTCTTTCACTGTGATTGATAAGGATTGGTTCGGCTTTACCTTACACCTCGGTTCTATCAATACGTCACAGGCGATGGACAGTTCGCCTCGGTTATCTTGCAAAGCATCCTCAGGGTGAGCGAAATAAGCAGCACGCTGCTTGGCTGTAAGGCCATTACTTATTAAATAATCATCATCGGGAATCACATAATAGGTCTTACCATCCTCCAGGTAGGTAATATCCTTAATGCCTGGATTCACTGCGTCAAGATCCACGGTCTTACTCTCATTGCCGCTATACAAGAATCCCACATCACCACCGCCAAACACGTTGCCATAGCCATCTGCGACACCTTCTTGTGTACCTACCGTACCACCGTAGATACGCACCTTAGTAGAGCCGAAGACATAACCGTCGGTATATAAGCGTGACTGGCTGTAGGATCCATCATCCGAGGCATAGGAATAGCCACGGCCACCACCGAACACATTACGCATCACGTGTCCGCCATAGAGCATCACCGTGGTCGTTCCCTGTTTCTCCACATGGTTCAGAATAGGAATCTTATCAATAGGCGGATCCATGAATCCCCTACCCACGGCAGCAATCTCACCACCGCCATGAAGGCTGTTCCAGACCGTACCGCCATACATCTTCACAGAGGTATGCATCACGTTGGCAGCAGGACCAAAGCCACCACCAAAGACATTGCCATTTCCATCTTCTAACGCCTCTTCGCTTCCGATGACACCCTCATAGACCGTGACGAATGTCTTTCCGGCATCAGTGCCACCAGTAATTTCAATGATAGGATCCCCATTCACATCCAGCACACGATTACCATCAACATACTTCTCCTTATTCTCAAGAATAGCTCCCTGACGACCACCACCATAAACACTACCGCCGATTTTGATGCGAGGTTCATTGTCGGCCAGTGCAAAGGACGCACTGAGCAACAGACACAGCAGGATCACCAGTGTACTACGGCCACTGGCAGTGAGCATTTGACGGATATGGTATTTAGAGGTTGTCATACATTCATGGAGTAATTACAATGGTTGGACTGTCGGGATCGGTTTCCGAGAGTTGGTAGAGATAGGTGGGGGCCACCTTAAGATTGATATTCTTGATCTGTCCGCGCGTGGCTGGAGTAATGGCGCTGAGTGAATTCACAGCTTTTCGGGTGGCGAGAAGTTGCGGCGTAGATGCCTTGTCATACACGTCGTAGGTACAAACCACCGAGAGACTGGAAGCAACTGACGGGATAAAACAACCAGAAGAGATGGCAGGCACTCCATCAGGCCAAGGTTGACTGATATCTACGCCATCGTCAGATGAAAAGAGTACCACCGGATTGCCAGCAGCGTCATCACTGCTTTCTGTTGATGTGATGGAAGTAATAGGAGTAACTTCTTGATTGTTTCCAGCCAGAGCAACAGAGAGATTCAGTTTTTTGGCCGAGTTTGAAATCATTTCCACCGTCTTCAGTTTGATGGTGCGCAATATAGCATACTCAGGATCTATCGAGAAACTAAATGTCAGAGCGGTATAGAGGTGATCGAGCAACAGATGGACATTGTCCTGACCTTCCACTTTCTTACCCATATAACCAAAACTACCCTCTTTGACATCCCATTCGGTCGGACTTGTCTCAAATCCCTGTACGCCAACGATGACGAGAGGATCGGCTCCCGAGGCCACCACAGGCTCCACGCCTTCAATGTTCAGCGTAGCTGAATATGCGAAGTCACCGGGAGTGGTAACACTGCATTTGGCATTATCACTTTGAAGCAAAGCACCGTAAAGGAAATATTGCTGAGCCTCCCATACCTTCGCGGCGGGGTAAGGAGTCCACGTTGATGAGCTGTTATAGACATACGTACCATTAGAGGCCACATCGGTGCCAGAGGTAAGCGCCAACCATAATTTTGCACCTTCAGGAATGATATATGAATCATCGACAACGACAGACCTGGTAAATACAGACAAATCCGTACCATCCCGAGGGATCTCAGGCTGAACATCTGGGATGTTAGCGGGCGTATCATCATCAGACGAGCAGGCTGCCATCATCATGCTTAATACCATGATCCATAGCATCTCACACACCTTATTATATATGTATCCTCTCGTCATCATCTTTTCTTTCTACCAATTATATACCTCATGTGAATCCGGATCTGATTCCGGGTCATCTATTGACTGCCAGTCATTGACTTTTACAGTCACAACATTCAGGCCATAGCCAAATTTGAAATATGCATATACTATCCATGTATGATTACGCCCAAAGTCACCAGCATCTCGCAGTGAGAAGGTGGCTGTTCTGTCGCCATCATAAGTAATTGTGCCTGTGATTTTCTTGTCAGACTCGCGAAGATAATATGTTCCTAAGTCGTTGAGGTCATTCGCTGTAATACCTCCTGCTATGAGGGTTTCATAGACTTGACCAGACTGATTCGTCCATTCATAATTCGAAGGAGCCTTGTCCTCAGATGTTATGGGGGTGATCGCTGTCGATGTGTTCATGATAGTCTTATTACCACTTTCGTAAGTGCCACCTACTTTGAATCGAGTTCCACTGCCGCCTGCTGCCGAATAATCATCGTTAAGGAACAGGAACTCCGCTGTGGGGAAAGTAGCGCCATCGATAGAGATATGATCTACCGTATGTCCATCATCATTCTTTGAACTACAGAAAACAAAGTGGACTTTCGAGACAGCACGTACCAACTTAACATTTGTCAGCTGTTTTGTACTCTTAGAACCAACCCCAAACACCGGGGATGTGCCAAATACCTCCAGATTCTTCCTGACGCCTGACATGGGCAGACCAACACCGTCGGGCACCGCCTTCACAACTGACTCAACTGAATTGATTCCGAATTTTGTATTTTCAATCATGGCGGCATCCAATTCATCGCGGGTGGTATTGCCATTCAGCTCTAAACCACAATTCTCATCTGTCACATTCGCCATCACATAAACATCGACATTGGGCAGTCTTGTAACAAAAGAAGGATCTGTAATGTTCATCAAAACCTCAGTACCAGTAGCTGCCCCAGAAATATCAATGTCATCCAGACTGATATAGCCTACAAACTTACCATCCTTAGGATCCTCGGGATCTTCATGATGTTCAAACACCCATACATGGAGTGTATGGATCGTACTTTCTCCATCGAGAGGAAGTACGTTGGGAGTCGTGTTATCAGCACGGGTTACGATGGGATGATCGGGCGGGAATACATATATCTTTAGGACTGCCTTATTACTTGGAGAGTCATCACCCGACGAGCAAGCCACAAGCATCATGAGCAACATCAGTATGCCGCTCAATAGCCATCTGTTATATGTCTTACTCGTTCTCATCATCTTTTATCGTCACTATTGTAATACCACCGTCGTTGGTTCGGCGGCAATCCATTTCGTCATCACTTCGACACCGACTTCCAAATGGTTTGAAAGAATATTAGGCAACACGTTGTAGGCCCCTGCCAGAGAATTTACTTTGAGTTTCACAACGGTTGTATAGGCTTTGGTGAATACACGACCTTTACTTATATCGTCGCCACCTTCACCTTCTTTATATGGAATCGTACCCACCAAATAAAAACGGGTACCTGGATAAATAATTTCGTTGTTAACACCATAGAACTCCGTTTCACTATTATTCTGGAACTCTAAAGCTATCACCACATCCTCAGCATCATTACTCTGGAGAACCAGCGTACTAGGACCTGCACCTTCACCAGGCTCATCACTCGTCAGATAATAATAATCATAGCGTTCCGTATCTGAATCGTAATTGGTCATTAACTGGCTATCATAGATGAACTTCGTACTGATATCATCATCTGTGGTAGGATTAAAAGCATAATTAACTGGTCTCTGATTTCCTACAATGATACCAGTTAAAGGGAAATTATTAGTACCAATCGTGATATCATCATTATTGGCATCTTTAACTGTTGTTCCCCCTGCCTGTATCGTTACATTCAAGCGAGCCACAGCATACTGTACAGGATCTTTTAAGGCTACTGCCTTTGTTGTGCCTGTTACAGCAGTTATATCATCAGCAGGGTTAGCGTTTACAAATTTTGCTTCAGACAAGAAATTTGCCCAAGTAGTAATTTCACTGTTGTCATATAATGTCTGATAATCCACCTGAGACTCTTTACACCTGATATCACTTTCAACAAAGTAATACAATTCAGGTGGATATACATAGCGCGATATGGAGTTGATGTTTGCAAGGGTTGTAGTCTGAGTCTGAGGGACAAAAGAATGAGTAGTTTCTACCCATTGCAATACAGCAGCTCCATCCGGTAAATCATAGTTACGGGGATAAGTAGATGTAATAATCGAGTTCGGATCTCCAATTAAAGTAAGGATGCGTTCTTTAAGATACTGGGCAATTGTTCTTACAGTAAATGACTGGCTTTCAAGCGCTGACTTTAAAAGACTGGCCCACTTCTTGACGTTAGTAGCTGAGCCAGCAAGGACTTGACCTGTAGAAGCGTTGTTAACGTTATTAGTAAAGTTCTGAAAGAGTATTTTTAGTGTCGAATTATCATTATCCCGCCAATCATAGGTAGCACCTGTCACCTCTACTGACGCATTTGCGATATTAGTCAAATAGTTTGCCAGAGCCCAGGCAGCATCATAATCACCTGGTGTCTCCGGATTGGAGCCTGGGTTGTCTCCTATATTTTCGTTCGCAAGCATACTCACAGGCGAGAAGGAGATTTCAGTTGTAATATCGGTTGTGGATGAAAGCTGTGATGGAAAAGTCGCTGCCAAACTACCATTATGAGCTTCAGAAGAGACACCAGATGGTGCAGATACAGCGTCCGCCTTGGCATAGACTATGCATTTATTGACTCCGGCCGACATATCGCAGTTGCCATAATGGTAGAATTGAGCAGTAGGATTAGTGGATGAAGGTTTATCTACCGGGGTCTCATTGCTAAATGACTGGATGTCGGGCGTTGTGCCTATCATGGGGATGATGCTTAGGATATCGTAATTACGGGCTTCGGATATCTGCACCACATCATCTGCCATACGTGTCTTGTTGGAAGCAGGTCCTGATAGCGTAAAAGCCAGATCAACCCTGACGGCACCCCTATTATAAAAGGTATCGTCGCTCTCGCTGCAACCTGTAAAGATTGTAGCAAGAAGAAGTAAGGTCCATATATTGCATATCAGTCTCTTCATAATTCAGGATGGAAAGTTCCTCCAGGCTGCCAATCGAGGGTGACGCTGACGCCCACCTCTGAGGTTGTTGGTACTATGACACCATTATCCCCCATATAAACCTTAATAATTTCCAACTCTCCTGCCCGCTGCGACTCCTTGATATTCAGGATATTTTCAGTGATCCTAACACCAGCTCGCGTGCCGTTTGGATCATAAACAGGCACATAGACACGGAACTGCCATAAGGATTCTTCTCCTTCTTCAGCTAAGAAAGGTTCCTCGGTCTCAATCACATTACGCGTACTCCGAGGTTCACTGGGCTCCCGCGATGGGAATGTCACGCAGCAATAGCCTCGTTCTCCATTGCTGTTTTCAGGCTTCAACACCGTCGTCGTAACGATGGGTGACTTTGCTGGGAAGACAAACGAACTGTCGCAGATGTGAAAGCCTGTAGCAAAACCCGTAGCATACACCTTGATACCGTCTAAATCGTGCCCCCTGGGGTCAATCACCAGCATCTGAGCACAGTTGGCCATGTAGAGATGAACATTGAAACTCTGATCAACGCCATCGATGATATCCATAGGCTGCCGGGCGGTGAAAATACCCGTGGTATGCGAGTCGATAGTGTCACCTTCAAGCTGATAAAGTGAGGAGGGATGACAGAAATCATCATTCTTCAGCGACACCAGACGGTTGTTGTAGATGTTGGCCGTGGCCAGATGCATATATTCGCGCTTAGGTAAGTGTAAAGTATATGAGGCCTGGTTGGCATCCATGATGTGCTGATCGTGCTGCAGACGGGCAGAGTCGCCTTGA
>Ga0310696_10008329_pt1 | contig 12108 bp, 5 predicted proteins | sample AusTroGonzalo_MG_4_FD_203885 | JGI IMG/M metagenome (GOLD analysis project Ga0310696, IMG submission 203885) | Bovine rumen microbial communities from tropical cattle in Woodstock, Queensland, Australia - Gonzalo_02 (v2) (version 2) | ecosystem: Host-associated > Mammals > Digestive system >... | reverse complement strand
TGAGAGAGGACTCACCTACAACGTTCCTCTGAAGGCAAAACTCCGCCTTTCATGCACGGACCCGGAGCACGAGGACTTTGACACCCGCGTGCAGGACGTTTACCTTGGGAACATCCCTTACATGACTCCCGCCGGTACGTTCATCATCAACGGTTCCGAGAGAATTATCGTTTCGCAGCTTCACCGCTCCCCGGGCGTATTCTTCGACCAGAGCATGCACGCCAACGGCACCAAGCTCTACAGCGCCCGCATCATCCCCTTCAAGGGCTCATGGATCGAGTTTGCCACGGACATCAACAACGTGATGTACGCCTACATCGACCGTAAGAAGAAGCTGCCCGTAACAACCCTTCTGCGCGCTATCGGCTACAGCTCGGATAAAGACATCCTGGACCGTTTCGACCTTGCCGATGAAGTATCCTCGGAAGAAGCAGTGCTCAAGGAGAACGAAGGCCGCAAGCTTGCCGCCAACGTGCTCAAGACCTGGTTCGAGGACTTCGAAGACGAAGACACCGGTGAGGTTATCCCCATCGAGCGTACCCTTCCCATCGTAGAGCGCGGCGAAATCCTGAACGAAGATACCATCGCCAGGATTGCCGATACAGAAGTGAAGACCATCCTCCTCCAGAAAGACGAGGCAGTATCGGCCGAAAACAGCATCATCTACAACACTCTGCAGAAGGACCCGACCAATACGGAAATCGAGGCTGTGAACTATATCTACAAGCAGCTCCGCAATTCCGAACCGCCGGACGAGACAACTGCCCGTGACGTCATCGACAAGCTCTTCTTCAGCGAGAAGCGCTACGACCTTGGCATTGTGGGCCGCTACCGTCTTAACAAGAAACTGAACCTGGACATAGATCCAGCCGTCAGGGTTCTCACCAACACGGATATCGTGGAAATTATCAAATACCTTATCCAGCTGATCAACAGCAGGGCTACGGTAGATGATATCGACCACCTTTCCAACCGTCGCGTCCGCACAGTGGGCGAGCAGCTGGCCAACCAGTTCTCTGTAGGCCTCAGCCGTATGGCCCGCACCATCCGTGAAAGGATGAACGTTAGGGACAGCGAACAGTTCAACCCTATCGACCTCATTAACGCCAAGACTCTGTCTTCCGTTATCAACTCATTCTTCGGCACCAGCCAGTTAAGCCAGTTCATGGATCAGACCAACCCCCTGGCCGAGATTACGCACAAACGTCGTCTCTCCGCTCTGGGTCCCGGCGGTCTTTCCCGTGACCGTGCAGGCTTCGAAGTCCGTGACGTGCACTATACGCACTACGGCCGTCTGTGCCCTATCGAGTCTCCTGAAGGCCCCAACATCGGCCTTATCTCTTCACTGTGCGTTTATGCACGTATCAACGGCCTGGGCTTCATCGAAACCCCTTACCGTGAGGTGCATGGCGGCGTAGTGGATCTTTCCAACGGAGGCTGGAAGTACATGAGCGCCGAGGAAGAGGAAGGACAGCACGTGGCCCTTGCCAACGTGAACATGGCCGACAACGGCCTGCTTCTTGACGAGCGCATCCAGTGCCGTCTGGAAGCCGACTTCCCGCTGGTTACCAGGGAAGAGGTGAACTACATGGACGTAGCCCCTAACCAGATGGCTTCCGTGGCTGCATCCCTGATCCCGTTCCTGGAGCACGACGACGCCCACCGCGCCCTGATGGGTGCCAACATGATGCGTCAGGCAGTTCCGCTCCTCAGCCCGGAAAGCCCTATCGTGGGTACCGGCCTGGAGGAACGCGTCTGCATTGACTCCCGTACCCAGATCATAGCTCAGCGTGCAGGTATCGTAACTTATGTGGATGCCAACGAAATCCGCATCAAGTACGACCGCACCGAAGACGAGAAGTTCGTAAGCTTCGCCCCCGAGGAGACAGTTTACAAACTTCCCATCTACCGCCGTACCAACCAGAGCACTACCATCATGCTCAAGCCCCTTGTACGCAAGGGCGACCGCGTGAAAGCAGGCCAGGTTCTTACGGAAGGTTACGCCACCCAGAACGGCGAACTTGCCCTGGGCCGCAACCTTATGGTAGCCTTCATGCCCTGGAAGGGTTACAACTATGAAGACGCTATCGTCCTTTCAGAAGAAATGGTCAAGTGGGACATCCTCACATCCATCCACGTGGACGAATACCTCACGGAGGTACGCGAAACCAAGCGCGGTATGGAAGAGCTCACCTCGGATATCCCCAACGTGAGCGAGGACGCCACCAAAGACCTTGACAAGGACGGTATCGTACGCATCGGCGCCCACATCGAGCCCGGCGATATCATGATTGGTAAGATTACCCCTAAGGGCGAAAGCGATCCTTCCCCGGAAGAGAAGCTCCTGAAAGCCATCTTCGGCGACAAAGCCGGCGATGTTAAGGATGCTTCCCTCAAGGCAAATCCTTCACTCAGCGGTACTGTTATCAAAACTGCACTTTACGCAAAGGTCAATAAGGAAAGCGGCAAACGCGGCGCCAAGAGCGAGCAGAAGACCCGCATAGAGATCAAGCAGCAGGAATTCGAAAAAGCGGCCGAAAAACTCCGTGCCGGCTTCATCGACAAGCTGTGGGCTCTTGTTCAGGGTAAGAAGAGCGCAGGCGTAAGCGACCTTTATGGCGTAGAGATCTTCCCTAAGGGCAAGGAATTCACCGTCCAGGGCCTGCAGGATGCCGATTACCAGAATATCTCCACCGCCAAGTGGGTATCCGATGCCAAGACATCGGCCATGGTGCGTGAGCTCATCTCCGGTTACTGCATCGCCCATAAGGAGGCCGAAACCCGTGCCCGCCGCGAACTTGACAAGATAAAGGTAGGCGACGAGCTTCCCAACGGCGTTATGCAAATCGCAAAGGTTTACATTGCCAAGAAGCGTAAGATCACCGTCGGTGATAAGATGGCCGGCCGCCACGGTAACAAGGGTATCGTAGCAAAGATTGTCCGCCGTGAGGACATGCCGTTCCTTGAGGACGGTACTCCCGTGGACATCGTGCTGAACCCTCTGGGCGTGCCTTCACGTATGAACCTGGGTCAGATTTACGAGACCGTGCTCGGTTGGGCCGGCCGCGAACTTGGCCTCAAGTTCTCTACCCCCATCTTCGACGGTGCCTCTATTGACGAAATCTGCGCCTATACAGACAAGGCAGGCGTGCCCAGGTTCGGTAAGACCAACCTGCGCGACGGCGGTACCGGCGACTGGTTCGACCAGCCCGCCACCGTCGGTGTCATCTACATGATCAAGCTTGGTCACATGGTGGACGACAAGATGCACGCCCGTTCTATCGGCCCTTACTCCCTTATTACCCAGCAGCCGCTTGGTGGTAAGGCTCAGTTCGGTGGCCAGCGTTTCGGTGAAATGGAAGTCTGGGCCCTGGAGGCCTATGGTGCAGCCAATGCACTCCAGGAAATCCTAACCGTGAAGTCCGACGATGTGAACGGCAGGTCCAAGACCTACGAAGCAATCGTCAAGGGAGACCCGATGCCTACTCCTGGTATTCCGGAATCCCTGAATGTGCTCCTGCACGAACTTCGCGGCCTGGGCCTCAAGGTCACTTTGGACTAATAGTGGACAAAAAAGAAAGTAACGAATATGCCTGCTTTTAACAATAAAGAAAACAAGGTAAAGAGCAATTTCTCCCGCATTTCCATTTCGCTCGCTTCCCCGGAAGACATCACCGAGCGTTCCTGCGGCGAGGTTCTGAAACCGGAAACGGTTAACTACAGGACCTACAAGCCGGAGCGCGAAGGTCTCTTCTGCGAGAAGATCTTCGGCCCCACCAAGGACTACGAGTGCTACTGCGGCAAGTACAAGAGAATCCGCTACCGCGGAATCGTGTGCGACCGCTGCGGTGTGGAAGTAACGGAGAAGAAAGTGCGCCGCGAACGTATGGGTCACATCACCCTTACCGTTCCGGTAGCCCATATCTGGTACTTCAAGAGCGCTCCCAACAAGATAAGCGCCCTCCTTGGCGTTCCTTCCAAGAAGCTGGAATCCGTGATTTACTACGAAAAGTACATCGTAGTGAATCCCGGCGTCCTTGGCACGGAAGAAGTTTCCGAGGAGTATCGTCTGCAAAAGATGGATCTTCTGTCGGAGGACGATTATCTTGCCGCAATGGACAGGGTGGCCGAAATCCGTCGCAAGAAGATTGAGGAAGGCCTTCCCTGGGAAGAGGAGATGAATTTTGTGGCCAAGATGGGTGCCGAAGGTATCTACGATCTCCTTAAAGAGATTGACGTAGAGGCCCTTGGCCGCCAGCTGCGCCACGAAATGAAGACCGAAAGCTCCCAGCAGCGCAAGACCGAAATCCTCAAGCGCCTGGCCGTTGTGAAGTGGTTCCAGGAGTCTAAGGACGTGAACCGTCCGGAATGGATGATAATGAAGGTTATCCCCGTTACTCCTCCGGAGCTTCGTCCTCTGGTTCCCCTGGATGGCGGCCGTTTCGCCACCAGCGACCTCAACGACCTTTACCGCAGGGTTATCATCCGCAACAACCGTCTTAAGAAGCTCATCCAGATCCAGGCCCCGGAAGTGATTCTCCGCAACGAGAAACGCATGCTCCAGGAAGCCGTGGACAGCCTCTTCGACAACTCCAAGAAATCATCGGCCGTTAAGAGCGAGAGCAACCGCGCCCTCAAGTCCCTTTCGGATTCCCTTAAGGGTAAGCAGGGCCGCTTCCGCCAGAACCTCCTTGGTAAACGTGTGGACTACAGCGCCCGTTCGGTTATCGTAGTAGGTCCGGAGCTCAATATGCACGAGTGCGGTCTTCCTAAATTCATGGCAGCCGAACTTTACAAGCCTTTCGTAATCCGCAAGCTCATCGAGCGCGGCATTGTGAAAACCGTAAAGAGCGCCAAGAAGATCGTGGACCGCAGGGATCCCGTTATCTGGGACATCCTTGAAAACGTGATGAAAGGCCACCCGGTCCTGTTGAACCGTGCACCTACCCTGCACCGTCTGGGTATCCAGGCCTTCCAGCCCCGCATGATCGAGGGTAAAGCCATCCAGCTGCATCCTCTTGCCTGTACCGCTTTCAACGCCGACTTCGACGGTGACCAGATGGCAGTTCACCTGCCTCTTGGCAACGCCGCCATCATGGAGGCCCACCTCCTGATGCTTGGCTCACATAACATCCTTAACCCCGCCAACGGTTCTCCTATCACCGTTCCTTCACAGGATATGGTGCTTGGTCTGTACTACATCACCAAGGAGCGCCCCGGTGCCAAGGGTTCTGGCCTCAGGTTCTACGGACCGGAGGAAGTTATCATAGCCTACGACGAAAAGAAGATCGACATGCACGCCCCCATCGAGGTACGCCTGCCCGTTGACAAGCAGGATCCTTCAAAGGGCTTCCACATGGTAAAGACCACCGCCGGCCGTATCATCGTAAACCTGAACATTCCGGACGAAGTTCCATACGTGAACGAAGTTCTGGGTAAAAAGGCCCTGCGTACGGTTATCACCGATGTCATCAAGCACACCGGCGTAACCCGCACCGCCAAGTTCCTTGACGATATTAAGAACCTTGGTTACGACCAGGCTTTCCGTGCAGGTATCTCCTTCAACCTGGGCGATGTGCTCATCCCCAACGAGAAAGTGGCCCTCATCAAGGAAGGTTACGGCAAGGTAGAGGAAATCAAGGCCAACTACGCCATGGGTTTCATCACCAACAACGAGCGTTACAACAAAGTTATCGACCTTTGGACCTCTATCGACAACCAGCTCACCGGCATCGTTAAGAAGCAGATTTCTGCCGATCAGCAGGGCTTCAATCCTGTGTACATGATGCTGGATTCCGGCGCCCGTGGTTCAACCCAGCAGATCAAGCAGCTCTGCGGCATGCGCGGCCTTATGGCCAAGCCCCAGAAGAGCGGCGCTGCAGGTGCAGAAATCATCGAGAACCCCATCGTGTCCAACCTTAAGGAAGGCATGACAGTGCTGGAGTACTTCATCTCTACGCACGGCGCCCGTAAAGGTTTGGCCGATACCGCCCTCAAGACTGCCGATGCAGGTTACCTCACCCGCCGTCTTGTGGACGTATCGCACGACGTCATTATCACCGAGGAAGACTGCGGCACCCTCCGCGGCCTCATCGCCACCGCCATCAAGAACAAGGACGAGGTGGTTGAATCCCTTGGTGAGCGTATCCTTGGCCGTACCTCCGTGCACGATATCTACAACCCTCTAACGGGTGAACTGATCATCGCTGCCGGCGAGGAAATCCGCGAGGATACCGCAGCCCTCATCGACTCCCTGCCCATCGAACAGGTGGAAATCCGCAGCGTTCTCACCTGCGAATCCCGCAAGGGCGTCTGCGCCAAGTGCTACGGCCGCAACCTGGCCACATCCCGCATGGTAGAAACCGGCGAGGTTGTTGGCGTTATCGCAGCCCAGTCTATCGGTGAACCTGGTACCCAGCTCACCCTGCGTACTTTCCACGTCGGTGGTACCGCGTCCGGCTCTGTGGCCGACAACACCATCGTGTCCAAGTACGAAGGTAAGCTCGCATTCGAGGAGCTCCGTACCATTGACCGTGTTGACGAAGACGGCAGCGTGAAGCAGGTTGTAGTGTCCCGCATGACGGAACTCCGCATTGTGGACGAGCGCACCGGCATGACCTATTCCCAGTACGACATCCCTTACGGTTCAACGCTGTACTTCAAGGACGGCGCCTCCGTCAAGAAGGGAGACCTCATCTGCGAATGGGATGCCTACAACGCCACCACAATTGTGGAAACCGCCGGTACAGTACGCTTCGAGAACATGGTGGAAGGCGTAACCTACCGCGAAGAGAGTGCCGATGAGTTCGCCACCAACACCGACAAGGTTATCATCGAAGGCCGCGACAAGACCAAGAGCCCTGCAATGCTGATTGTAGGCGACGACGGTGTTGTCCTTCGCCAGTATAACCTGCCTGTTGGCGCCCACATCATGATGAATGACGGCGACAAGGTTAAAGTTGGTGACGTAATTATCAAGATCCCCCGCGCTATCGGCAAGGCATCCGATATCACCGGCGGTCTGCCGCGTGTTACGGAGCTGTTCGAGGCCCGCACTCCTTCCAACCCCGCTATCCTTTCCGAAATCAACGGTGAGGTTATCATGGGTAAGGTAAAGCGCGGTAAGCGTGAGATCATCATCAAGAACCGCAGCGGCAGGGAATGTCACTACGAAGTTCCCATGACCAAGCAGATCCTTGTTCAGGAGAACGACTATGTGAAGGCCGGTATGCGTCTTTCCGACGGCGGCGTTTCTCCTACCGATATCCTGAACATCCTTGGCCCCGTCAAGGCTCAGGAATACATCGTGAACGAGATTCAGGCCGTTTACCGCCTGCAGGGCGTTAAGATTAACGACAAGCACTTCGAGATCATCGTGCGCCAGATGATGCGCAAGGTCCAGATCGGAGATCCCGGCGACACCGAATTCCTCACCGAGGAACTGGTGGACAAGTGGGAGTTCATGGACCGCAACGACGCCATCTTCGGCAAGTTCTACGTAGAAGATCCCGGCGACAGCCTCCGCTACCAGGAAGGCGACATCATCAGCGCCCGCGACCTCCGCGGCGAGAATGCCTCCCTCGAGCGTCAGGGTGCAAAGCTTGTTGTTGCACGTCCCGCCAAGCCCGCAACCGCATCCCAGGTGCTTCAGGGTATCACCCGCGCAGCCCTCAAGACCGGCTCCTTCATCAGTGCCGCTTCCTTCCAGGAAACAACCAAGGTGCTGTCCGAAGCTGCCATCCGCGCTCGCGTGGACTATCTGGAAGGCCTCAAGGAGAACGTTATCTGCGGTCACCTCATTCCCGCCGGCACCGGTCTGAACCGCTACCAGGATATAGTAGTAGGTTCCAAGGCCGACGCCATGGAAATGATGAACGAACTCTAGCAGGAGTTCAACCCAACAAAAACGCCCAGCCAACCGGCCGGGCGTTTTTCTTATAGCATTACAGCAACTCTGAAATCCATATCACATGGATTATCTCCTACGATAAGGTCAATTGCCGTAACGAAGATGCTCACGTAACCTTCTTGCCACTCATAATCCACGACGGTGGTATAGTAATGCAGACCGTCCTCGGTTTTCTCCGTTCTGGTTTGGGGCAGGGGAGTGAACACCAGTGGGATATCCTCCTCGTCTTTATTGTATACCCGGTACACGTGGACAACACCCTGCTCAACTACCTCCTTGGTAATCTGCGGCACATCAAGTATGGCCTCGAAGTATCCTTCGCCGGGTACGCCGTATGTCACATTCCACGGCAACCACTTGTCGCTATCTACATGGAAGTCCATCAGGTCCATGTCCATGCCCTGGACAATGGTTTGTTCCGTGACGTATTGCTTTGTTACGTACTCCTTGTAGCAGGACGTAAGCATAAGCGCCACAAGAGGCAGGATTAACAGTTTGTACTTCATAGTATTTGGTTTTATTTATTGTTTCTGTTAAGGAAACACTGTACGGTGTTTTCCATAAGGCAGGCAATTGTCATGGGCCCTACGCCGCCCGGGACGGGAGTAATGGCCGATGCCTTGGGGGCTACGGAATCAAAGTCCACGTCGCCGCATAGCTTTCCGGTTTCGGGGTCCCTGTCCATTCCTACGTCAATTACCACCACGCCTTCGCTTACCATATCGCCCGTTACCATTTTGGCCCGTCCTGCTGCTACTACCAAAATCTGGGCCTGACGGGTAACATCGGCCATATTAACTGTGCGGGTATGGCAAATTGTTACGGTGGCATTGGCGTCCAGCAGCATTTTTGCAACCGGCAGGCCAACTATGTTGCTGCGGCCAATTACAACGGCCCTTTTCCCCTTTGGATCCACTCCGGTGGCCTCCAGCAGTTTCATTATTCCTGTGGGAGTGCAGGGGCTCATGTGCGGCGTTTTCTGCCACAGGCCGGCTACGTTGTAAGGGTGGAAACCGTCCACGTCCTTGCTCTGGTCAATTGTGGCAATCACCTTAGCCTCCGAGATGTGTTTTGGCAGCGGAAGCTGAACCAGTATGCCGTCCACGGCATCATCGGCATTCAGATCCCTGATTTGCGCAAGCAGCGTTTCCTCGGTTATAGTTTCCGGAAGCACTATGGTTGTGTTGCGTATTCCGCACACCTCGCAGGCCTTGGCCTTGTTGCGCACGTACACCACACTGGCGGGATCTTCGCCCACCCTTACCACAACAAGATGCGGCACTCTTCCGTATTTTTCCGGGAAGGTGGCTACCTGTGCGCGCAGAGCTTCCTTAAGCGCTGCCGAAATTGCTTTTCCGTCTATTATTTTCATGCTGTTTCCCATATTCCACGTACGAAGTTACGAAAAAAATTCGTAATTTTGCAGGCTTAAGTAATAAACTCAAAGAAGGATTATGATTAACATTACGTTCCCCGATGGAAGTGTACGTCAGTACCAGTCTGGCGTAAGCGGTTATGACATTGCCATGGGTATAAGCCCCCGTTTGGCCGAGCAGGTTCTTGCAGTTCAGGTAAAATACCCTGGAGAGCCGGAAACTTCCCGCGGAACAACCATAGACCTCACCCGTCCCATAACGGAAGACTGCAGCGTGCGCCTTCTCAAATGGGAGGATGACGAGGCCAAGAAAGTATTCTGGCACAGCTCCTCGCACCTTATGGCCGAAGCTCTTGAAGCCCTGTTCCCGGGCGTCAAGTTCGGCATTGGCCCCGCCATCGAAAACGGTTTCTACTACGACGTGGATATGAACGGCCGCACCCTTACGGATGCCGATTTCAAGGCCATAGAGAACAAGATGCTGGAGTTCGCACGCCAGAAGCAGGACTTCTGCCGCATAGAGGTTTCCAAGGCCGATGCCTTGAAATACTTCACCGAGAAAGGGGACCAGTACAAGCAGGAACTCATTTCAGAGCTTGAGGATGGCACCATCACCTATTACACCAACGGTCAGTTTACAGACCTTTGCCGCGGCCCTCACCTGAAGAATACGGATGTTATCAAGGCCGTCAAGGTCCTGTCCCTTGCCGGTGCATACTGGAGGGGCGACGAAAAACGCCAGCAGCTAACCCGTATCTACGGCATCACCTTCCCCAAGGCCAGCATGCTCACAGAGTATCTGCAGGTCCTGGAAGAGGCCAAGAAGAGGGATCACCGCAAGATCGGCAAGGAAATGGAGCTGTTCACCTTCTCCCAGAGGGTGGGTTCCGGCCTGCCCCTGTGGCTGCCCCGCGGTGCCGCCCTGCGCAATACCCTTCAGGCATTCCTTGCAAAGAAGCAGGCCGAATACGGCTACCTGCCCGTGGTAACGCCCCATATCGGCGGAAAAGAGCTCTACGTAACTTCCGGCCACTATGCCAAGTACGGAAAAGACTCCTTCCAGCCCATCCACACCCCTCAGGAAGGGGAGGAGTACCTGCTCAAGCCCATGAACTGCCCCCACCACTGCGAGATTTACCGCAGCGCGCCGCGTTCTTACCGTGACCTGCCCTTAAGGTTTGCCGAATTCGGCACCGTATATCGCTACGAGCAGTCCGGCGAACTTCACGGACTTACCCGCGTTCGCAGCTTCACCCAGGACGACGCCCACCTTTTCTGCCGCCAGGACCAGCTCCAGGAAGAATTCGAAAAAGTTATCGACCTTATCCTTTACGTGTTCAAAACCCTTAAGTTCGACAAGTTCACCGCCCAGGTGTCTCTGCGCGATCCCAAGAACCCGTCAAAGTATATCGGCAGCGACGAAAACTGGAACAAGGCCGAACAGGGCATCATCGACGCCGCCAAGAAGAAAGGCCTTCCTTACGTTGTAGAAACCGGCGAGGCCGCCTTCTATGGCCCTAAGCTGGACTTCATGGTAAAGGACGCAATTGGCCGCAGCTGGCAGCTTGGTACCATTCAGGTAGATTACAACCTGCCGGAGCGCTTTGAACTTGAATATGTAGACAGCGACGGCAGCCGCAAGCGCCCCGTTATGATTCACCGTGCACCCTTCGGCAGTCTGGAGCGTTTTGTAGCAGTTCTGCTGGAGCACACCGCCGGTCATCTGCCGCTTTGGCTGCATCCGGACCAGGTTAAAGTGCTGCCCGTGAGCGAAAAATATGCAGATTATGCGAAAAAAGTTGTAAATCTGCTAAATAATTCCGAAATTCGCGCCTCTATAGACGACCGGAACGAGACCCTCGGTAAGAGAATTCGCGAGACTTCGCTTATGAGGATACCGCTCCTGGTTATTGTCGGCGAAAAAGAACAGGCCGACGAAACCGTGTCTGTACGCCGTGGAGCCGTGGACCAGGGTTCCATGAGCGTGTCTCAGTTTGTGGACTTTGTCCGCAATGCTGTGGCCGAAGAACTGGCCCAGTAAGTTTAACTTTTAAAGGAGCAAAACTATCGCAACGCCTTTTAAACCGAGACCCTCGGGTCTCAAAAAGAAGAAGCCCGAACAGGCTCAAGTCTCCCAGAAGGACGAAAACGCCCTTCGCATTAACCGTGAGATAACTGCATCTCAGGTACGTCTGGTCGGGGAAAATGTCCCCGAGCAGGGAATCTACCCCTTCTCCAAGGCACTTGCCATGGCAGAAGAACAGGAACTTGACCTTGTGGAGATAAGTGCAAAAGCCGATCCTCCCGTGTGCAAGATCCTGGACTATCAGAAGTATCTGTATCAGCAGCGCAAGCGTGCAAAGGAGATGAAAGCCAATGCTGCAAAGATAGTTATCAAGGAAATCCGCTTCGGCCCCAACACCGACGAGCACGACTTCCAGTTCAAGCTCAAGCACGCCCAGGAATTCCTGCAGGAAGGCTCAAAGGTGAAAGCATCCATCTTCTTCCGCGGACGTTCCATCCAGTTTGCCCAGCAGGGAGAAAAACAGCTTCTGCGCTTCGCAGTGGAACTGGAGGAATACGGCAGGGCCGAAAGCATGCCCACCCTGGAAGGCAAGCGCATGACCATGATGATTGCTCCTGTAAAGAAGAAATAAGGAAAGATACTTCGGCCCTCCGGGCCTCAGTATGACAATTGTCATTCTGAGCGAAGCGAAGAATCTGACTTATATGTATAATTATTAATTGTTTAACACAATGGCAAAGCTTAAAACCAACTCCGGTGCCAAAAAGCGCTTCACGCTTACCGGATCGGGAAAGATCA
>Ga0310696_10008328_pt1 | contig 12108 bp, 7 predicted proteins | sample AusTroGonzalo_MG_4_FD_203885 | JGI IMG/M metagenome (GOLD analysis project Ga0310696, IMG submission 203885) | Bovine rumen microbial communities from tropical cattle in Woodstock, Queensland, Australia - Gonzalo_02 (v2) (version 2) | ecosystem: Host-associated > Mammals > Digestive system >... | reverse complement strand
CTGCTGCTGTTGCTACTCTTCTCCCTGATGACCATCCGTCACAGGCTGAAGCCACTACAGGAACTGGCAGAGACGACCCATCGCATTGCCAATGGTGACTTCTCCGCCACCGTCGCCGACAGTATGCGTATTGACGAGATCGGTCAACTGCAACGTAGTTTCACAAAGATGCAACAGTCACTTGACACCTATACCCATGAACTGCGTGGTGAGACAACGACCCTTGAGGAACGCAACAAGGAACTGCAGGAAGCCTACGAGCGTGCCAAGGAGGACGAACGGATGAAGACGGCTGTGCTCCATAAGATGCCAGATAAGATGGCAGCCCCTGTGGAAGAGATCTTCACGACAGCCAAACAGGTGTGCGACCACTTCGGGGAGAAAACGCTGGATATCGAAGAGGCCACAGAGACCTTGCATGATAACGCCAACCAGGTCACGATACTCCTTGACGAGATGATCAGGGCAGCCCAGGAAGAAAGGAGGCAGGCTTATGAGTAAACCCACCAAGCAGATCAAACAATCTCTGCCACTAAGGTTGAGTCTGAGCATTCTCGCTTTCACGGTGATCATCTTTATGATTACCATCGGAATCATCTTCGTCCGTACCCGGCATTTCGTCAGACAGACAGCCACCGAACAGGCGACTCAGATCCTTAATAACACAGCCCAGCGCATCATGGGACTGATGGGACAGGTAGAGGTCGCCACCGAAAACTCCGGCTGGCTCGTCTTACGCAAGCTACAACCAGACTCCATCATGTCGTTCTCCCACCGGATCCTGGAGCTGAACCCTGACGTTGATGGCTGTAGCATCTCCTTTGAACCTAATTTCTTCCCGGACCAGGGGAAGTACTTCTCCGTCTATTCATCCAATGAAAACGGACACATTGAGACCGAACAGGAGGGCAGCAGTGAATACGATTACTTTATGATGACTTGGTATCAGGAACCGATCCGCCGAGGCAAAGCCTGCTGGGTGGATCCTTTCCACGACTACACCCCAGGCACCTCTTACGACATGATGATCGCCTCCTACTGTAAGCCACTCATCGATGCCGACGGGCATACCGTCGGTGTCATCTCCACCGATCTCTCGCAACGCAGGTTGTCTCAGATATTATTGAAGGAGCGGTTCTTCCCCAATGCCTATTTCATCATAACGGGTGAAAGCGGACATCTCATTGCCACCAGCAATGATCAGGCACTTCCTGACGATCTGAACCGGAGCGACTGTGTTGTGGTAAGTCTCACACTGCCTAACACGAATTGGCAACTGGCCTATATCTGTCCCGATAAAGATATCTTCAAGGGCTACAACCTGTTGGTTTCTATCGTCGTATCACTGATCTTCATCGGCTTGTTACTGATGCTGGCGTTCAGTTATTTCGTCGTCAACCGCTTTGTCTCCCCAATCAAAGCCCTTGCCAATCAGGCACAGATGATGGCAGAGGGACAGTTTGACGGTCATCTCAAACATACGAAACGCATCGACGAGACAGGACGGCTGCAGAACAGTTTCGTCAGTATGCAGGAGTCCATCACCAATTACATCAGCGATCTGGAGCGCGTGAAGACCGAAACCGAGCAGCGTAACCAGGAGTTGATCATCGCCAAGAGCAAGGCTGAGGAGGCAGACCATAAGAAGGCTACCTTCATCCAGGATCTGTCACACCAGATCCGTACACCTCTTAATATTATAGGAGGATTTACCCAGGTGCTGCGTGATGAACATGAGACGATGGATGAGACGGAAGTATCGACGATCACCCATGATATCATGCAGAACAGCCACACCATCTCCAATATCATCGACAACTGGATGAGGACATTGGCCCTGGAGGGTATTGATCAGGTGGAACGCAACGATGACATCAGCTGTAATGAAGTCTGCAAGACGGCTGCAGAGACTATCACGCTTCGCCATCCTGATACCGTCACACTGAAAGTGGAGCATCATGTGCCCGACAGCCTGCATATCGTCACCGATAAGGGGTGTCTGTTGAAGGTGCTCTCCGAACTGCTTCACAATGCCAACAAATACACGCAGGAAGGAAGTATCACCATCAGTTGTATTCAGCCCGACAGCCAGTCCGTCTGCTTCATGGTCAGTGACACTGGCCCTGGTATTGCCGAAGAACACCACGAACATGTGTTCTCACAGTTCACCAAACTCGATGATTTCAGCGAGGGACTTGGCATGGGTCTCACCCTATGCAGAAAATTAGCGGGCCTCCTTGGTGGTCATATCACTCTGGATGCAGCATATACCAAGGGAGCCCGCTTTGTACTGACGTTACCAGTCAGTCCGGAAAAAACTTAAAGTGGATAATCTTCGAATGCATAAAGTACGGTAGAGAGATAGCGCTCGCCCGTATCAGGCAACAGTACCACAATCTTCTTACCCTTATTCTCTGGACGCTTGGCCACCTCAATGGCTGCGTAGAGGGCAGCACCTGCAGAGATACCAACCAACAGACCTTCGCTCTGTGCAATCTCACGACCTGTGCGGATGGCATCGTCGTTCTCTACGTCAAACACCTCGTCGATCACGTCTGAGTTGTAGGTCTTAGGGATGAAGCCGGCACCGATACCCTGAATCTTATGAGGACCGCTGGGCTGTCCGTTCAGGACGGCACTCGACTTCGGCTCAACGGCGATGATCTTCACGTTGGGGTTCTGTTCCTTCAGATACTTACCCGTGCCACTGATGGTACCACCAGTACCGACACCACCAATGAAGATATCCACCTGACCGTCGGTGTCACGCCAGATCTCAGGACCTGTGGTTGCGTAGTGTTTAGCGGGGTTGGCGGCATTCTCGAACTGCTGCAGGATCACGGCTCCAGGGATGGAGTCACGCAGTTCCTCGGCAGCGCGGATGGCACCTGGCATACCGTCTTTTCCAGAGGTGAGGCGTACCTCGGCACCGTAGGCCTTCACAAGATTACGGCGCTCAACACTCATGGTTTCGGGCATGGTAAGGATAAGATGGTAACCCTTGACGGCTGATACCAGTGCCAGTCCTACGCCCGTATTTCCTGATGTCGGCTCGATGATGGTAGCGCCAGGTTTCAAGATTCCCTTTGCCTCTGCATCCTCGATCATCGCCAGTGCGATACGATCCTTTACGCTGCCGCCAGGATTAAAAAACTCTACTTTGGCAATCACGGGTGTCTCAAGACCCTTTGCCTGTGAATACTTGTTGAGCTCCAGAAGTGGGGTGTTGCCGACGAGCTCAGTCAGCTGTTTTGCAATCTTACTCATAATCCTTACCTTTTTAAAATATAAATAATAATTGAATTCGACTGCAAAGGTAAGAAGGTTTTGGCATACTCACAATACCCATTGCATGTTATTCGCATACCATAAACATGGTATTTTGCATAAAATCACCTATTTTTAGTCCATTTTTGCCAAAGAAATGACCGTGCAATCCACGTTTTCCTTGTTAACGGAGTAACAGACATAAAGGGAGTTGTTATGTACGAAAGCCTTGGGATAGTTGAAGCCCAAGGTCTTGTATCTACCCTCGTAACGTCTGGGAGGCAGGTCATCAGCCAGACCACTGCGAAGCAAGATCGCTTTGTCAAACCTGACACCATCCTGACTAAGGAGTAAAACCAAAGGCCAGCGCCATTTGCCGTTTGCAGGACAACAGACCATATAAGAAGTGCCATCGGACAAGTTGCCTGCACATTGTTTGGTACGGGCATCCGGAATGTTGGTGATTTGCGGCTTGCTCCAGGTTTTACCTCTGTCGTGACTGACGGAAGCCAGTTTACGGAAAGAACTTTTCTGGTCGCGAAACAGCATAACGATGGTTCCATCTGACCGAACATATTGACTGGGCTCTAACTCACGGGATTGTTTACCTGCATCTTCTGACTCAAAGTCGGCTCTTTGCCAGCCATGATGTCCTGTGGGATCATCCGTATAGACAGGACAGATGTGTAGTCCTGGCATCAGGTGCGAGGCACCAATCAGGCGCCCGTCAGGAAGAGTGTAAGGGTCTTGTTCCAGCACGCCCTCCATCGGCAGTCCGTCAGCCATCCTTACCGGTTGAAGTTCACTCCATACCTGACCCTCCGTGGTTGTCATATAACAGGTATGTCCGCCTCGTGGTGCCAGTCCCTTCTGCCAGGTATCAATGAAAGCCGTCAGCGTATCACCTCTTACCAGCCAGCCGCCGGATGTGCAGTACAACTCATCAGTAGGCAGGGCCAGAGGTTGGGGAACGCTCCAGGTCCTCCCCTCGTCGGCACTGATACTATAGGCCACCCAGGTGTCATCGCTGTCTTCATCCTTTGGTGAACTCTGCCACATACAGTATAGTTTACCTTTGAAGGCGGTCATCACGACCCCATTGGCATAATGATCGGTATGGTCCGTCGCCGTGAAGATGTTCACAGTTTTTACAGCCTCAACTCTCTGAAGTCCAAGTGTCTCATGGCACGTTGTGTCGATGACCCCTTCAGCCAGATAAGGCAAATTATCAGCCGCCATGTTATTTGGCATCATCAGCAACAACAGCACTGAGATGAGTTTTACGGTAGTTTGCATACGATTCTTCATAAACTTTCCTAATATGTCGGCAAAAGTATGAAAAAAAAGAGAATAAACCAACTTACTTGAGTTTTTTTTCGTATATTTGCCGAACAAACCAACAAACAAATACAATCATGAATAAGGTTTTTATTATGGCATACACGATGCTTGGTGTGATAACTGCATGTGCTCAGACGCCCTGTATCGTTGCAGAAGGAGAAAGTCCCGTAAGAGTCGCTGATTCGTATAGTTTCACAGAAGGACCTGCAGTTGATGCAAGGGGTGATGTCTACTTCACCGACCAACCCAACAATAAGATTTACCGTTGGGACTGCGAATCCGGAGAGATCACACTGTTCACTGATCAGAGCGGTCGCTCAAATGGGATGTACTTTGATGCCAAAGGCAACCTGATCGCTTGCGCTGATATGGACAACCAACTCTGGTCTTTCGATATAGAAGGTCATTCCAAGATACTGATCACCGACTATCGCGGAAAGTTGATGAACGGCCCCAACGATGTGTGGATCTCAAGGGATGGAGGTTATTATCTCACCGATCCTTATTTCAAGCGCGACTACTGGACACGCGACCCAGAGCGACAGCAGCCTGTGGAAGGCTTGTATTATCTGGCACCTGGAGCCAAACAACTGGTCATGCTTGACTCCACACTCAACCAGCCCAATGGTCTTGTCGGCACGCCCGACGACAAGTATCTGTATGTGGCAGAGGCAAAGGCTAACAGAATCCTGCGATATGACATTCAGCCTGACGGCTTACTAACAAATCGTCAGGTGTTTGCCGACATGGGGTCTGACGGGATGACGATCGACGACCAGGGGAATATCTATCTGACTGGCGACGGGGTGACCGTATTCGACAAGAGTGGTCAGCAGATAGCCCATTTCCCCATTCCAGAGGATTGGACAGCCAATGTCTGTTTTGGCGGAAAAGAGCGTAACATCCTATTCATTACCGCCTCTAAATCCGTCTACACCTTGAAGATGCTTGTCCATGGGGTCGCTTGGTCTCACTGACCAATGGATTGTCTGTATTCCAGTAATTTGTTCTGGTAGTCGGCGAAGGCGTCTGTTCGCTTATCGCACGACTGCTGGTAGAGCATCTGGGCTTCGAGCAGATCGCTCATCTTTGAGACACCTGCTTTGTAATAGTTGCGATTCAGGCGCAGGTTTTCTGTGGCCTGTTCGATACTACGCTGTGCCAGAAGCAACTGCTGATACGACTCCTCTACCCCATTCCAGGCATTTTGCATACGGATCTGCAGCAGTTGGGAATGATCCTCTAACTGTTCTACGGCTTTCTGGTGCTCAATCTTGCGACGTTTGATGGCATGAGAACCGCCCCACCAGTCGGAGATAGGCACACTGACGGTGGCAAACACCATCCCGAAAGTTGTATTGTTGTCCAACAGATTATGGTAATTATAGCCTGCGCCGACAGCAACAGATGGCAGATTCTGACCAACGGCCATCTTTTTCTGGAGGTTCGTGGCTTCCACCTGTTTGCCAAGCAACTGGTATTCAGCAGTTCCCAACAGTGCCTGACGATGGTCTTGTTTGGTCATCAGCGGGGACGTGACGTCGGACTGATAGGATATGACGAACGCGGTATCACTCAACCCACAATACTGCGACAGCAACAGACGGACAATGGAGATGCCGTTTTGCAGTTTCAGTCGCTGACTCGCGAGGTCGTTCTGACGCAGTTGCACCTGCAACAGGTCGTTGGGCATGACCAGCCCAGCGCGCACAGCCACATCCACATCTTTGTGGATATCAGCCAACAGCGTATCCACAGCCTCGATGGTCTTCATTTTCTCCTGCATCGAGGCCAACTGCCAGAAGTATTGTTCGGCAGTCTTCTCCACTTCGTTTTCCGACAACTGCAACTGCAAGCGGCTTACGTCCTCTCCCACTTTGGCGAGTTTGTTGCCATTGATGATCTGACCACCTGCGAAGACGGGCTGCACAGCCATCAGCGAACCGATAGTGCCGTTTTTCATCATCGAGATGCTGATGGGGTTACCCAACGCTGCCAAGGCCTCTGGAGGCAACGACTGAGCCAAAGCCGCCCCCAGTTCGGGCGAGAGGCTCTCTGAGAGGTTCAGTGTGGTTTGTGCCATACCTTGGTTGGCATTAAACCAGAGTCCAACACCGCTCACGTTGGGGAAATATTTCGTAAAGGCCTCCTTACGCTGCTGCTGGGCAGTCTCAATGTTGTATTTGGCACTACGGATGGCGATGTTGTTATGGAGGGCAGAGTCTATCATCTGCTCCAGGGTATATGTTTGCTGTGCTGCGACAAAATCGCAGCATACCGAATAAACTATGATTGCTAATATCTTTTTCATATTTATTTCGTTGAAACTTTCCAATAAATGACGGGGAGCATGGTAACTACCATGATGAGCGAGCCGATACCACCTGCGAAGATGGTGACACCGACGGGCATCCAGAATGAACTCTGGGCGATGATCATCGGCACCACACCGACGGCAGTCGTGGCAGTAGTGAGGAAGATGGGCACCATACGACGCTTACCAGCCTCATAGGCAGCCTGACGGACGGCGTTGTTATAAGCCTGGCGATCCACCGTCCAGTCACCATGCTTTTCCACATGCTTCTTGATCAGGTCGATGGCATGTTCGAAGATCAGGATCTCGTTACGCATAATCATACCCATCAGCGTGATAAGGCCGAAAATCGAAGTCAGTCCTAAGGCACGGTTCATCAGTCCCAGACCGATGAGCGCGCCTGGAATCATCAGTGCTAAGGCCACCATACAGACGGTAGTCACACCATACTTTCTGAAGTTGAACAACAGGAAGAAGAACACGATAATCTCAGCGATAGAGATACCACCGATAATCTGTGGCATAGCCTCATCACCGTATTCAATCTCACCACCCACCTCGGTGCGTACACCTTGCGGCAGCTCAATCTCTTCGTTCATGATGCGGGCAATCTCTTTCTCAATAGGAGCGGTATAGACCCCCTGTGCAAACTGAGCCGTCACCGTGATACAGCGTTCACCACCACGATGCATGATACGGCTCTCGCTCCACTTGGGAGCAACCTTGGCAATCTGTCTTAAAGGCACTGTGGAGTTGGTGCTTTGCAGACCACCCGATACCATCGACGCTGGTGATGCGATGCCCAGATTGGCCACATCCGAGAAGGTCATATCAGTATCGTCCTTCACCACAATAGGCAGTTCATAGTTGTCCTCCCAGATCTGTCCCACACGCAGGTCGCTTGACGTGGCACTCAGTGCCAGCTGGGCAGTAGTACGGGTAATACCTAATTGGGCCGACGTCACAGGGTCGAGTTCGACGTTGATGATGGGATAAGGCTGCAGATAGTCTGTATGTACCCACTCCAGTTCCGGCATCTGGCGCATACGTTCCATCAACCGCTCCGCCACCACATGCAACGAGTCGAGGTTGTCGCCATAGAAACGGTACTCCAGTTCGCTCACCTCCAGATAGTCCAGGCGTTTGAACTTCACGTAAGCATTGGGGAACGCCTCGCTCAACTGTGACTGATACTGGTTCAGGAGATCGAGCGTGGCCTTGTCACTCTGGGTATTCACGATGAACTGTGCATAGTTGTTACCAGCCATCTGCGGGGCATAGGCATCCATGAATCTTGGTGACGAACAGCCGATGAAACCTGTGATACCAGTGATACGTTCATCCTTCTCAAGCACGTGTTGCACGGAATCGGCTATCTGTTCCGTCTCTGCCAGACCTTTACCCTCGGGCAGGAATATCTCTACCGCGAACTGGTCGCGGTCGGCATAGGGGAACAGACGGATCTTCAGCGTGGGCGCTATCAGCGTTGAGAGCAGAATGACAGCGATACCACCACCGATCGTCAACCACGGATTGGCAAAAGTCCAGTCTAATACCTTATTATATGTATGCTGTACCCATTTGGTAATGGCGTTACCATCCGTACTCACTTTATCTGGTTTGATGATACGTGTCTCCAAGAACGGAATGACGGTAACCGCCAGTACCAGCGACACCATGAGGTTGATGGTAATCGTGACAGGGAAGTCTTCCAGACAGTCGTGGAACATACCCTTCATCGTGATGAGGAAAGGATAGAAGATGGCGCAGATACAGATGGTGGCCAACAGCATCGGCATGAAGTACTGGCGCGCCGACTCGATGGCGGCATCAAAAGGCTTAAAACCTTTACCCAAATATTCCAGATAGCCATCGATCACCACAATTGAGTTATCGACAATCATTCCCAACACCACAATCAGCGCCGCCAGTGTCACGATGTTCAGTTCGATACCCATCATATACATGATAGCCACACTGACGAATGTGCTCAACGGGATGGTGATAGCCGCCACAATGGCCGAACGGATGGGGAACAGCACCATCATCACCAGGATAATAATCAGCATCGATATCAGCAGGTCACGCAGGAAGTCACTCACACTCTTCGCCACCACTTTGGGCTTATCGGCGATGCGGGTCACGTTCACATCCTCGGGCAGTTCGTTCTGACGGAAATCATTCAGCACCTGATCCACCTCCTGTCCATACTCCACCACGTTATTGCCTGGTGTCATCTCCATCGACAGCAGTACACACGGATGACCGTCCTGCTCGATACGACTCGACATCGGCTCATATTCGCGTACCACACGGGCCACATCTCTCACACGCGCCACCTTGCCCGTTACAGGGTCTGAGAAGATAATCTGGTTGGCTATCTCCTCTTCGCTGTTCTCCTGGGCCTCTACGTGGATGGGCACCTGCTGGTCATCATCGCTGATGCTACCACTCATCGTAGTGACGCCCTGCGCCTGCAGACGTGAGAAGAGCATCTGCTGACCAATGCCATAGGCCTGCAGGCGCTGGCGGTCGATATAGAGACTGATCTGCTCTTTTTGTTCACCGAATAACTTGACATTCGCTACTGACGGGATACGACGCAGACGGTCGCTCAGGTCGTCGCTGTACTGTTTCAATTCACGATAACTGCGCTGGTCGCTCTCGATGGCGATGAGCAACGCCGAGGTGTTACCGAAGTCATCGTTCACCATGATGGCCAACACCCCACTGGGCAACTGCGCCTTAAAACCGTTCAGGCCGTGCTTGATCTTCGACCACACCTCGTCCTTGTTGTTCACATCATCGTTTAGTCTCACCATCACGATACACATGCCGTTCTGACTCTGTGTGGTGGTCTTCTGACGGTTTACCTCACCGAAGGTAAAAAGGTAACGCTCCAAAGGACGAGCCACCTGCTGCTCTACCTCTTCTGATGTAGCACCAGGATAGACTGCCACCACCACACCTTGTCGGATGGTGGCATGTGGGAATTCGTCTTTCGGCATGATGTACATGCCGTAGATGCCCATCACAAACAGAATGCCAACGATGAGCAATGATATCGAGTAGTGCTCCAACGGCCATTTCAGCCAATTCATCTTGTTCATATCATCTATAAACTATAAACTGTAAACCATAAACTAAAAGATGACTTTTGTTCCTTCGCTCAGTTTCTGATAACCCTCTGTGGCAATACGGTCACCAATGTTCAGACCATCGATGACACTTACATAGTTGCCCTGTGTCTGACCAATCGTCACGGTAGCGCGATGCGCCGTGCTGTCCTTGCCCACTGTCCACACAAACAGACTACCATCGGATTTCTTTTGTACAGCCGTCACAGGAATCATCTTGCTACCGATTGCCTGCGAGCCATCTGAGACAAAACGCACATTGGCCACCATACCTGGCAACAGATTCCGATCACCATTTGCCACATTAATTCTTATATCGTACGTATGCGTGAGAGCATCGGCTTGAACACCTTTCTCTATTTGTCCTCCGTGATAACTTTCATTGATGGCCTCGACCTTGATACTCGTTGGCGTACTGGCATTAATACCGCCAACTTCAGCTTCAGGAACTGCCACTTTCACCTTGACTGTCGAGATGTCAAGGATGCTGACCACAGCCTGCGAGGGCATGGCCGTCTCACCAGCACCAATCATCTTCTTGCCAATGATACCACTGACAGGAGCAATCAGCCGACAGTCTGCCAGGGTCTTCCGAGCCACCTGCAGTTGCGATTTGGCCTGAGCCACCTTGCTCTGGACCTCCACCCACTTCACCTCGGGCAGTGAGCCATTGTCGTGCAACATCTTATAGCGCTCAAATACATCATTGGCCTGCGTCATCTGTGCCTCAGCACCACTCAACAAGTTACGGGCCTGTGTGTCGTCCATCTCCGCAATCAGCTGACCTTTGCTAACAGCCTGTCCTTCATTCACCAGCATCCGCTTTACAACCCCCATACCGGTAAAGCTCACCGCCGTCGCCTCGCGTTCTTCCACGATACCTACATACGTCTGGGCATTATCCACCATATCGGGTGATACCACCTGTGTTTTCACTCTCGTCGGAGCCTTCACGTTCGGCCCCTTTTTCCCTCCACAACTGCTCAGTAATAGGACTGATAGCAGCATCAAAAATACCTTTTTCATATCTAAATGACTATTTTATTTGCAAAAGTAATCCAAAATCGGCTATTATTCATGTTCGGTTTCACTTCACATCTTGTCAATTCTTCACGAAGATAACAAAACGACCATAATTAATACCAAATAAACCATGAATTATGGAAAAATATAATTATATTTGCAGCATGAAACAGCATGAGGAAGTAACATTTCAGACATTAGCCAACAATGAGGATGTCCAAATTGGCTATTCTGACAACGAAATAGTCATTGTGAATAGTATCCAACAGTTCACGCAACTAAGTACCGCTCATGTGACTATGAATGCCATCGTGATTTGTACCAGCGGTAAAGCACAGGCTCAGATGAACGGCCTACAGATGGAACTGTATAAAAACCAGGTAGCGATCATTCCCCAGAATGTAACGGTGACTGATGTGATGATCAGTCCCGACTTTGATCTGAAAGGTATATTCCTTACCAACCGTATTCTGCGTAGTTTCCTGAACGAGAAAATCAGCATCTGGAACGACATGATGTATATCCATCGCCAGCATATCGTAACGATGGACGAAGACGAGATACTCTTCTACACCCATTTCTACGACATGCTGACACTGGCCATCGAGCGAGGCAAGGAGAATCCTTATCACACTGAAATCATCCAGGCTTTGCTCCGCTCGGCTATCCTTGGTCTTTGTGGCGAAATGAAGTGGATGCTGTCGCAAGTTGGCAGCGAACTGTCAACGCTCAACCATAAACAGTCAACTAGCCAGAGTCACTTTCAGCGTTTCCTCGATCTGTTGCACGCCAACGATGTAAAGCGCCATACGGTAGAGGCTTACGCCAGTGAACTTTGTATCTCACCTAAATACCTGACTGCTGTCTGCAAGAAGAATTCTGGCAAGACCGCCAACGAGTGGATTACAGAACAGGTGCTGGAGGACATCCGCTACTACCTGCGTCAGACAGATCTCAGCATCAAACAGATCTGCGACAAACTCGCCTTTCCTAATCCCTCTTTCTTTGGCAAATACGTGAAAGATC
>Ga0310696_10008327_pt1 | contig 12109 bp, 9 predicted proteins | sample AusTroGonzalo_MG_4_FD_203885 | JGI IMG/M metagenome (GOLD analysis project Ga0310696, IMG submission 203885) | Bovine rumen microbial communities from tropical cattle in Woodstock, Queensland, Australia - Gonzalo_02 (v2) (version 2) | ecosystem: Host-associated > Mammals > Digestive system >... | reverse complement strand
CCCGAGGATATCAAGTACTTCATGTGCGGTCCTCCTATGATGACCAAGTGCGTGAACGAACTGCTCGATTCGCTCGGCGTCCCGCCGGAGAACGTCCTCTACGACAACTTCGGAGGTTAATGATACAAGTCAAGGCCCGCAGGTTTGCGGGCCTTGATTGTTTTTGGAAAGCGCAAACGGAAAAGATTTCACAATTACCCCCGTACGAATCTTACAGGTCCTTGGTGCATTGCCGCTCCGCGTTTACTTTTGCCGTCGCTATGGAAAAAGTCACACACCCCCGGAGCCGGCAGTCTCTTACATACCTGTCTCTCCCGTTTCGGCACCGTCGCCCTCTGCGAGGTGCAGGGAACTTTCTGTTTTGCTACTGTTTTTGCCTGTTTTTGCTGCCGGCTCTGCTGGGTTCCTGCCGCAAGGACCCGGGTCCCGACGGTCCGTCGGGAGACACGCCCCCCGCGCCTGTCGTGGATTCCAGTTTCGCCTGCATCCACGTGCTGGCGGACGGATGCGAAGTGCACAACCTGGACCTCTTCGTCTATGACGCGAAAGACGTCCGGGCGCTGGACGCGCACCTCATGTTGAGCGCCATGGGAGGCCTTCCCGATACGGTGCGCATCCGCGTCCCGACCGGGGAGAAACGCTTCGTCGCCATCGCCAACAGCCCGCGCAGGTTCAATCTCAAGGCGCTGGAGCGCTACGACGCGATGGAACAGCTAAGCTTCGCCTTCAATGACGACGATCCCGCCCGTCCCATCCTCAGCGGCTGCTGCGACGCCCCGGAGCAGCGCGGGACGGTGGTCCTGCAGCCGCTGCTCTGCCGGGTCGTCCTGGCAAGCATCTGCAACACGATGGACGATTTCGAGCTCCTGGAGAGTCCCCGCGTCCGCCTGCGCGACCTGCCGGACCGGGTGGAAATCCTCCGGCAGAAAGACTTCCGCCCGGCGGAACTGCTGGATGCCGGTCCATGGGTGGAACTCCCCCACGATATCGGCTTCTTCCCGGAGGAACCGGCCGTCACCCTGTGGTGCTACCCCAACGACACGCCGGAAGACGTCCTCGGCGTCCCGCGTCCCACGCTGGAATTCGCCTGCGAGATCAAGGGGAAGAACCGCTCCTTCTCCGTGCCGCTGCCGCCGCTGGACCGGGGCGCCTGCATCGAAGTGGACCTGACGGTGGACGGTCCGGACGAACACGGCTACAAGTTCCGGCAATAATGCTTATCTTTGGGACATGGACAATGGAAAACACGCCTATCTGATCCTGGTGCATACCCAGCCCGCGCAGGTGCGTACCCTGCTCTCCCTGCTGGACGACCCCCGCAACGACATCTATGTCCATATCGACCGCAAGGCCCCCTTCGGCGCGGAAGCGCTGGAAGGCTGCTGCGTGCATTCCCGGGTCCATTTTATCGAGCCGCGTTTCAGCATCCACTGGGGCGGTCCCCATATGATGCTCGCCACGCTGGCCCTGCTGAAGGCCGCCACGGCCACGCCCCACGCCTATTACCACCTGATCAGCGGACAGGATCTGCCGATCAAGGACCAGGACGCGATCCACGCGTTTTTCGAGGCGCACGCCGGACAGGAATTCATCCAGTTCTGGCCCGCGGAACCTTCCGAGACGCGCCGCGCCACCAACTTCTACCTCTTCCCGGAACACAACGGCTCTCAGCCGGGGAGGTTCATCAACAAGCTGTCCCGGGGCGTGATGAAACCGTTCGGCGGGATCAACCGCGATCTCGACCTGCGCCTCTCCTCCTCCTGGTTCAGCATCACGGACGCCTGCGCCCGCCACGTCGTGTCCCGCGAAGCCTGGCTGAAGAAGCGCTTCGTCCACACCACGATGCCCGACGAGGTCTTCATCGGCACCGTGGTCTGGGACTCCCCCTTCCGGGAGCGGCTTTTCGACGACAGCATCCACCTGGAACGGCAGGAAAACAAACGGACGGTCCTGCCCGGCGACCTGCGCCTGATCGACTGGACGCGCGGTTCGGCCGAGCATCCCCGGACCTTCCGGGAAGAAGACTGGGACCTGCTGACGGAGTCCCCCTGCCTGTGGGCGCGGAAGTTTGACCAAAGGGTCGACGCCCGGGTCATCGAAAGGCTCGAAAAGCGTCTGAAAAGGTGATAAATCCGCCATATTTGCGTATCTTTGCGCCATGAATTATGAAAAACACGCTTATCTGATTCTGGCGCATGCGCATCTCCGTCAACTGAGCACCCTGCTCTCCCTGTTGGACGATCCCCGCAACGACATCTATATCCACATCGACCGCAAGGCCCCTTTCAGCAAGAAGGACCTGGCGGGCTGCTGCGTCCGTTCCGAAGTCCATTTCGTCGAGCCGCGCATCAGCGTCCACTGGGGCGGCCCCAGCGTCATGCGTGCCGAACTGGCGTTGCTGAAGGCCGCCACGGCCACGTCCCACGCCTATTATCATCTCCTCAGCGGGCAGGACCTGCCGATCAAGACGCAGGACGAGATCCACGCGTTCTTCCAGGCGCATCCTGACCAGGAATTCCTCCAATGCTGGGTGATGGAAGCATCCTACACGGACCGTTTCAATTACTATACGCTCTTCCCCGAAAACAACCGGTTCATCCTGTCGAAGAAGGTCAACAAACTGGCCAAGGACATCTTGATGCGCTTCGGCGCCAGGATCAACCAGGACATTGATTTCCATCTTTCCTCCCAGTGGTTCAGCATCACGGACGGCTTCGCCCGCTATGTCGTGTCCCGCGAAGACTGGCTGGAGCAGGTATTCGGCCACACCAGCGTACCGGACGAAGTCTTCATGGCCACGCTGCTGTGGAATTCCCCTTTCAAGGACCGTCTTTTCGACGCCACCTTGCATCAGGAGCAGAACGCATCCGACCGGAAGGCCCTGTCCGGCAACCTGCGCCTGATCGACTGGACGCGCGGTCCGAGCGTCCGCCATCCCTGGACTTTCCGGGACGAAGACTGGGAACTGTTGATGGAATCACCGTGCCTGTGGGCGCGCAAATTCGACGAGCGGTCAGACGCCAATGTCATCGAACGCCTCAAGAAGCATCTTAACGCTACCTTATGAACAACGCAAAACACGCGTATCTGATCCTGGCGCATTGCCGCCCGAGACAGCTCCGCACCCTCATATCCCTGCTGGACGACCCCCGCAACGATATCTATATCCATATCGACCGCAAGGCCCCTTTCGGCGCGAAGGCGCTGAAGGGCTGCTGCGTCCATTCCCAGGTCCATTTCGTCGAACCGCGCATCAACGTCCACTGGGGCGGCGTCAGCATCATGCGGGCCGAACTGGCCCTGCTGAAAGCCGCCGTGCCCGGCCATTACGCCTTCTACCATCTGCTGAGCGGGCAGGACCTGCCCATCAAACGCCAGGAGGAAATGTTCGCCTTCTTCGATGCGCATCCGGACCGGGAATTCCTGAACTGCTGGGAACTCAAGTCACACACGCTCAACCGCGTCCACTACTACACCGTGTTCCCGGAAGGTGCGGGCTTCTTCTTGACCAACCTGGTCAACATCACCGTCAAGGGCATCCTGATGGCCCTGGGCATCCGGATCAACGACGACGTCGATTTCCACATGGCCTCCCAGTGGTTCAGCATCACGCATCCGTGCGCCGAATACGTGCTCTCGAAGGAACCCTGGCTGGAGAAGGTCTTCCGGCACACCAACACGCCGGACGAGCTCTTCCTGGCCACCGTCATCTGGGATTCTCCCTTCCGGGACCGTCTGTATGACGCCACGAAGCACGTCCAGAACGTCGACATCCACAATTCGTCCAACATGCACTTCATCGACTGGACGCGCGGCACCAGCGTCCGGCACCCCTGGACCTTCCGCAAGGGCGACGAGGAGCTGCTGGACTCCGTCCCGCAGTTCTGGGCGCGGAAATTCGACGAAAGGATAGACGCGGACATCATCGACCACGTCCACAAGCGTGTGAAAGGAGAATAAGCTTTATTTCCGGTATTCTACCGGATCCCGCAACGTGCGGAGCTCCTGCGAGACATAGTCCGGCAGGGTGGCGAACCAGCGCCACATCTGCTCTTCGGCGGCTACGTTGCTGTATCCGGACCCCCGCGGATGGATCACCCGCACGCGGTCGTCTACGAGGACGAGCATCTTCTTGTGCAGCGCGGCACGGCTGAGGGCGACGTCGACGCCCCAGCCCAGCCGGTTGACAGACAGGTCTATCGGCATGATTTCTTCCAGCACTTCCCGACAGGCCAGGTGGAACCATCCTTCCTGGAAATTGACCGGGCGGAGGCGCCCGGTGAAATGGCACAGGCTCTGCCCGCGGCAGCGGCCGTGCCAGGACAACGCGCCGCTGGGCTGGTACAGCCCGACGTTGACCGTCCGGACCATGTCCTGCATCCCGGCGATCAGGCGCTTCGTGTTGGCGGCGTTGATCTCGAGGTCGCTGGTCAGGATCATCAGCCAGCGGCAGTCCTTCTCCAGCAGCAGTTCCCAGGCCTTGTTCATCAGGCCGGAGTAATAGATGTTGTCCAGGACCTGCGCGCCTTCGTGGCGGCACGGCGGCTCGCTGCCGCTGTCCAGGATGACGGTATCAAAAAAGGGAGAAAGCCGCTCCCACCAGGCGATGGCGCCGGCGTTCTCGTTGTGATTGAAGATGCAACAGAGGATCTTGTCCTGCATAAGTTTCAGATAAGGTTTTGGAATCGCTCCGGGATCCGGACGACGATCTTCAGCTCGAACATGGCCGGCTTGTTGAGCGCGTATGGCGGCCGGCAGAGCGTCTGGCAGACGCGCGCGAACCGCGTCCAGCGCCCGAAATCGCGCGCAGGGAGGTCCGTGACGTAGCGGATGGTCCGCGCGCGTTTGTGCATATGGGCTTCCCAGCCCAGTTCCAGCCGGCCTGCATCCCGGAAGCGGTCCTGCAGGCGTTTCATGTCGAAATAGCCGAAATGGAGTAAATACAGATCTTTGCCGATGTGGAAGTTGTGCCCCTTGACGCGGTGGAAGCCGGAGCCCCATTCACACGGCCGCGCCAGGACGGACGCCTTGGTGTAGCGCGTCCCGATCTGCGCGTAATGGCGCTGCTGCAGGAAGGGCTCGGCATCCGTGATGTCGCCCTCCTCGCCCAGTTTCTGGCCGAAATCCAGGCCCAGGGCGGACAGGGAGACGCCGATCTTCTGCTGCGAGAGGTATTCGGCGAGGGACAGCCCCCTGGCGGGGTCCACCACGATGAATTCGTCGGCATCCGTGCCGATGACCAGGTCATAGCCGGCAGCGAACAGCTCCGCCGCCTTGGCGCTCATCGCGGCCACGCGGCCCTTGTCGTTGGACACGATGTCGCTGCCGATCCGGGGAAGCGCCTCGGCGTGGGTCCCTTCGCAGAAGGACGGGATTACCTGGTCGGTGCCGTCGAAGAAGACATAGAGGTTCTCCCAGCCCAGCTGCGCTCCATAGTATTCCACCCACTTGCGCAGGTAGAACTCGTCGTTGCGGACCATCGTGAGGGCGGCTATCTTTTTCATAAGTACTTGGCTGTAAAGGTGTTTTCTTTCGCGAGATCCTCCGGCGTACCGGCGAAGACCACCTGGCCGCCGCGGTCGCCCGCGTCGGGTCCGAGGTCGATCACCCAGTCCGCCGCGCGGATCACGTCCACGTTGTGCTCCACGACGATGAGCGAATGCCCGGCCGCAAGCAGTGCGTCGAAGCTCTGCAGGAGCTTCTCCACGTCGAAGAAATGCAGGCCGGTGGTCGGCTCGTCGAAGAGGAAGAGGATCTTCTCGCTCTTGGACTTGCTGCGGCTCAGCGACAGGAAGTAGGCCAGCTTGATGCGCTGGCTCTCGCCGCCCGACAGGGTCGAGCTGCTCTGCCCGAGCTTGATATAGCCCAGGCCCACGTCCTTGAGCGGCTGCAGCTGCTCCGCCACCGCCCTGGCGTCGGATTCGGTGCCGGCGGCGAAGAAGTCCACGGCCTCGTCCACGCTCATATTGAGGATGTCGTCGATATTCTTTTCGCGGTAGCGGACTTCCAGCACTTCGGGCTTGAAACGCTTGCCGCCGCACTCCTCGCAGACCATCTCCACGTCGGCCATGAACTGCATCCCGATGCGCACGACGCCTTCGCCCTGGCACTCCGGGCAGCGGCCGCCTTCGGTATTGAAGGAGAAATGGTTGGCCGTCAGGCCGGCCAGCTTGGCCGCCTGCTGCGAGGCCATCAGCTTGCGGATGCTGTCGTAGGCCTTCAGGTAGGTCACGGCGTTGGAGCGGGAGCTCCGGCCGATGGGATTCTGGTCCACGTACTCCACGCGCGTGATGCGGTCGAGGTTGCCCGACAGGCCGCGGTGCGTGCCCGGCAGGTCGCCGGCTTCATGGATGCGCCGGTAGAGCGCCGGATAGAGGATGTCCCCCACGAGGGTGGACTTGCCCGAACCCGAGACGCCCGTCACGACCGTGAGCACGCCCAACGGGAACTGGACGTCGATGTCCTTGAGGTTGTGCTCCATCGCCCCGTTGACGCAGATGCTGTACTGCCAGGGGCGCTTCTCGCGCACATAGCGGAGCTTCTGTCCGTTCAGGTACTGGAGGGTCAGCGAGCGTTCGATGTCGGCCGGCTTGGCCTTGGCGGACGGGCCGGCATAGACGAGCTCGCCGCCGTGCACGCCCGCGAGCGGTCCCATATCGATCAGCAGGTCGGCGGCGCGGATGATCTCCTCGTCGTGCTCGACCACGATGACCGTATTGCCGATGTCGCGCAGGCGTTTCAGCACGCCGATCAGGCGCTCCGTGTCGCGCGAATGCAGGCCGATGCTCGGCTCGTCCAGGATGTACATCGAGCCGACGAGACTGGAGCCCAGCGCGGTCACGAGGTTGACGCGCTGGCTCTCGCCGCCCGACAGGGTGTTGCAGGCGCGGTCCAGGGTCAGGTAGCCCAGGCCCACGTCCACGATGCACTGCAGGCGGGAGACGATCTCCGCGACCGGTTCGGCGACGATCTCCCGCTCCGTCGCGTTCAGCGGCAGGTCACGGAAGAATTCGAGAGCCTGCTCGGCCGTCATCTTCAGGATCTGGTGGATGTTGCGCCCGCAGACCTTGACCCAGAGGGCCTCGCGGCGCAGGCGGCTGCCGCCGCAGGCCGTGCACGTGGCGCGGCCGCTGAAGCGGCTGAGCATATACTTGAACTGGATCTTGTAGCGCTGGCTCTCGACCCAGTTGAAGAATTCGTTGATGCCGAAGATCGAGTTCTCGTCGCCTTCGACGTATTTGCTGTTCCAGATCAGGTCCTTGACCTCATCGGAAAGGTTGCAATAGGGCTCGAAGACGGAGATGCCGTAGTTCGGCGCGACCGCCACGAGATGGTCCTTGAACCAGCCCATCTTCTCGCCGCGCCAGCAGGCGATGGCCCCGTCATAGATACTCTTGGTCTTGTCCGGCACCACGAGGTCCTCGCTGATGCCGATGACCTTGCCGAGGCCGCCGCAGGTCGGACAGGCGCCCAGCGGCGAATTGAAGCTGAACAGGAATTCATCCGGCTCGCGGAACACGATGCCGTCCCGCTCGAAGCGGCTGCAGAAATGCTGCAGGCGGCCGTCTTCCGTCGCCACGGCCACCCGGCCGTCGCCCCGCGTGAACGCGTCCGCGACCGACGAGAGCAGGCGCGTGCGCGTGTCTCCGGTCGGTGCGCCGGACAGACGGGCGCGGTCCAGCAGCAGCCAGGCGCCGGACAGCGCGTCCGGTCCCTGCTGCAGGACGTCGTCGATCTTGTAGGGTTTGCCGCCGGCATAGAGGCGGTTGTAGCCGTCTTCCTTGAGCTGCAGGAGCAGCTCGACGCGGTCCTCACGCGCATCCCAGTTCAGGTCCGCGAGGATGTAGTAGGTCCCTTCCCCCGCCCCGACCAGCCAGGCCATCACGTCCGCGACGCTGTCGCGGCGGACTTCCTCGCCCGACACGGGCGAATAGGTCCGTCCCACGCGGGCGAACAGCAGGCGCAGGAAATCGAAGATCTCCGTGGTCGTGGCCACGGTCGAACGGGGATTGCGGGTACTGACCTTCTGCTCGATGGCGATCGCCGGCGGGATGCCTTCGATGCTGTCCACGTCGGGCTTGGTCATCCGGCCGAGGAACTGCCGGGCATAGGACGAGAGGCTCTCGGAGAAACGCCGCTGCCCCTCGGCATACAGGGTGTCAAAGGCCAGCGAGGACTTGCCCGAACCGGAAATGCCCGTGACGACCACGAACTTGCCGCGGGGAATCCGCAGGGTCAGGTTCTTGAGATTGTTGACCCTGGCACCTTTGATCTCTATGTATTCTTCCACCCTATTGGTTCTCTTCCTCTTTCTTCTTGACGCTCGCGATGAGGTCGCGTCCCCAGAGGACCCACACGGAACCGGCTACGCCACCCAGGAAGATGCAGGCGAGCAGGATCGTCACCTTGGACGGCTTGCTCCGCTTGAGCGGCAGCTGCGGCGGGTTGATGATCGTGAAGACCGGGGTCTCCAGCTGCACCTTCGCCTTGACGGCCTGCAGCTGCTGCGCGCAGGTGTTGTAGAGCTGGTAGCAGAGATTCATCTCGTTCTGCAGGCGCTCCTGCTCGGTGCGGACACGCTGCAGGACGACACCCTGGTTGGAGTCGACATAGCGGGCGTAACGGGACTGGGCGGAGAAATAATCCGCCTGCGACTTGTCGTAGAGCTGCTGGTAGTACGTGACGTCCAGACGGGATTTCTCCGTCCGGTAGTTGGTCACATAGGTCTTCAGGCGGGCGATCACCTCCTCGGAGATCTTGGCGGCGACGTGCGGATCCTGGGCCGTGACGGACAGGGTGATCACCGAGTTCTTCTTGCCCACGCCCAGCGTGATGCTCGAACGGATGGCCTTGGCAACGCGGTCCTGCTCCGCGGTCAGCGCGGAAGGATTGAGCGTATCGTAGCCCTTCACCACCTCCGTCTTCTCACGGAACAAGCCGAGGAACAGGCTCAGCGCACGCTTCGGAGCGCCGACGACCTTGACCCACCAGGGCTTGCGGGTATATTCCGACAGATACGTATAGTAATCCGCCGAGATCATCTCCTTCTTGTGCTTGAAGTCCACCTGCACGGGGAACAGCTCCACCACGAAAGGCGTGGAGGAAACGATGTCCGGATAGAGGTCGGGATAGACCGCGTCGGACGAGCTGATCGAGCCGAGGTTGACGCCGGCCAGGCTCGCCAGGGAGCCGAGGCTGCTGTTGCCCTTGGAGACGGTCTCCGGCGCCATCTTGGAGGTCACCGTATATTCCTTGGGAATGCTGAAACCGATCACCAGACCCACCACGGCGGCGACCGCACACCATTTCAGGACCAGCTTCCACTCACGGAGGAGCTTGCGGAGCAGCTCCATGATGTCGATCTCTTCGTATTCCTCTTCCGCATACTGCGGTTCGACATATTTCTTCTCTTCCATCATAGTCAGAGCTATTTATTGCGGGTGAACAACGTGACGAGCGTGGCGATCATCGTGGCCAGGGACGTGGCGGAGGAGGCCATCGCCACCACTTCGCTCGTCGTGATGCCCTTGCGCTCCGGCTTCTCGCGCACGATGATCTCGCAACCCGGCTCGATCTTCGTACCGAGTCCCGCACGCTTGGAGGTGCCGTTCATATAGACGATGGTCGTCTTGCTGCGCGCGGCGCGGAACCCATAGCCGCCCGCCGCCTCGATATAGTAGGACAGCGGCTTGCCGGGCACATACATCACCGTGTTGGGATAGACGACATTGCCGCTGATGCGGACCGTGGAAAGCATCTCCGGGATGAAGAGGCGGTCGCCCTCGCGCAGGATGACGTCGAATTCGGACTCGGGACGGGCCAGCGCCTTGTCCAGTTCGATGCCGACGGAATAGGTGTCCGACATGGCGACGTCCGCCAGGTCGATCTGGCCTTCCTGCTCATTCGCGTTGCGGGCAAGCCGGAGCGTAGCCTGCTGCACCCTGCGTTCCTCCTCGTTCATCTGGCGGGTCAGCGTTGCGCCGCGCAGATAGGCGTGGTTGGTCACGCCGCCGGCGCGCTTGACCACGTCCGAAAGGCGCTCGCCCACCGTCAGCAGGACATATTGGCCGGGGAATGCGACCTCACCGTCCACGGAGACGAAAGACTGCCGGTGGGAAGCGGGGCTGCGACGGACGGACACGATGTCATAGGGCTCCAGCGTAAACTCGCCGTCGGTCAGGGCCAGGCCGTCGCGCAGTTCGAAGGAGAACATCTCGCCGATGATCTCGGTCGGCTGCAAGCTGCGCGGATCGATCACCCGGCGGGCCACGTCGACACGCGACAGGGAGGCGCCCTCCAGCAGGCCGCCGGCCTCGAGGATCAGGTCCTCGATCGTGGTGTTCTCCGCGAACGGGAACACGCCCGGGCTGGCGACGAGGCCATTGATGGTCAGCGTGCCGCGGTCCTTGATCTCGTGGATGCCGGAGACGACGAGGATATCATTCTTGCGAAGCAGGACGTCTTCGGTCAGGCCCGAGAGCACGCCCGCCAGGTCGATTGTGACCGTCTCCAGGTTGAGGTCGTCCTTCTCGCGCATGATGAACGCGCGGCCCGTGAAGGCGTCTTCCTTGAGGCCGCCCGCACTCTGGATCAGCTGGCGGACCGTGGCGATCTCCCGGCCGAGCTCATACATGCCCGGACGGAACACGTAGCCGCGGACTTCCACCTTGTTGGAAAAGCGGTCCAGGCTGGCGCCGACCGTGACGAAGTCGCCGTCCTCCAGCACGAAGTCGCGGGCGTCTTCGGCCTTGATGGTGAAGACCTGCCGCTCGCGGCCGGACTGGCGGATGAGGCGGAAGTCATCCCGGTAGGAATCGCTGGTGAAGCCGCCTGCATAGTTGATCAGGGTCTCCAGCGTCTCGTTGCCGAGGATCTCGTATGTCATCGGGCGCTTGACGTTGCCGCTGATGGTCGCCAGGTTCACGTACGGCGGGACGATGATGACGTCGCCTTCCTGCAGGGAGACGTTCGTATCCGTCTTGCCGGCCGTCAGGTACTCATAGATATCGACCGTGGCGATCTGCATGCCGCCGCGGACCACCTTGACGGCGCGGAGCGAACCGCGGTCCGTCACGCCGCCCGCGCGGTACAGCGCGTGGAACACGCTGGAGAACGAAGACAGGCGGTAGGTACCGGCCGTGCCGACTTCACCCATCACGTTGACCAGGATCGTCCGGATCCGGCCGAGCGTGACGCTCACGGAGGTGTTCGGGTCGCTGCCGCCGATGCCGGCATATTTGGAGACCAGCGCCTTGCGGATCTTCTCCGAAGCCGCGGCGATGGTCAGGCCACCCAGCTGGATGGGACCGATCTGGCTGATGAAGATGCGGCCTTCGGGCGTGATGGTCTGCGTGTAGCTGCCTTCACTGTAGCCCCAGATGTCGATCACGACTTCGTCGCCGGGCCCGAGACGGTAGTCCTGGGGCGTGGCGGCGTTCTCGTTCGGCTCGAAGGTCAGGGCCTTGTCGTGGAAGACGTCGTGGCCGAAAATCTGCGGGCCCCGGTCGGACTCCGGATCGGCCACCGAAGCGGCCACCGAAGCGGCCACGGTGTCCATCAGGCCGTCACCGTTGGACACGGCTTCGGCGCGGGAATCCCGCTCGATCTCGCCGTGCGACAGCGCCTGATCGGTAACGGTGCTCTCCGAAGCCTGCTCGGCTGCGAATTTCGCCTTGGCCCGTTCCACCTGGGCCTGCGTCACACCGCGGGCGAGGAGTTCCTGCCCGATCTGGTTCTGGCTCTTGCCGGCGGCAATGGAGGTCTTGACATAATTCACCACCTGGTCGTCCGTCATCTGCGCATTGGCGACAAAAGACAGCGAGCAAAGCAGCACCGCTGCAATCAAAGAAAATCGCTTCATATTTCAGATTCTTCTATTTCTTGACATATACATAAACATACAAATATAATCTAATTTCTCTGCAAAGCCAAACGGGCACCCCTCCCGGCAATGTTTTTGGGGTGTTTGAAAATATTTTTTCGAAAGAGTGTTGCGGATTCCCAAATTATGTCTATCTTTGCATCCGCATTCGGAAACGAAACAACCTGGTGTGGTAGTTCAGTTTGGTTAGAATGCCGGCCTGTCACGCCGGAGGTCGCGAGTTCGAGC
>Ga0310696_10008326_pt1 | contig 12109 bp, 9 predicted proteins | sample AusTroGonzalo_MG_4_FD_203885 | JGI IMG/M metagenome (GOLD analysis project Ga0310696, IMG submission 203885) | Bovine rumen microbial communities from tropical cattle in Woodstock, Queensland, Australia - Gonzalo_02 (v2) (version 2) | ecosystem: Host-associated > Mammals > Digestive system >... | reverse complement strand
CGGCGCCGACCACCGCATCAGTCACGCCATCATCCGCAACGGCACCATCGGCCTCAACTGCCAATCCTCACTAAAAGTCACAGAATGCGCCCTGCGCATCGACAATACCGTCATTGAGAACCAGAGCGGCTACGGGTTGTTCTCCATCCTCTATCCTGTAGAAGCCAAAAACTTCGTCATCGCCAACTGCGGCTACGCCAACTTTTGGGCTTTCGGCGGCGACTACCGCTTTGTTCACGGCACCATCGCCAACTACTGGAACGCCAACGAGCACAACAAGAACGAGAACGCCGTCACAGTGGCCAACTATGCCATAGGAGGCAACAACGAGCCCTTCTACTACCCCTTCCGCATGGAAATGGACAACTGCATCATCTATGGTAAACAGAAGGATGAATTCAAAGCCACTTTCGGTCCTGATGCCGACTCCCTCTACACTTTCGACCATTGCCTGATCAAATCGGAGAAATACAACAGCGACGCGGTGGGCTTCAGCCACTGCCTCTTCAACCTCGACCCGTTATTTGCCGACCCAATCAAGCCAGACTGCCACATCGACGGCATCGCCTCACCGGTCATCGGCATGGGCAACCCTTTATTTGGCAACGAGTTGCCGCACGATTTGGACGGCGTCTCACGCGTAGGCGCACCGGATATCGGTGCATATCAGTATGTAGGGGATTAATAGACCACCTTTGTTTTCAAGGTTTTGGTATTGCCAACACCGTCGGTCACAACGACTTTCACATTGTTGGTGCCTTTCTTCAACTTTTCGTCGAACTCATAGTAAAGCAAATCGTTCTTGGCATCGTACTTGCCCAACACCCATACGTCATCGAGATAGATGTCGTAGGTCTCGATGCCCGTCATATCGTCGGCGATCTTGAAGCGCAGCGACTTCAGCGCCGCCACCGACTCACCGTTCTTGAAGTTGGTGGCCCTTACCGTAGGCGCCACCGAGTCAATCTTGATGCCATATTCGCCCATAGTATAGGTCTTCACCTCCATCCAGCCATTCTTCATCGTACCGCCCAACGAGGAGACCTTGCCGTTTTTGTCGATGCTGGCGATATACATCTTCTTGTTTGAAGTCCACTGCTCCTCAGGACGGATGCGAAGAGTGAACTTCTTGAAAGTGGTCATCCCCTCGTCGCCGAAGCGGTAGATGTGCGAGCAGAAGCCCGCTGCATCACGATGCGCCGTCTTAATCCACTCGTCGCGGAAGAGTGTGCCCTCTTCCATGGTGACGTTGAAGTCGTCAATGGTGATGTCGCTGTTGAGCGAGCCGTCAGCGGTCACGAAATACTCGCTGCGGCTACGCACGGGGCGTTCCACCTCGACAGGGGCCACACCCACCAACTTGAACGACGCCGTGGAAGTGTTGCCGGCATAGTCGGTAATTTTGAAACATACGCTCACCGTATCGCCTTCAGCCACCATCACTGTTCCATTCTTCTTCTTAATCATGCGCAGTTTGTTATTAGGGTCGGTCACGGTACGCACATAACTCGTTTTCTTCTCCTTATAATGACGGTAGTCAAGCAGGCTGTTCACGTAGCGAGGCTCGCTGTAGGAAAAACTGTCGGCTTCCACCTGAAAGGCCAGTTCATCATCAAGATAAAGTTCGTAGAAATACGGACCGTTCTTGTTTGTTGAGGCACCCACCATATCGTATGTACACACGCCGAAGGCAATCTCACCAGTGCCGTGGACATATTCGCGCTCCTTCAGGTTATAGGTACCCCGGACTGGTTCCGCCAGCGAATAGTATTTCGGCTTGATGCCACCTTCCACGATAGATGAGTCGCCAACGGGATAGACCGAGACGCCGAGAATGGTAGGACACACTTTGTCCTCAATCTTGTAGCCGAAAAACAAAGGATTGACGGGCTTCTCGCTCCCCGTGTGACGGATCTCGAAATGGAGATGCGGACCGCCCGAACTGCCCGAGTTGCCCGAGATACCGATCACATCGCCTCTTTTCACCGGAAAAGTGTCCTTATCGAGATAGATCTGCGAAGTGTATTTCTTGTTCTTGTATTGATATTGCTTTACGTATTTGCCCACCTCGGTCGAGAAGCGCTGCAAGTGGGCGTACACCGAGGTGTAGCCATCGTAATGCGTAATATACAACACGTTGCCATAGCCGTATGGCGATACGCCAATACGACTGATGTAACCGTCGGCAACGGCATACACCTTCTTACCCTCCACACTCTGTGTACGGATGTCGATACCGGCATGAACGTGGTTGGGGCGTATCTCGGCGAAGGTTGCCGACAACATAAGCGGAATATCCAAAGGGCTGCGGTATTGAGGATAGGTTTGGGCAACGGATGACACAGACGCTGTCAAAGCAAGCAGAACCAATAAAGAACACAATTTTTTCATCATCGTAAACTCCTTATCAAATAATTGGGCAAAGATACGGCTTTTTTCCTATTTTTGCATCGGTATTTGAAACAAAAACAATGCGTCGTCAAACAAGAAAAGAGAAAATCCAGGTCTGGCTCTCGTCACCCGTCATGCTGCTGGTCTATCGTCTGTTGGCCACTCTGATAGCCATCAGCATCAGCCGATGGATGCTCTACCTGTTCAACATCCAGTTTTTCCATCAGTTGGACACAGGACAAGCTTTGGGGCTTTATCTCTACGGTATGCGTTTTGACCTGCCCATCGTCTTCAGTATAAACATCCTCACTATCCTCTTTTATTGTTTCCCGTCACGCATCATTTATAAAGGTGAGTTGCAGACCTTTGTCGACATCCTTTACATCGTCGCCAATGCCATTGCCGTCCTGTTGAACTTTCTGGACATCGTGTGTTTCCATTTCTTCGGTAAGCACCTCACCGCTGGATTCATCAAACTGTTGATCCATTCCGACGAAGTGTCGTTCGGCGTCATCCGGCAAGTCTTTTTCGACTATTGGTACCTGTTGGTCATCTTTGTACTCTTCGTGTTGATTATCATCGTAGTAGCCCAACACACCAAGCTACGGAAACCCGAGAAGGAAGAAAAACCGCGTTGGCAGCTTCGCCAGACCATCAGTTTGGTCGTCATGTTGCTGCTTACTATCATCGCAGGTCGTGGCGGCCTCCAAGCCAAACCCATCACGGTGGAGACCGCTATGGAATACACCGACCCGCAAAACGCCCCTATCCTTCTCAACACACCCTTCTGTCTCCTCACCACCCATGAGACGGGGTTGGTGGAACGCGAGGGACATTACCACAGCAACTTCTCCCCAATCCATTACGACCTGACACCCAACCGCTTTATTGAGAGCGACAGTCTGACAATGGACAGCGTCCCCAGTAACGTCGTCGTCATCATCCTGAAAAGTATGGGGCAGGAAATGGTAAGCTACTACAGCCGCGACAGACGCTCCGAGCTCACCCCCTTCCTTGACTCGCTCTTGGAGCAGAGTCTCACCTTCAACGGGATGTCGAACAGCCGCAGGAGTCTGGAAGTGATGCCCGCTATCCTGGCCAGCATCCCCTCGATGATGGATAACGACTTCCTCAGATCTCCATACGCCGACAACGACTTCGACGCCTACTTCCAGCATCTGCAGCGGCGCAACTACAGCACCATCTTTATGCACGGCGGCAAGAACGGAGTGCAAGGCTTCGACTCTTTCTCACGCCGTGCGGGATTCAGCAAATACTTCGGACGCACCGAATATGGTGATGACAGCGACTACGACGGGCAATGGGGCATCTATGACGGCCCCTTCCTGCAATATGCCGCCAAAACCCTCAACCGCGTACATGAGCCTTTCGCTTCAACCATCTATACCCTCTCGTCGCGCTATCCATACAAGGTTCCCAAAAACTTTGTCCTACCCGAAGAGAGTTACTTCTGGACCGGGTTCGAGAAGACCGTATACTACGTCGACTGTTCGCTACGCGACTTCTTCAACACTGCCTCCCAGATGCCTTGGTTTGACCATACCCTCTTTGTCATCACAGCTGACTATTCCAACAACGAGCATTTCCAGCCCGAATACAGCAACGTGTGGGGTATGTACTCCATTCCCATTGCTTTCTATTACCCAAAGAAAATCAAGCCCATACGAAGCAATGAGATTGCCCAGCAGATTGACCTTGGGCCATCTATTCTCTCGGCCCTTGACATTAACGACACAATCTTCTCCTTTGGACGCAACCTGTTCGACTCCCTCAGCGAACCCTCCTTCGTCAGCTACTACAACCTGACCTATCAGTATTGCGACGGCACATATCTAGTGCAATCCGACGGCGAGCGTCCCTTCGGCATCTTCAAACCCGTCAGCGATTCTCTCCTGAGCGACAACCTTGTCGACAGGATACAATGCCCCGATATCTATGACAAACTCTACCGATTCCTTCAGGAATACAACAGCAGAATGATCAACAATAAGCTCCATATTACCCCAACTGACACCATCCATGAAACACAAGAGTGACAAAAACGGCACCGTTTATTCGACCAACCCCGACTACGCCTTCGACTATGATGAGGAGGAAGTCCTCACCCTTGAACCCGCCAAACAGAATCTCCGTGTGATGCTCGACAAGAAACAACGCAGCGGCAAGAAAGTGACTCTCATCACAGGCTTCCAAGGTTCAGACTACGATCTTGCCGTTTTGGGTAAGGAGCTGAAGGCGGCCTGCGGTGTGGGCGGCAGCACCAAAGACGGAGAGATACTGCTGCAAGGCGACTTCAGGGAAAAAGTGTTGGCGCTTTTGCTGCAGAAAGGCTACACGAAGACTAAAATCAGCGGAATATGATAAAAGAATACATAGAAATACTCAACGGCGTTGGCAACAGCATGCATCTCAACGCAGCCTCTTCGCTTGGAATCGCAGAAGGTATTGCCTTTGTCTCGCTGCTCATCGTGGGCGTTTTGCTTTACTTCGTCGCCCGATTCATCACCAGCAAGACTGTGCATGTCATCATCAAGAAAACGCCTTCGAAATCCGACGACCTGCTTGTCAGCAACAGGGTATTTGTACGCCTCTGCCTGCTCATCCCCGCCATCCTCATCAAGTTCTACATCAACGACACCCTCCCCGACTTCCCTAATACCGCCGCCATCATCATCAAAATCACGAAAATATACGAGATAGTCGTCTATACTTCCATCACACTGGCATTGGTAAACGCCGCACACGAGCTATACAACTCTTTTGAAACCTCGAAACTGAAGCCCATCGAAGGATTGGTACAAGTCATCAAAGGCGTACTTATCGCTGTATGCGTACTGTTGATTACCGCCTTCCTATTGGGTAAAAGCATCGGCACCATAGTCATTGGCTTGGGCACCCTCTCTGCCGTACTCATGCTTATCTTCCAAGATTCCATCAAAGGCTTCGTCGGGAGCATACAACTATCCATCAACGATATGCTCCGTATCGGTGACTGGATTGCTGTAGGACCCGCCGACGGCACCGTGCTTGAAATCAACCTCACCTCAGTGAAAGTGCAAAACTGGGACAACACCATCACTACTATACCTACATACACAATGGTTTCGAGTCCCTTTACCAATTGGCGAGGTATGTCGGAATCAGGTGGACGCCGCATCGCACGCAGCATCAACATCGACGTGAACACCATACGCTACTGCACTCCAGAGATGTTGGAGAAATACAAACAATACGGCTTGGTAAAAGACTACATCGCCCAAAAAGAGAAAGACATCCTTGAATACAACAAGGCGAACCACATCGACACAAGTGCAATTATGAACGGACGCCAGCAGACCAACCTCGGCATATTCCGAGCCTACATCAAGGCTTACCTCAATAACAATCCGAAGCTCAACCACAATCTCACCATGATGGTAAGGCAACTTCAACCTACCGAGTTTGGTGTGCCCTTGCAGATTTACGCCTTCAGTAGCGACAAACAATGGATCAACTACGAGGAAATCCAAAGCGACATCTTCGACCACATAATCGCAGCTGCGCCGATGTTCGACCTTAAGATCTACCAAAAGCATTAGTTTAAAAAAAGATGAACGCAGGAACAGTTTTCACGGAGAAATATCTGAAAATGATGTTCAAGTCGCTACGCGACGCTACTCCCAAGGAAGTAGAGACGGAGTTGGAGCATTGCCGACGCGAGAACCGTCGTCCCGTGCGCATACCACGCTATTTCAGAGGCTTCTTCGTCGAAGGAGAAAAGTTTCGCGCCTCAACAGGCTTCGAGATGCAAGTTTTCCGTTCCATGAGCCCGCAGTTGCTGAGCCCGATCGAAGCGTCGAAGGTCCAATCCAGAAAGTTAATCCTCTACCTCCACGGCGGTGCCTTCATCTATCCCCCCGTATTCTTTCACTGGCGTTTTCTTCACGACCTGTGCGTGCGCACCCATTGCGATGCACTGATGCCCGTTTATCCCAAATCTCCAGAATACGACTGCGAGTTTTCAGTAAAGACCTTGTTAGAATACTACAAGAGTCTGTCAGAGTCTAAGCAATATGAAGAAATCCACCTCGTAGGCGATTCAGCAGGAGCTTGTCTTTGCCTCGTGTTAGCTCAGGAAGCCCACAAAAACAACTGGCAAAAGCCTGCCACCACCACCTTGGTCTCCCCTTGCGTTGACCTGAGTCACACCAAAGAAAAAGAGATGCTAGCCTTGCAAGAAAAAGACACCATGCTGCAATATGACCGCATCGTCGTCCTCAACGCCATCTGGCAAGGGCAACTGTCAGCACAACACCCTTGGGTCAGCCCAGTATTCGGCGACTTTAGTGGTGTTGACAATCTCAGTGTTTACTATGGCACAGACGAAATCCTCAAGCCTGATGACCTTTTCCTCAAAGAGACATACGAAAAATCCGGCAAAACCGGACAATTTCTCGAATCTGAAGGTATGTTCCACACTTTTGTCATGTTCCCGATTCCTGAAGGGTTTAAGGCAACAAAAGAAATAGCCGCCTGCATCAAAGATGGGCGGCTACAATAGTATAGGCAATCCTTTGGTTTACGGGCAAGTAGTCACTGTATTGGCACAGACCCACTCCTCGTCAATCCAGCCACGGAGCTCGACGAAAGGATGACGGTATCCTTCTTGCCATTCTTCCTCGGCCTCGCCCCAGCACCAATCTTTAGGATTGGACTGTACCAGCAGGCGGCGCGTCTTGAGGTCGACGCCTATCACATCCAAGCTAATCTCTTTATAATCTGTCGAGCAGACCACCTCCTGACTATCGGGCTCCTTATATAAATTGATCGTCTGCCCTCCGTAGTTGCGGGTACTGAAAGAAAAATGCGGTTTGTGGATCACGGGATAAGGCTTGCCCTCAAAGGGGTCTTTGTATTCCACCTCCACCTCATTCCCTTGTGCATCTTCCATAGTATAAGTTCCTTCGTCCTCCTCTTCACACCAGTGATATGGGATGAGCCAATCGCCATCCGGCATCTGCCAAGCGTTGACAATCATGGAATAGCCACCGTAATCCAAAATGAAGCTAAACAAATCATCCTCATTAAATTCGGCAGGCAAAGCATCAAGATAACGTACAGTTGTCTCGTCAACCACCTCTTTTTTAATTTCCGTCGTGTTTTGTGTGGAGGCTGTGTTGCATCCGAACAACAAGGCAAAAAGTGCCCCAAACAGTAAAGTTTTTTTCATAATGCGTATAATTTTCAATTGGTTAGTACTGCCATCGCACTGACGGCTATTATTACTATAAGTACAACTAAAACAATCTGTCTCTTCATATCCACCTACTTAATATTAAAGATTTCGTCATTCTCGCGAGAGCCCATCAGAATCATGGGATGTTTTTCGGCATCAATCCATTTAAAAATCTTCAGGATATGTTGCTTCTCAACAGCAACACAACCTGCTGTACCACCACCCAAACGCGTCCACACGTGGAAAAAGATAGCGCTTCCCTTGTAAGGCTTACGCTCTACGGTATTGTAATTGATTACCATCACATAGTCGTATTGTCCATCCTTCCTAATCAGACGCTCACCTTTATGAGGATGTGTTTCACTTTGTTCACAATACGAGTTATACAACTTATCCTTGGGGTCATCGACCCAAATGGTATTTGATGTAACTTTGATTTTCTCCAAGTTGGCGGTGAATTTCGGGAACCTGCTGAAGTAACGGGTGATAGTGTAGATACCCGTTGGCGACTTGCCGTCACCCTCGGCTTTCTTGCCAACAGCAGCGAAACCTTTCTTTCCAATATTGCAAGGTCCACAAAGACTGTCGACTACCACCCATCCCTCATCGTCACGCTCCAGGACCTTCAATTCCGAAATGATGGACGAAGCCGTGGTGTTATAGACGATAAACAACTGTTGGCATTCACCGAGCAACGAATCGTATTGGAAAGTAAGTGAGTCGATGAAGTTGGTGGGGAGTTTAGGCTCCTCGGCCACCGGCTCTTCCTCAACGATAGTATCCATTACTTGAACCAGTGTATCCATCGCAACCATGTCAGCCTTAATGGTATCGGAAGCAACAGTCTGCTCTTCCTGCGAGGCTGTAACAGGTTCCACGGTTTTCTTCGAAGAGGTACAGCAGGAAAGAATCATTTGCGAAATCACTATGACCATTAATACTTTTCTCATATCAATAGTAGTTTTCGTTATCCAATTTGTTTTTCAGTATTTATTTGTCTTTAACGAGTCGTACCGCAAAGCCATGTCTCCTTGGACTGTTGTCTTGAGGTAACAGTATCTTACCATAAGTCAAATCAACGTTATAAGCCTTTGCGTTACCATTGGGTGACGAGCTCCAATAGTCGCAATCGTTGCCGAAATTGAACATTTGCTTACCCGTGCGTCGACCAGCGGCAGGCAGGAATACCGCGCCTGCTTCTTCCATCCTGTTCCATTCAGCAGCACTGTATGTGTTCTGTGAATAATTGGTAGTACTATAGAAAGACAGCCCAGAAGGCAAAGCCCAGTCGTCTGGAAGCACCACGATACCAGCCATACCATTCACCCTAGCGGCACCATATTTTCCAGAGGCATTGGGACGGCCTGTAAACAAATAATTCCATTCTTCTTTACTGGGAGTCCTCCATCCATCAGCCATCCCATACAAGCCCCAATCGTAGAATGAGGCATAATCGCTATCGTTTTGTGAAAATTCGGTAGCAAAATTCCCCGTACCCCAACCGAACAAATCAATCCAGTTGTAGTAGGATGACGAAATGTTGGCATTGGCTGAACCTAAGGCTTCCCATTGGTTGCTGGCAAATCGCCACTCGTTCGTCTCAGCCCGATATTGAAGGTTGCCCTTAGCAAAATAGACCTGTTTGGAATAACCAACCGAGAAGAGACCTTTGGCTGCACCATTGGGAACACTGACTTTAGGCGTACTTGTTGTATTGGAGGTTTGGGTCGATTGTTGGGTCAACGTGGAGGTTGTTGTCGTCGGTGTACTTGTTTGCGTTTGGGTGGTCGACTGATATTGAGGAGACGGGGAATACTTTGGTTCATCCTCATGTTTAGGTCTCAGCAACAAAACCAACAGTAACAGTACGGTGGCACCCACGCCTAGACCAATCCATAGGCCAGCCTTGCTTTTGTGTTCAGGTGTTTCATGCGCAGATGGCCTCGGTGAAGTGTTATTGTTCACTATTGTGCGTTGATCCGCAACAGGTTGTGGCCTTGGGTCATCGCGCACCACCTCAAAAGGACGCAATGGAGGACGTTGGGATGGATCTTTCGACAGGTATGGTCTCAGAAAACCACGCCAATGGACAGGCACGTCGGAAAGATCAAACTCCTGCTCCACAATTCCCTTGCGGACCATGTAATCGCCCGAAGTATCACTGTCATAAGGTGCTTTCCCAGAAAGCAGGTGGACAAAGGTGACTGCCAACGAATAAACGTCGGTGCGATAATCAATGTTCTTGCTGTCCATCACCTGCTCGGGACTCATATACATCAAAGTACCCATCATCGTTCCCGTGCGAGTCATCGACATGCTTTCCTTCAGTTTGGCGATACCGAAGTCAAGCAGTTTGATGTTGCCTTTATTGTCGAGGAAGAGGTTGGACGGCTTGATGTCACGGTGTACCACACCATTAGCATGGGTATAGTTGAGCGTGTCGGCAATCTGGTTCCACCAACGGCGCAGTTCCTCATCGGTGAATTGTCTGCCGTTTTGCATCAAAACCTCCAAATCGCTACCTTCTAGATACTCCATAACGATGCAATGACGGTCGCCCAAATAGCCGTAGCCATACACCTGACGGATGTTGGGGTGATTGAGCTTCACCATCACGAGTGCTTCATTATGGAAGCGTTCCACAATCTGCTGGTTGTGCGTTAAGCTCTCGTTCAGGATTTTGACAGCCGCGGGCTTTCCTATCTCATTCTCGGCATACCACACTTCGGCCATACCGCCACGGCCCAGGAGTTGCTTCAGCTGATATCCATTGATTATCGCTCCTTGCATAAACTAAATCAATTCTTAACTGGTTTAGGCTTAACAGTCTTGTTATTGTCCTTATTGTTTTCCTGCTTTTTTGTCGGAGTAGGATTTACCGTCTTTTTCTTTGCAGCTTCTTCAGCTTCTTTCTTTTCCAGTTCTGCCTTTTTCTTATTCACCACTCCCGCGTATTTGCCATTGGGATAGGTTTTCAAGTAATTCTTGCAACCTGCGATGGTAGTACATTTCTTATAGGCTTCCTCCTCCTTCTTATCTGCTTCAATAGACGCTTTCTTTTCCAATTCAGCCTTTATCTCCTGTACTTCGTATACATATCTGCCATGAGGATAGTCTTTCAGATACTTGTCACAGGCTGCAATAGTGGTGCAATTCAGATAGGCTTCATCCTCTTTCTCTTCGGCCTCGGCCCTTTGTATGGCTCTTTCTCTGGCTTCAGCCTTGGTGATGCTGTCGGCTACATATCTGTCGACAACGTTCTTTGCTTCATTGTAGTGAAGGCCGTTGGTCCCATAGGTATGCATATAGGCCCGATAGTCACTGATTGATAAACAAGCCTCAAAGGCTTCGTTGTCCTTGATCGATTCTTTTTGTTTGGGAGAATTGTTGCATCCCAACAGCAGGGCGGTAAGAGCCCCAAATAGCAGTGTTTTTTTCATGATTGGTAATGTTTAAATATTTTTGTCAGTTATTCTTCTTAATCGTCACCTTCTTGCTCTTATTATTGACCTCCGTTTGAACTTTTGTATGTTTGGAATTCATGTTATTGTTTTTGTTAGAATTTGTCCCCTTCTTTTCCTGTACCTTTTTCTTCTCGGCGGCAGCCTTTTCTGCCTCTCTCCTGGATTTTTCCGCCTGTTTCTTTGCGGCTGCCTCTTTCTTTGCGGCAGCAGCTTTTTCGGCTTCTATCTTTGCGGCAGCGGCCACTTCAGCCTCTTTCTGCTCCAGTTCCACCTTCTTAGCTCTCACTTCCTCCACATACTTGCCTTGAGGATAGACGATCAGATAGTTCTCGCATGCCTCTATGGTGGTGCAGTTGGCATAGCTCGCTTTTTCTTTCTGTTCCGCCTCGGCCTTTAGTCTTTCCTGCTCTTTGGCAAGAGCCGTTGCTGTGCTGTCGGCAACATGTTTGTCGACAATGGCTTTTGCCTCATTATAGTGAAGACCATCGCTTCCGAACTCATTCATATAGGATCTATAGTCACTAACGGTAATACAGGATTCAAATTTCTCTGTGTCGGGGTCGGGCTTCATGAGCAACACCAACGCTACCACCACAGCGGAAATCAGGACGACAGTACCTACTCCAAGACCAATATACAAGCCAGCCTTGCCTTTGCGCTTGGGTGCATTTTGCTGGGCTTGTGGATTAGGCATCTCTGAGGACTGGGTTTTATCCTGACGATTGACGTTCGACTTGGGAGATGAACCACCAGAAACAACGGTTGCTTCTCTCTGCTGGGGTTTTGCCGTCGGTCTGGCCAATGGCGTAGCCTCAAACATGCGCAGTTCAGGACGATTCTGAGGCTCTTTCTCCAAATAAGGAGCCAGGAATCCCTGCCACTCTGCAGGCAGAATGCTGAGGTCCAATGGGGAATATACAATCCGCTCCCTAATCTCGAAGTCGCTCGTCGTGTCGACATCGTATGGTTTCTTGCCTGTGATGAGATTCACAAAAGTGACTGCCAACGAATAGATGTC
>Ga0310696_10008325_pt1 | contig 12109 bp, 18 predicted proteins | sample AusTroGonzalo_MG_4_FD_203885 | JGI IMG/M metagenome (GOLD analysis project Ga0310696, IMG submission 203885) | Bovine rumen microbial communities from tropical cattle in Woodstock, Queensland, Australia - Gonzalo_02 (v2) (version 2) | ecosystem: Host-associated > Mammals > Digestive system >... | reverse complement strand
TTGTAACAAAGATTTTTCCGAGGGTAATTTCAGGAATCGGAGAACATTTCCCGGAATTAGTTTCAAGTATTGCCGAAATGACCTATACTTTGGCACCTACAATTTTGGATGCCATAGGAAATGTGGTCTTACCTACACTTCTTAATACATTACCAGGTGTGCTGACTATGTTAGTCAATGTAGTTCCGCCTGTATTTTTCAATATTCTTGAAAAAGTTTTGGAGTTCTTGCCTGAAATTTTGCAATTGGCGGTAACTTTAATTGATACATTGGCCACAGGCATATCTGAGGCGATTCCTACATTAATTCCGGTTGCCATTGATGTAATAATGAAATTGGTTGATGTACTTTTGAGCAATCTTGATGTGATTCTTGACGCAGCATTTAAAATAATCAATGCTTTGGCTGAAGGTATTTTGGATAATCTGCCTGAGATTTCTCTTGCTACAACAAAAATAGTTTATCAATTAATTGCTACGGCACTTTCATTATTGCCGCAGATTATCTCCCTGGCATTTCAGCTTATCTACACTTTGATTTCTTCAATGGGTAGTGCGATTATGGAAATGCTGTCAGGTGATTTTTGGAAGAAATCACTTAATGCGATTGTTGAATCGTTTACCAATATTGATTGGGCCGGTATCGGAATGAAATGTCTTGAGGGTATTGCTGATGGATTTACAAAAGGCTGGGGTAAACTAAAAGATTCTGCTACCAATATGGTAAATGGCATTAAAAATATCTTTACTGAAGGATTTGATATACACAGTCCTTCAAGAGTTTTCAAACAATATGGTGAAATGATTAATGAAGGTTTGGCTTTGGGAATCGATTCCGGGGACAGTATTAATGCCATGGAGAACTTATCAAAAAATGTTTCCAATGCTTTTAATCCATCTGTTTCCTTTGCTGGAGCAGGCGCAGGCGGTGGAGATTTTATTTTCCCGATTTATATTGGTGATGAACTTGTTCAGACACAGGTTGTTAGGGCATTGGATATATCTAACTATAGATCAGGAGGCAGATAATGGCAACGATTCCTATTTTGAAAAATTATCCGATAAAAATAAATAATACTGCGATACCTTTTAGTGGTTCAATGTCGGAAAAATATGATACAATAGAAAATGTAAACGAGAGTGAAGCCGGAACTGATGTAAGACAGATTACAAGAGTCAATAAATTGACATTAAGTATTTCTTACACAATGCTTTCAAATTTTATTCCAACTCTTGAAGGCTGGAGAGACAGTTTGACCGCCTTGACAGTTGATATTTACGATTTTACTACAAGTGCTTATAAGCAAAGAAGTATGGTAATGCGAAATTACAATAAGAATATTGTTGAGCATTCGCAGGATTTGGAAGTTACCACAGGTATTTGGAAAGTATCGTTTGATTTAATTGAGAATTAATTATGTATGCATTGTTAACCGAATCAAAACAATCTATACAGCACTATGACGTAAGCGGAACCATTGGGAATGAAGAATTTGGCAAGGAGAACGTTTTTCGAAACAGTTTTTCTTTGAATAATCAAATTTCAGGACCAAGTGAGTTCCGTTTAGGCGGTGCATATATCGGACAATTGAATATAACAATGATGGATATCGAAATTGACCGAAATGAATGGGAGAGAAAAGAAATCTCCCCGGTTGTAACAATCGGCAATACGGATATTCCTGTTGGTGTTTATACGATTGATGAAGCTAAGCATTCTGCAGGTATGGTTGCTTTAACCGCTTATGATCGTATGAGCAAATTTAATATAGCTATTGGAACTGATGCAGGTACCAATGGCTTTGCTTATGATCTTTTGTCGCTTGCTTGTCAAGCTTGCGGTGTTACATTCGGAATGAGTAGAGCAGAAGTTGAAGCATTGCCGAATGGAAATAAGACTCTCGTTTTAAATACAATGGGAGATATCGAAACCTGGCGAGATTATATTTATTGGATTGCCGTTTCGCTTTGCTCGTTTGCTGTTATGAATAGGTCCGGGAATCTTATCTTGGGTACGTTTCATAATTCTGTGGATGATTCCATTCCACATACTGTCAGATATAAAGGATCTACTTATGGTGATGAAGTAATCAGATATACAGGTGTAACCATTTATGTTGAGGAAGATAAAACAGTTGAATATTATCATGCAGCTGTAGATGATGGTTATACTTTGAATATTGGTAATAATCCATTCTTTCAGGTTTCCCGGATAATGCGTGAAGAATATATGACAAACATTATTAATGCTTTGTCAAATATTGAATTTAATGCCTGCTCTGTAAAAGTGCCTTTTGGATTTCAGTATGATCTTGGGGATGTACTTCAATATCCAAACGGTCAGGGAAGCGCAACGAATAAATTCTGCGTTATGGGTTATTCGTTCAAATATAATGGTGAATGTGTTTTGTCCGGCATTCCTGGGCAGAAACATTCGCAATCGAAAACGGATAAGAACCTGCAGGGGCTTTTGTCGACAGTTTCAAAGAACGAGTTTACTTCCTACGAGCTGCGAAATGTTGCGCCGATCTCCATCGGAGAGGATGAAAATGTCCGGTTATTATTGGCAAGGATCGCATCCAACACACAGACGAAAGCACAGATTCACGTTGAAGTCAATTTGGAATCCGAAGCGATTGAAGATTATACACAAGGAATCGTCACATACTTGATTGATTCCACAAATACCGAATTTTATCCAACAGAAACATGGGTTGATGGCAAACATGTATTGCATCTTATGTATATTCTGCCGTTACAGGCAAACGATATGCAACAATTTGAAGTGTATATGCAATCGGTAGGCGGTAGCATCGAAATACCTCGAGGCGGTGTATGGCTTTACGCATCGGGTGCAGGACTTGTCGGCGATGGCAAGTGGGATGGCACAATACTTGTTACCGATGTTGCACTTGATTGGGATATTATCGAAATCGGATTTGATTCTGCAAGTGATTCTGTTTCAGTATTGCTTGATTTTGCCGGAGAATATTTAGGCACAGAAGATGGCGAAACCTTAACCACAGAAGATGGCGAAGAAATGATTTTGGAGGGAAATAGTTAATGAAAGCATTTAGTGAATTAACAAGTGCATCACAAGTAAACAATGCAGATATTTTGGCAATATCACAGGAAAATAGTGGTTCTTATGCAAGTAAGAAAACCACAGTAAAGGATGTAACAGACCTTGCGAATTTAAACATAGCTGAAGAGTACGATAGCACTTCATCCTATGCAGCAGACGATTACTGTATATATGAAAGTGTATTGTATAAGTGTACGGCATCCACAACAGGCACATTCGATCCTACGAAATGGACAGCCGTAGTTGTTACCGATGAAATGGGAAGTGGTGGCGGCGGCACAGGTGGACATACCATCATAGACGAAAACGGCAATTCAATGACGGCAAGGGCAGGATTGCAATTTGTCGGTGGTGCTAATGTATCAGACGATAACACGAACAATAAAACCATCGTTGACCTTGCAAGTGCAGGTGGAATTGATGGTGTGTTTATTGATACCGACAATGTTATAAAATCGTCAACAGCGTTCAGAAGTTCAATGTCATATACGGCTACCGAAGATTGTTTCGTAAACTTTTATATTGTTGTGACAGCAAATACTTCAACAAGTATTTCTATAAATGGTGTAAATATTGCTGGTTTTTGGCATAGTAATTTAAATGGTGGTGATCCGTTTGGGGTTTATTTAAAGAAAGGGCAGACCATATCAGTTTCGGGTGCTAATTCAAGTTCAGACAGTAGTTACACAGTTTACGGCATCCAAACAGGCACAACGCATAGCAAATTCCAGCCTGTAATTTATTCCACAGAAGAAAGAGAAATCGGTGTTTGGACAGACGGAAAACCACTTTATGAAAAGACACTTGAATTATCAAGCATACCGAGTACATCTCCTATTTCAATAGATGTTTCGGCACTTAATATTGATGTGATGGCAAGTGCCGTAGGCGAAGTTTATGCTATCTCAAATGGTGCAATCGTTGAAACAGTTGTTTTACCTGCTTATATATCAAGTTCTTATTATGGTGCTATAAGATTTTTGAACGATAATGTTCAAATCTTACATCGTGGTTTAAATGATTATCAAAGCGGAAAAATCGTTATTCAATACACCAAAACCACAGACACCGCAGGAAGTGGCATTTGGACACCACAAGGAGTACCTACCGTTCATTATTCAACGGATGAACATATTGTTGGCACTTGGATTGATGGAAAGACGATTTATGAAAAGACGATTGATAAACACACAAGTCCCGTTGCCGTTAATTCAAATACTTGGACAACTTTTGATACATTTTCAACGGACATAAAAATCATAAATGCAATGGCATTATCCGTTTTTAATGGCGATATAGAGTCATCCTATTGTGTAAATGCTTTTTATGAGAATGGAGAAATCAAAATATTACAGACAAGAAATACCTCAATTTCTATTGGATATTTAACAATTCAATACACCAAATCATCATAAGAGAGGAGCAAGGATATGATTCACGGAAAAACAAAGATTGAATTATACGATGTGAATAAAAAAATCAAGTATATTGTGAAATCGGAAAACACATTCCAAGATACTGTTCTTGCCGAATATTTAAGACATTTTGGCGAGGCTGGGTGCGATCCTTTTCGTGTAGGAAGTTATGACAACAACGATTTGTGGAAAAATGCGTTGGGTGGAATTTTCCTGTTAAAGAATCCCGAAACAGTAGGCAACAAGTTTATGTCTTTGGGTAATGTGATGATTGGCAATGGTAGTTATGGTGTTTCTAATAGTGGAAATCCTAACGAATTGGGAAGTTATAACTCGCAGGAATCGAGCGAAAGCGGAACAGAAGTTTCGATTGTTTATGATTTTGCAACAAATCAAGCAAACGGCAATATCGGGTGTGTTTGCCTAACATCGAGAGTTGGTGGATATATCGGATATGGCAACAGAAGTGGACAGTATCATCCATCAAGAAGTTACAATTTTGAATCCTTGCAAAGCGATAGGGGAGTGATAAATTGCAATGTGCCGAGTGCTTATGGTAATTGGCTTATAAATGTTAGCGGAGATTATTCAGACGGAAAACTCAAAATCGTTAAGACAAGGCGAAGTCTAATTACAGGAAGTGTGTTTAACGGATATTCCAAAACTGTTGAATTTGATTTATCAACAGTTGGCGATGCCTACAATAGATCGGGCAAAACACTTGATTATGGTTGCGACAAAGTTTTTGATATGGGCAATGGAATTTTCAGATTTATCCCTGCCGTTGAAAACAGAAAATATGTTGCACCAAACGAATCGGTATATTACTACGAATTTGATGCCGAAAATGAAACATTAACGCAAAAATCGTTTACAAATTCATCAAGCAACACATTGCTTGTTTCTAACTATGACCCGAGAGATTATGACTATCCCGATGTAATTCACGTTTGTTTCTTTGGCAATTATGCTTTATGTATTCTCAAAGAGCCGACAGAAGCAAGTGGTTCATCAGTTGCGGAAGTGTTTAATGTTAACAATAGCGAACATACCGACACGTTAGACCTTGCAACAATCACAGGTGAATCAGCGGCAAGATGGAGAAGAAGAGGTTATATATCGTTGGATGGTGGTTGGTTTGTCTATATGTCTGATAGAAGTGGCAACATTTATTATATTTACGATGTTGTCAATAAGACAGTTTATCCGATAAATGCAGGTAGTGTTTCGTATGCAAGTCTTATTACAAATCCTTCATTGGGTGCAGGGGTATTGGACAAGTTGTCAACTGGTATTTTCCAAACGAATCATATTGGCATCGTTCACAATCCTTTATACCTTGCAACAATCAATAACCTTGATTCCTATGTAACGAAAACCGCTAATCAGACGATGAAGGTTACATATACTTTGACAGAAGAATAGAAAGGCTTGAATTATGGAAAAAATAATGATTATTCTTAATATCTTTGCAATACTTGGTTTTCCTTCGATTTTTGTTTTAATTTCTGTGACCATTAAGAAGATGAGCAAATACTCCGAGCAGATCAAAATCTTAATGGAGTCCCAACAGGCACAGATGAGAAGTCAGCTGTTAAAAGATTACTACAAATATCGTGACAGAGGTTTTATCTACGAATCGGAATTACAGGATTGGAAAGATTGCTACGAAAAATATCACAAACTTGGTGCTAATGGTGTTATGGATCAGAAATACAAAAATGTCCTTTTATTTGAAACAAGGGCAGAAATTGATTAACTATGGGTAGTTTGATAATCATTATAGGCTTAATTATCATAATCGTGATTATCATTATTGATGATTTTAAGAAAGGAAACTAATTATGGACGTAAAGGTATTAATTGTGTGGTTAGCAGGCATGTTGGCAGTATCGTTATTCACCGGTCTTACGGTCGAAGCAATTAAGAAGCTGCTTAAGGATTTCAACAAGAAGATTCCGAACAATATTCTTGCAAGTGTTGTTTCAATTATATTGGCACTCGTAATAAGCCTGGCATATTCTGTAATTGCAAAAGTGCCTATGGATGGAGTTTATTGGATAGCAGTTGGATTTTTAATGTTTTGTTCTTGGCTTTGTTCCATGGTCGGATATGATAAGGTTCGGCAGTCAATAGAGCAGATCATTGAAGCTTTAAAGGGGGGAAAGGCATGACAGGTCAGGAGTTAGTCGATAAATGTCTTGAAATAAAGAATAAATATAGTACCAAATATGCGAAGGGGACGTTCGGACAGTGTGCGACTCCTTCGTTTATTTATGGTAAGGCAAAACAATATCCGGAGTGGTATACTCCTAAGGATAAACCGAGTAGACTTCCGGTATTATTAGCACTTCCTGATGATACCAGGTTATTTGATTGCGTAGGACTCATAAAAGGTGTAATCTGGGGATTTCCCAATATTGTTTACACTTCAAATGGCATGCGTGATATGAATGATCAGACCATTTGGGAAAAGGCTACAGATAAATCTTTGGATTTTTCCAATATTCAGATCGGAGAGCTACTTTGGCTTCAAGGCCATGTTGGTGTTTATATCGGAGATGGCAAAGCAATTGAATGCACAGGATCCTGGGAAGGCAAAGTAATGATAACTGCAGTAGAAAATATTGGTAAACAACCAGGACTTCATGGTCGAAAGTGGACCGGGCATGGTAAGATTCCGACCATTACTTATGAAAAGAAAAAAACAACAATTCCGGGAAGAGCATTTTATTATGTTAAAAAAGGCGATACTTTAACCAGTATTGCTGCAGCATATGAAATGACTGTCGAAGAATTGGCTTCATATAATCCACAAATTAAAGATATTAATTTGATAAGAACCGGGGAAAGGATTTATCTTTCTCCGGTTTTAGATTCACCTGAATATTATATTGTGAAGAAAGGAGATATATTAGGTAAAATCGCTATAAAATTTAATATTAGTGAAGATAAGTTGTTAGGGTTAAATCCCGACATAAAAAATCCCAATCTTATTTTCATCGGACAGAAAATCAGAGTAAAATAGCTATAATTGATTAAGATGAAATATAAGGAATTTATAAAAATCGATTTGGATTACCTTAAAGAAAATTGTAATTTCACAGACAGTGAATGGCAATATTTGTTGTTAAAGTGCAATGAATACACTAATTTAATGATAGAAGAAGAAATGCACATAACGAAAACAAAAGTTGATAATTTGGCTGCTGCGGTAAAATCCAAGATATATCGAGTGCAAAACAATATAATAAGTGTAGTAAAAATACAGTAATTTTTCAGGAAAGAGTGTGGGTTCTGCCCACACTCTTTTTTTTGTACTATTTTTTTAGAGGTGAGAAACAGGTATGGCATATATTTTTTATAATCCCAATCCTTCAAAAAAAATAGTAGGCGATTGTGTTATCCGTGCAATTACAAAGTTGACCGGTCAAGAGTGGAAAGATGTGCACGTTGAGTTATGCCTGGAGAGCTACGAGTTGGATGATATGCCCTCGAGCAATGCGGTATGGGGTTCATTCCTTTACAAGAGAGGATATCGTCAGCATGTCATACCTGATACTTGCCCAAATTGTTATTCGGTTAAAAAGTTTTGTTATGATCATCCGATAGGATCTTATCTGTTGGCTACAGGAACACATGTTATAGCAGTAGAAAACGGCGACTATTATGATTCCTGGGATAGCGGAGATGAAGTTCCAATCTATTATTGGAGAAAGGAAAATCAATGATTCCAAACAGCAATTATCCCTTTTTTATGCAAAATCAAATGATGCAGAATGCGCAGCAGGCACAAGTGAACAGTCTTATTACAGTTCCTTCGGAAGCTGCAGCAAGAAACTATCCTGTAGCTTATGGCCATTCTGTAATTCTAAAAGATGAAACTGCTCCTTATATTTATTCAAAAACAATGGGCTTTTCACAATTGGACAAGCCTGTGTTTGAAAAATATAAGCTGATAAAAGAAGAAACCACAGAAGTGGCTCCTGCGGTCAATAATGAATTTGATATGAAATTCAGGTTCGATGAAATTGACAGGCAGATGAAAACCATGTGGGCTGAAATTGAAAGTTTGAGAGGAAAGAGAAGAAGAAATGATGAACTTACAACAATTGATAAGCAACTTCAAACAAAACCCGGCACAGTTCTTAAAACAGAACTTCAACGTTCAGATCCCGGAGAACTTAACTGATTCCGGTGATATAATACAATATTTTTTGAACACAGGTAGATTTACGCAGCAGCAGGTTAATAATGCTATGCAGTTGAGAAATCATCCGATGTTTAAGGGCAAATTTTGATATTAAAATGCGCATTTAATATATACGGACTATTCGCTATGAGAATAGCCCTTGACCATTAAAAATTACATGGAGGAAAAAATTATGGCATTTACAGATTCTAACAACGGCATGGTTATGCCGGTAACACCTATGTATGGTGGTGGAAACAATGGTGGCTTCGGTGGCGGTTTTGGCGGTGACTGGGGCTGGATCATTCTTTTGCTTTTGTTCGCAGGTGGCGGATGGGGTATGGGCGGATTCGGCGGCGGTTTTGGTGGTATGTATGAATTTCCTTGGCTCTTTAATGGTCAGCAGGGAATCAACGCAAATACCAACGCTGGCTTTAGAGATGCTATGCTCAATGATGGAATAACATCAATTCGTGATGGTATATCCGGTATTTCAACTCAACTCTGCGGTTGTTGCTCTGATATGCAGATGGCACTTGCTAATGGTTTCGCCGGTGTCGAGGCTGGAGCGAATGCTCGCCAGATGGCAAATATGCAGACCGCTTTTAATCTGCAAAGTCAGTTAGCAGAATGCTGTTCAGATAATAGACTTGCTACCAACGATCTCAAATTTACTATCGCAAATGAGGCTTGTGCTACAAGAACTGCTAATAGCCAGAATACACAGGCTATTCTCGACAAATTATGTCAGTTAGAGTTAGACGGCTATAAGAGAGAGAACGATCAGTTGAGAAGTCAGTTACAGTTTGCGAATATGCAGGCATCCCAGGTTGCCCAGACAGCCGAACTTAAGACAGCCGGCGCAACTACAGCAAATCAGTTAGTCGCTGAATTAAGAAGTTGTCCTATACCTGCACAGCCCGTTTATGGCAATACTCCTATTTTCTCTTGCAACGGATCTTCTTGCGGTTGCGGAATGTAGGAGGTGCTTATGGCAGAGTTTACGAAGAACGAGGTTCAGACAGTTTTACCGAACCAGGTTGTTACCTTAAATACAACGATCGGTTGTAATAAGGGGTATGTATACCACAGAAACGGAAGTGGCATTGTAACTCTCCGGGGCGTTACCAATAATTGTTTTGCAAGGTACCAGGTTACGTTTAATGGAAATATTGCGGTTCCGAGTACCGGCGAGGCTGGACCTATTGCGGTGGCTCTTGCGCTTGATGGTGAACCCTTGCTTACGAGCAGGGCGATTGTAACACCTGCTGATGTTGCGTTGGATCCACCTACCACAGACAATTTCTTTAATGTAACGAGTACGGCAATTATTTCGGTACCCAGAGGTTGTTGTTTTAATGTGAGCGTGGAGAACGTATCCGAGAGTACGGATCCTGCCACAATTCCTGCGCCGCCTATTTTGGTGCAGAATGCAAACTTGACAGTATCGAGAATCGCATAGGAGGGTAAAAATGGAAAGATTATACGAATTAAGAGATACTCTCTGCGATGAATTAAAGGAATATGCGAATAAGGGCAAGGTTGGTGCGAGCGACCTGGAAGCGGTCGACAAACTCACGCATACCATTAAAAATCTCGACAAAATCATAGAAAAGCACGAAGATGGAGAATATTCGGGCAGATATTCGATGGCAAGAAGAAGAGACTCTCGTGGTCGCTATGCAAGCGAAATGAGACCTGCTTATTCGAGAAGAGACGGCTATTCTTATGATATGGTTTCAGAACTTCACAGTTTGAGAGATAACGCACCGGATGAAAGAACTCGTATGGAATTTGATAAATTCATTAAGAAAATGGAAATGATGTAATGATTACAGAAAGAGATTTGAAAGAAGCGATAGCCGAATGCGAGGGAGCAAGAAACCCGACACCGAGTACGTGTGTCAAATTGGCGGCGTATTATTCACTTCTGGATAGGAAAAGACCGGATGTTGGTTATTCCGGATCTGGTCCGGTGTTTATTCCTTATAGCAATTCATATTTTTCGCAGGTTGTTGAAAATGTTGGAATCGAGAACGCTTTTCCGGTTATTGATGAGTTGATGGAAACATTGTACGTTATCAACCGACCGCTGTATGAAAGCGTGATTGCTAAAATTGAATAAGTGAAAAGGGCGGCAGAAATGTCGCTCTTTTTTTATTTATTTTGAAACTTTTTTACACTTTTTTGATATAAACTGTTGCAAAGTAATTCAAAGTATGGTAATATAAAATCACAATAAAGGATGGAGGTAATCAATATGAAGATTGAAAATGTAAACATTGAAAAAGGTAATGTAAGAATAAACTTAAATCTCAAAGGAATAAGAGATGGGATTATGAGAGTTGAATCAACTGTTAAGACCAGAGGAATGGGAATACCGGAATATCTTCCGTTAATATATGATGGATCTACAATTCAGACATACAAAAGTAATGGCTGGAAAGTAACGATATTAAAAAGTTTGTTGAAATAAGGAGGTATGGATATGAGATATTACTTATTACACAATGGGAACCGAGTTTACTTCGAATTTAGTCTTGAAGGCTTTAAGAAAGCCCAGGCTTATGTGGAAGCACATAAGTTAGGCAAGCGCAAGTTGTATGTTTGTAAATAGGAGGTGATTATATGAAAATAACAATTTCTATATGCGATAAATTCAGATATTTTCTTGAGTGTGATGATGGAAGATTTATAAAAAGATTTGTACATAAAAAGGTCTGGATTTTTAATCATCAGTTGGAATCTTTTAAAGAGATAATATTGGGTTTGTGTGATCCGGATGAAGAATGCATCTTTATAGATAGGAGGTAATGTATGCATTGGTTTTATAATGACGGCGGCAGAAGTAAATATTTTAAAGGCGAAGCAGGTGATTGCGTTATCAGAGCGGTTGCGATAGCGACCGGTCGGGATTACCTGGAAGTCTATAATGAAATCAAGGCTTTTAATAAAGGCAAGAGTTGCCGAAACGGAACTCCACATAAAGTTGCCAAGAATTATGTTAATTCTCTTGGTTTTGAATGGGTTCCTACAATGAAAATCGGATCTGGGTGCCAGATGCATCTATGTGATGGCGAACTTCCGAATGGAATATTAATTGTTATGGTGTCGGGACATTATACCTGCGTTAAGGATGGCGTGATTTATGATACGCACGATTGCTCTCGTGAGGGTACCAGATGTGTTTATGGATATTGGATTGTGAGATAAATTCTTAAACTAAATGAATTATTATTGTTGCGTTTTGTAGCGTTTTGTGGTATAATGATGAAAATTGAGAAAGGAGGTTTGCTATGAAAGATTTAATTCTTAAGTTCCGTATGGATCATTCGTTATCCCAGCGTGCGATGGCGGCGAAGTGTGGTATATCGCCTACCACGTTAATGCGAATCGAGTCCGGCAAGGAACCGAGTTT
>Ga0310696_10008323_pt1 | contig 12111 bp, 13 predicted proteins | sample AusTroGonzalo_MG_4_FD_203885 | JGI IMG/M metagenome (GOLD analysis project Ga0310696, IMG submission 203885) | Bovine rumen microbial communities from tropical cattle in Woodstock, Queensland, Australia - Gonzalo_02 (v2) (version 2) | ecosystem: Host-associated > Mammals > Digestive system >... | reverse complement strand
ACTCATTGTTGCCAATTATAATTTCCTTGACTCAGATTATGGAGGGAACCAAAGAAGCCTCCGCGTGCTTACGTACCATTTCATCTCGCCGTCAAATCCAGTCAACCCCAAGACGTAAATGTCGTAAATCGAACTGCTCACCAGCAAATTCGGTTGCAAAGATAGCACTTTTTCGGATATAAACAACATTTTTACCCAAAATTTTAGTATTTTTGCCCCCGAATTCTATAATAATAAGGTGTAAATAGCGTTTTTAGATATAATGAAGAATCGTTTATTTATTGCAATATGCACGGCGCTGGTGATGGCAAGCTGCACTACACCACGCAACTTTAACTATCTGCAAGATCTACAGAACGGTCAACAGATGGATATTACCATCGACGGCACCATCCGCCTACAGCCTAACGACCAGTTAACAATAGTTGTTAAGAGCAAGGATCCGCTGATGAGCAATCTGTTCAACAAGACTCTCACCACTCAGATCGCCCAAGGAAACGTGATGGGCAACTCGTATATCTCGCCCTATACCGTAAGCAAACAGGGGACAATCGATTTCCCCGTCATCGGCGAGATACACGTTGGTGGCATGACGCGTCAGGAGGTTGAGACCACCATCAAGCAAGAGTTGCAGAAAGAGCAGCTGAAGGATGCCAACGTAACGGTGGAACTTCAGAACATGACATATACGGTAACAGGCGAAGTAAACACACCCGGCGTTTATAAAATCGAAAAAGATAAACTAACATTGTTTGAGGCATTAGGACAAGCCCAAGACTTAGGCGTATATGGAAAGCGCGACTCTATCATGGTGATAAGAACAGAAAACAACAAGCGCACGACATACGTTGTGAGCCTCAACTCCAGTAAAGACTTGTTCAACTCTGAGGCATATTATATCCATCAAAACGATATCATCTACGTAAAGCCAAACGACGTGAAAGCTCGTCAGTCGACTGCAAACGGCAACGAAACCCGAAGCATTTCATTCTGGATGTCGATAGTATCAGTACTTACTACTGTTGCCATCCTTGTATTTAAATAAGAATCAACAAATATGGACCTACAACAATATATTAACGAGTGCAAGAAATATTGGCGATGGTTTGCTGCCACGCTTACTACTGCCCTAATAGCAGCTATTCTGTTTCTGCTTATGGTAGTACCACAATACGAGCGCAGTGCTACTGTATTGGTAAAAGATGAGAACGGAGGTAACGGACTGCTGTCGTCGATGAGTGCCAGCATGGGCATGCTTGCTGGTATAGCAGGCATCAATATAGCATCGAACGTGAACAACGAAATGGAAATCATGTCAGCTCCATCACTCATGATGGACGTTGTTAATAGACTTGGTCTCGACACGCGATACGAGGTGTACGACGGACTTATGAAGCGCGAACTATGGGAAGAGTCGCTGCCAATAAAAATAACCATACCAAGTCTAACAGACAAAGATGGGGCATATATGAAGATGGACCTTAGAGCCGACGGTTCGTTTACCCTATACAAATTACGCAAGAATAAAGACAAGATTGACGGAGAGTATGAAGGAAAGGTCAACACAGTTTGTCAGACTCCTATTGGCTCAATAAGCGTTATTGCCACCAAGCACTTCAAGCAGGTGATGGACAAAGAGGATGACATGACAATACGCATCACCAAAGAAAAGAAATACGACCAAGTTGAGCGTTGTATAAAAAAACTAGATGTCGAACTGGCAGACGACCAAACAAGCATCATTCATATAGGTTATCAGGATCAGATAGCCGAACGTGCAGAGTTGATTATCAGCACGCTAATCAAGACATATCAGGAGGCATGGATGAACGACAAGAAGAATACTGCTGACATCTCAACCCAGTTTATCAACGACCGCATAAAAGATATTGAGCAGGAGTTGAATGGGTTAGACAAGGATATTGCCCAGTTTAAAGGCAGCAATTTGATGCCAGACTACGAAGAGGCAGCAAAGATGTATATGGCAAATGCAGCTCTGACCTATGAGCAACAGGTAAAGGTGAACAATCAGTTATACATCATGGAGCAGATGCGCAATCAGATAAAGCTATCAGAAGGCAGTAATCAGGTTTTGCCTGCCAATCTATTACCCGACAATGAGAATGTAGCCACTCAAATCAGCGAGTATAACAAGCTACAACTTCAGCGAAACCAGATGGCCGAGAACAGTAGTGCAAGTAACCCGCTGGTAAAAGATCTGGACAGCCAGCTGAGCAATATGCGTAAAGCTATCACAAACTCATTGGATCACGGAGTTGCTCAATTGAAGGCTAGTCAGAAGGCCGTAAATCGCGAAGACCAAAAGCTGAAACAGCAAATATCAGCCGCCCCATCGGCAGTAACAAAAGTTCTGCCCGCCGAGCGTCAGCATAAGATTATCGAAGCACTTTATATCTACCTTCTGGAGAAGCGCGAAGAGAATAGCCTAACTCAAGTGTACAACTCGCAGAATCTGCGCATCGTCTCTCCCCCTATGGGTAAGATCAAACCCGTATTCCCAAAGAAGGGAACGACTCTGATAATATCGTTCTTGCTCGGTTTGGCATTGCCAGCCATCTATTTATATTTGAAGTTAAATATCAAAAGCATATTAAAAGAGGAATAAAGGAAGAAGTCTATGGTGTTTGTTTTCCTCTATTTCGCTCTGTTTCTTGCAGTACACTTTGTGGCAAAACAGATAAAGCATGCTGGAGCAGCCCGATTGTTCCAGCTTGTTGCATGCTTCGTACTGCTATTCGGAATATTCGGATTCAGAGACATTTCCGTACTGAACGACACCTCGCATTACTATGGCTTCTACTACCAGAAGGCCCACTTGCTGAGCTATAAAACAGAGCCAATAACGACGTTTCATCTTTTTGATAAATTTGAATATGGATTCCAGATTTTCATACATATATTAATTCAATACGTATCAAAGAATCCATATACCATCGTCATCATATCTAGCCTCATCATTACAATAGGAGAATTATGGATGATTGATAAATATACAAGAAACATCGCGAAGGTTTGCTTTTATTTTCTTGTAGCCAGTCTGTTTTTTTCCCACTATTGTATTATCCGTCAAGCATTTGCTCTGATTATTTTCTACGTAGCATTCGGATATTTGGAGCAGGGTAAAAAATTAAAGTATTTAATATTAATAGCCTGTGCCGGCATGTTCCACTATTCGGCCTTGTTCTTATTCGTGTTACCAATCGTCATCCGTTTTAAGCCGTCAAGAAGAAATGCATTTATATCTATTGTAGCCTCACTCATTTTTGCAGCATTCCTATTTGAAATACTATCATTATTTGGACTTCACGACCATCCCTATTATCAGAATGCTGTACAGAAAGGTACATTCTCATTAATAGGTTTGGTTGATTTGCTCTTCATGTGCATATTCCTTGCGCTGTACCTTATAGCGAAAAGACAAAATAAAGTCTCCACATCATCTCCAATTTATTTTTGGATATGCGTTATGGCGCTATGCATCTGTCTTGTTGCGCCTGTCATCTATCCTATTTCGCGTATTAACGAATATTTGTGGCCTTTAATGATTCTCCAGCTGCTAAGATATATCGATCCGTCGTCAATGCGATTGGCTTATGGCCAACCCCAAAATAAAGCCAACAATATGCTACGGATAATTGTCGTTGCATTATTTGTCATCAAACTAGTAGGCATAAATACTATGCGTCCAGAGTGGCTCCATATAGACGACTACAAATTTTATAATTTCTCTAAAACGCATCACACCTACAATCTGTATCCGCAAGAATGATAGATATCATCAAAGAAAGATACCAGCAAATTAAGGCCTCGGATATTGCCAAGAGAATGAAGAGCGGAGCCTTCTGGTCGTTCACAGGAACGGCCTTAGGCAAGTTCCTGGTTTTTCTTAGCGGCATTCTGTGCGCACGCATTCTTGGCAAAGAACAATTTGGACAGTTGGGCATGGTGCGTTCAACGCTCGGCATGTTTATCATTCTTGGAGCAGGCGGAATAGGCGTAACAGCTACAAGATACATAGCGGCATTCAGAAAAGAGCAACAGGCACATGCTGCCTCTATATATCGCATGTCGTTTCTTTTCTCGCTGACATTGGGTATCGCCATCACTGTTCTCGCTCTTGCCACATCGCAATTCCTGTCGACCGACTATCTGAAAGCCCCAGAACTTACCAATCCATTGCTCATTGGTAGCGTGATACTGTTATTATCGATAGTAAACAGTTCGGAAAACGGCACATTGGCAGGGCTTGAAGATTTCAAATCGATTGCCATCAACACACTGATTGGCAGTTTTTTCGAGGCCAGCTGTATGGTTGTTGGTGCTTATTTATATCAGTTAGAAGGTGCTGTAGCAGGTTTTGCAATAGGCGTTTTGTGTCTGTATATAGCCAACAAGCTATCAGCCATTAAAGCACTCGGCAAAGAAGGCATATCTGCATACGGAAAAACTATTTACAAGGAAGACTGGGCACTGATATTCAGTTATAGCATGCCTGCCACACTATCGGCACTTACAGTTACCCCAGTTTTCTGGTTTGTCCGTTCTATGCTTGTAAGAGCTAGCAATTATGGTGAATTGGGTATTTTTGAGGCTGCCGACCAATGGAAGGTAATATTGCTGTTTGTACCAGGTGCCATCTGTCAGATTGTGCTTCCAATCATGTCGAGTATATCCGACTACCACACATTCTACAAAGCCCTTATAGGTAATCTTGCACTTATTGGTGGCATAGCTGCTCTATTGGCATTCGCATCATGGTTTGTAGCACCAGTGCTTATGCCTCTTTACGGCCGTACTTTTACTGATACCGCAACACTAACGGCATTAGCCTTTTCCACAATTCCCACTGCACTTTCACAGATTCTGGAAATGACACTTTATAGCAGAGAGAAGATGTGGACCTGCTTTGGTTTTAACATTATTTGGGGTATATCGACAATTATATTAGCCTACCTATTTATAGAAAATCAGCAAGGTTCCTTTGGTATTGCAATGGCAATATTCCTGGCATATATCCTAAAGCTTCTGTGTATGGGTAGCTATTTGTCGATTATCATGAAAGGAGGTAAGCAATGATTACTTTCAGCATAATCATACCTACCTATAATCAGTTACCGTTGTTGAAGCGGGCACTTGAGTCGGTTATGCATCAACAGGGTTCAGACTATGAAGTGATTGTTACTGATGATTCGGATAACAAAGAGATTTACACATATATAGAGGCCCTTGATAATCAAACGATTAGATACTTTCACCACAACTCAACCGGAAGAGCTGCAGACAATTGGAACTTCGGTTTGTCGAAGGCTGAGGGGAAGTTTGTAATATTGATGCACCACGACGAAGCGTTAACAAATAGTCAGAACTTAAGCCTGATGGCCCAGACTTTGACAGATGCAGATGTGGCGATTGCAGACGTAGAGGTGATGAATGATGGCAAGCAAAGTAGCAGATGGCTATCCCACCTTACAAAGATATTATGCAATAAACATCCCGAATGGCTATTCCTACAGAATGCCATCGGACCAACAGCATGTGTCGCATTTAAACGCAATCAACTACAGCCATTCAATCCTGATTTGCAATGGCTGGTAGATATAGAGTGGTACTATCGCCTACTAAAAGGTAAGCGTGTATCTTTCTGCCAAGTCTGCAAGGTACAATCAAATCACGGACATGCAGGACAGATTAGCCAGCAACTGGATATTATGCAGGCATTCAGTCAAGATAAAGCCATTATTAGCCAAACTCATGGTAACAATGTACGCCTGATGCTATGGCTTTATGAGCACTTGATATTAGGAACCAAACGATTATTACGACGGATATGAGGATAGTAAATGTGTTAGGCGGTCTGGGCAATCAGATGTTTCAGTTTGCTCTTTACAAGGCGCTGCAAAAGCAGCACCCTGAGGAGCGTGTGCTGTTAGACCTGCACTGCTTTAACGGTTATCACAAGCATCGCGGTTTTGAAATAGGCAGCGTGTTTGGCGCCACCTATGAAGAGGCCACATTGAAAGAAGTAGCTCGTTTGGCCTATCCCTACCCTAACTACCAATGCTGGCGAATAGGCAGCAGAATTCTACCTGTACGCAAAACCATGCTAAAGGAGGAACCAAACTTCACGCTGGAACCATTAGCACTCACCAGACCAAATAGTACTTACTACGACGGCTATTGGCAGCATGAGGATTATTTTAAGCACATCCGCGAGGAAATACTTACCATTTTTGCATTCCCTGCATTCAATGACGATCGCAATATAGCAACTTCAGAGTTGGTTGCAAGCACTAACAGCTGCAGCATTCACATCAGACGTGGTGACTACCTTACCGACCCACTACGCAAAGGAACCACCAATGGTAACTACGTGATAGCTGCCATCAAAAAAATGCTGCAAGAGGTTAAGCCAGAAAAATGGCTGGTATTTTCTGACGACATCGCATGGTGCCAGCAGCATCTGGCCTCCATACTTGACACAACAAACACCATATATGTAGAATGGAATACAGGCGACAAAAGCATTCATGATATGCACTTAATGGCCAACTGTAGGCATCATATTATCGCCAACTCATCCTTCTCGTGGTGGGGCGCATGGCTCAGCAAACAAGAAGGTGTAACCATTGCACCAATCAATTGGATGAACCTAAAGGATGTATGTTCGCCTGTACCTGATAACTGGATAAAAATATGAATAGTATATCTGTTCTCATATCAGTATATAGCAAGGAAAAGCCTGCGTATCTGCAGAAAAGCCTTGACAGCATCTTCGCCCAGACGATGCCGCCTGATGAGGTGGTGCTGGTTGAAGACGGGCCACTGTCTGAACCGCTCTTGGCTGTGATAGAATCATATGCCCAACAACATCAGGAACTCCACGTCGTAAAACTACCTACGAATGTAGGACTAGGCCTTGCACTCAATGAAGGATTGAAGCATTGCAACTACAATCTGGTTGCACGTATGGACTCGGATGACATCATGAAGCCTGAGCGTTTGGCTAAACAAGCAGCCTACCTCGAGCAACACCCAGAAATAGCTATCATTGGTTCGTGGACAGAAGAGTTCAGAGACAGCATTAACAAATCAAGCACCACCCGTAAGGTGCCTGAAACACACGAGCAACTAGTAGCCTTTAGCAAACTCCGTAATCCAATGAACCACCCTACAGTGATGTTCCACAAGCAAGCTGTTGAGGCTGCAGGCAGTTATCGGCATTGTCTGCTATTTGAGGATTACGACCTGTGGGTAAGAATGATGAGCCAAGGTTCACACTTCTACAACCTACAGGAGTCGTTACTCTATTTCCGAGTATCGAACGACTTTTTTAAACGTCGTGGAGGCTGGGCTTATATCCGCCAGGAAATCAAGTTCCAACAGTCGTTACACGAAATGGGACATATCGGTTTTGCTACTATGATACAGAACATCATGATGCGTACCATATTAAGAATGATACCCAACAAATGGCGACAAAAAAGCTATCTTTTCTTGCTGCGGAAATAATAAATTGAGAGATTTCACGTTTAATATATTATTAAGGAACTTAAGAATATTGGATGGAGCAAAATTACTCGTATATATATGATGGAATGAACGCCTTTGAGAAAGAAGTCAAGCGATGGATTGATTTCTTTTTCGCAGGTATATGTCTGATTGTATTCTCACCATTGTTTTTAGCTTGTTATATTGCTATCAAGCGCGACCACGATGGTCCAGTGATTTTCAAACAAGAACGTATAGGCCGATTCGGACGACCGTTTACTATCTATAAGTTTCGCAGCATGACGGTTAACGCCGAATCCAAGGGTCCACAACTGTGTAGTGAGCACAGAGACAAGCGCCTTACTAAAACAGGCAAGTTTCTGCGCGAGCATCATCTCGACGAACTGCCTCAGCTATGGAATATCTTCATAGGCGATATGGCCTTTATCGGTCCGCGTCCTGAACGAAAATTCTATATCGACCAGATTATCCAGCACGATCCACGCTACACATATCTTTATCAGATACGTCCAGGTATCACATCGATGGCCACACTCTATAATGGCTATACCGATACGATGGAGAAAATGCTGAAACGATTAGAGATGGACCTCGACTACCTGAAGCATCGCTCATGGTGGCTCGATGGCAAGATTCTGTGTCTTACCTTCCTCAAGATAGCCTTTGGCAAGAAGTTCTAAAACTTTCTGAACTCCAGATGTGTGGTGTTATTATCAAGCACCATTCTGCTACTGGTCAACTCTGAGATGCGAAACTCGGTACTGGTATTGCTAATGCCATAAGGTATGAGCATATCAGCATCCTTGAGGGCAACATCGTCGGAGTCGCGATCCACTCTGTAAGGATCCGACAGCTTCAGTTTATCACCTTCGCGAGTAAAACTCATCACAATATCCTGATGCACTTTTTTCACATCACGCAGTTCCAGAATGTGTCCCTGAAAAGCCCAAGTGATGCCTGGCGAAGAACTCATCTGCCAAAAGCCATCAAGATGTCCGTTGGCCGAATCTTCTTTATCACAACTGGTCAGCAACAAGGTTACACCTATTATAATATATAATAAACGCTTCATCTTTACAAACTGTTATTTAATCAATCCTGTTTTTACGATAGACAGCTGGAAACCGAAGTTGTCGCCTCGCAATTTACCGAAGTCGGCAGCTACAGCACCTTTTATGCTCCAACCATCCTTTAGCATATAATCAGCCTCAGCCATACAACTTACATTCTCCATGGGGTTGACTGGCAAGTAATAATACGAGCCATAACTCTTTTGCCATGAGGCCAGCACGCGATAGTTCAACTGTTGTATAGGCGAACCGCTAAAACCTAAATGCCAAGCCACAAAGCGGTTATGCTCTACCTCAATATGTCCATCGGCATTATACAGCGGAGATACATAAAGCGGATTACCCATCACCTGTCCCCAATGCTGCCAACCGGTATAGAGATGGTGATTGTAGTAATTGTCGCGCCCACTTATCTGATAGCCTACATGACTGGTCTTGTCATGATAAACCGGACCAGCCTGATACTTGGTGTACAGATACTCTACAACAATATTGTTGAGCCAAGCATTATCCTTCAGTTTCAGTTCGGCACCTAACAGCCAATCCTTTAAGTCGTACCAGAAGTACTTGTCGCCACTCTTGTTTACATGAAACATCATAGAGTTATCCTCGAAAAACTGATCGGCATATACAGCCAGATTCCAGGTGGGCTGATCGTAACTAAAACGTGCTACCCACGAACCCAACTGGTTACCTTCAGCATTCTTAAAATTGCCATCTGTAGCATCAGTACCGCCCGAGATAAAGGCATTCTTAAAGGCTTTTAAGCCGCCATCGTTATCATACACCTTTTCTACACCGTTCTCAAACAGATGCGATGTACCACCAAACTGGCAGGCCATTTCTAAACCCAACTCGGCAGTAAAGTTGCCTGGTCCAATTCTCAGATAGCCAGCCTTACTATGGTAGAGCGTGCCTTCGGTATATCGGTTCTGCGGAGCCACAAAATCCTTTTGCCAACCATCGTCGGTGGTTTTGCCGTAAGCGATATGTCCTTTCAGCGCCAACCAGTTGTTTGTACCTGGGATAGTCCAGTATTCAGGCAGCGCCAATCGTACCTGAGGCACAGGACGGGCATTGATACCCAAGGTTTGAGAACCAGAACTCAACGCCTGGTTCTTCAGTTCCATCGGATATTCCTTGGCACCGACAGTTAGTGTACCCTTCAGCCAGCGACCTTCAACATAAGCCTGCTGAACCACCAACGTGCTGGTAAAACCGGCAGCCACAGCCACATCGGCCCCATAACCAATCCCCCACTTGCGCCCATCATCAGCACTGAGCTTTCGTTCTATCGCACCACGCACATAGCCATTAGTGGTTTTCAGCGAACTAAGTCCATACTTGTTGGCATTCAACCACAAGGGTGCATGATCGCCTGACGACAAGGTAGCCTGCATCTCAACCCGATACTGAACACTATCGGTAAGCGAACGCTGCTGAGCGCATATAGCCAAAGGGCTACACATTATTAATAATATAGACCAGAATTTCTTCATACTGGGGGCAAAGATACGAATTTTTTCTTTCTTAAAAATACTTTTAGGGAATTTCCTCTACCTTATTAGGGAAAATCCTTTGCGTATAAACCCAAAATGTTGTTTCTTTGCACTGTGATTAACAAAACAGAATGTGAAACCATTTAAATGATACGATTATGAAGAAGATGTTTTTCGCACTGATGGTGATGCTGACCTCGACAATGGCAGCGAGTGCAATGAGCTACGAGCAGGCCCGCAACGAAGCCCTGTTCCTCACCGATAAGATGGCGTACGAGCTGAACCTCACCGACGAGCAGTATGAGGCTGCATACGAGATAAACCTCGACTATCTGATGGGTGTAGCCGGACGCGATGATGTTTTTGGCACTTACTGGGAGCGCAGAAATCTTGATTTGAGTTATATCCTGTACGATTGGCAGTGGAATGCATACATTGCAGCCAGCTACTTCTACCGTCCACTCTATTGGGAGGCTGGTTACTGGCACTTCGGCATCTATCGCCGCTATCCGCATCGCGATTTCTTCTACTTCGGTCGTCCGCACTTCTATGCAACCTATCGTGGTGGACATGCCTGGCACATTCATGGCACTCATGGCTACTACTATGGACGCAGAGAGCACTTCCGTCCTACTCACAGAGAGCACTTCGGAATGCACGATCGCTGGAATCGTGGCGACTTCCGCAATCCTCGTCACAGTTCAACCCGTGTAACAGGTCGTCACGATAGTCATCGTATCGATGTTCGCCACGACAATTCTCGTCGTATCGAAGGCCGTCATGACAACCGTCGCATCGAGAATCGAGATAATGGCATGAACCGTCACCACAACGATATCAATCGCCATAACGACACCAATCGTAACAATGGTTCGTTCAGCGGTCATCGCGGTGGTAGCAACTCACACACCAGAAGTATGGGCAGCGGTGCATCGCACAGTACATCACACGGAACTCGCAGCGCTGGTGGCGACAGCCGCATGGGAGGACGCCGATAAAACTTACAACTCAAGGATGCGGACCTCGGCGTTCTGCATCCTTTGAATTTCGTTCATTGGCTTTTGATAGTAAAATGATTGTATAGCTTTGTTGATGATGCCATGGCCTACGGCCAACACCTTCTTTCCGGGGAATGTCTGCTTGACATACGCGATGAATTCGCCCGCCCTGGAAAGAAGGTTTTCTAATGTCTCGATATCATCAGGCCAAACCTCGCCTTTCAAATCAGGAATAAAGCGCCCGGTAAAGCTTCCCCAGTCGCGTTCACGCAGCAAAGGCGTAGTAAGCACCTCTAACTGATGCGGCTCGGCAATGATTCGGGCAGTATCAATAGAGCGTTTTAAATCGCTGGCCAATATAATATCAATCTCCTTATTCTTCCACTGCTCACTGAACGCACGAGCCTGCTGAACACCATTTTCGTTCAACTCACCCTGGGTTTGACCCTGCATAATCTGGTTGGCGTTATCTACCGTCTCGCCATGTCGTACTAAGTATAAAGTTGTCATCATCTATTAAATTTTGCTGCAAAATTACAGAATAATTTGCTTTTTCCACCTTATTTTATTATTTTTGCAGCGTAAAACTTAGAATTATTATATATGAAGATATTACAAAGTTCCATTTTCCGTGCCATTTGCGCCATAGCCATTGGTATCATGCTGATTAAGTATCCTGATAATACAGTAACCTGGATTACAGTTGCTATAGGTATATTATTCCTGCTGTCGGGCGTTATCTCGATGGTGGTATATTACAATGCCACCAAGCATGTAGCCGAGTATAAGATTATGGACGAAAACGGACAGGTGATAGCTGGCGATAAACCAACATTCCCGCTTGTAGGTTTGGGTAGTATTATCCTAGGACTGATGTTGGCCCTCACGCCAACCGTATTTATTACAGCCCTGATGTACATCATCGGTGCTATACTGGTTCTGGGTGCTATCAATCAGTATATGGCATTGGTAAGAGCACGCCGACTGGGCGGTATCGGCTTTGGTTATTGGATA
>Ga0310696_10008320_pt1 | contig 12114 bp, 8 predicted proteins | sample AusTroGonzalo_MG_4_FD_203885 | JGI IMG/M metagenome (GOLD analysis project Ga0310696, IMG submission 203885) | Bovine rumen microbial communities from tropical cattle in Woodstock, Queensland, Australia - Gonzalo_02 (v2) (version 2) | ecosystem: Host-associated > Mammals > Digestive system >... | reverse complement strand
GGTGCACCTAAGAGATTGTTGTTTCATAATGTTGATGAATTTATCAATGGGTGTAAAGAATTAGGGTTCCCTGAAAATGATGTTTGCTACAAGCCGACCATATCCAGCGGTAGTCGTGGTTTTAGACAAATTACAAACAATATTGACTATGAAAATTATTTGTTTAGAGATAGATTGTCGGCTGTTGGAGCATTTACATATGACTATATGTTAGATCTCATGCAAAAAGTCAAAGAATTTCCAGAGATGATGCTCATGGAATACTTATCTGGAGCATTGGTTAATGTGGAGGCATTTGCCATTAAGGGAAAGGTAAAGAAGTTGGTAATGTATACATTTCCTCGTGATGATGGGAATTTTCTCGGAGGTGATGTAATAATAGATAAAAATGTGGAAGAATATTGCGAAAAAGTTATTGACATGTTGAAATTAGATGGTTATTTCGGGCTTCAGCTTGCATATTCAAAAGATGGTGAAGTAAAGATGCTGGAGATTAATCCAAGGATTCACGGTTCGGCCATCGTGTCATACTTTGAAGATAATAATTTTCCATACTTTGAAATAAAATATAGACTGGGAGAAGAAATCGATTTTTCAAAGGAAATAAAGCCTATAAGAGTAGAAGCAATAAGGGAATATGTTGCATTAACAGATGATGGGAAATATGTATAGATAATAATTGGTGTAGGAGGTATATGGTTCAGCCAAGCAGTATAATAAGATCGAAACGAAAGACATTATCAATAACAATTACAAAAAATGGTGAAGTAGTTGTGAAGGCACCATTAAAAATATCTGATACAAAAATATATGAATTTGTAAATAGCAAAGAGAAGTGGATATGCGAAAAATTGGCTAGTGTACAGAAAAATATAGCAGAATTCGATGATGTTATAAAATATGATAAATTGCTCGTTTTTGGTGATAAATACAAGCCTATATATGCGTATGTAAGAAAGATTGATATTGATGATTATGGTAAGATATTAATACCTAGAAAGTATGCTACACCAGATAAAGTATATAGAGCTACAAAAAATTGGTACAAAAATCTCGCAAAAGATTTTGTGTTACAGCGCGTAAACAAATTGGCAGAATATGCAAGGTTGCAACCAAATAAAGTTCGTATAAATGATTCTAGAGGTAGGTGGGGTGCTTGTACTCAGCGTGGTGAAATTATTTTAAATTTTAGAGTGTCCATGTTGCCGCCGAAACTATTGGATTATGTAATATTTCACGAGTTATCGCATTTAGTTGAGATGAATCATTCAGTAAAATTTTGGAATGTATTATCATCTATAATGCCAGATTGTTTACAGGCGAGGCGAGAAATAAAGAAGTATGGTTTTTGTTTGAGTTTGTTTTAAAGAGGTCATGCACCTCTTTTTTTTATATATAAAATTTTGGGGGAGGCAAGGTGAGTAGTAAAAAAATTATTATTAACAACACGATATTGATATTAAATTAAATTTTATAAAATAGTAACAGGTTCATTTATAAAACTCAAAAAATATAAACAAAACACAAATAAGTGCTATAAATTACAATAGGGAAGTCTTTATTGTAAAAATTTACTACGGTATAAATATAATTTATAATTTTTTCTAGTTTACCGCTGTTAAAAACACACGTATAAACACATCCTTATTTTATTCGCAAAACGCGGCTTTTACGAAAAGATGTGGTCAAAATACGCAATTTTTCCATAAATTTGCTATAAATTTCGATTATATGCTGTGGTAATATTTTTGTGAAAACTAGATTTTTATGTATAAGATTCATTTATAAGAATTTATAGGATTTGCGTAATATTTAAATTTTAAACTTAGTAATAGTTATATAGATTTCAGGTTGTTTTTCGTTGTTTGTGTGTTGTATTATTGCCTAAGCGACCATGCGTGATATATTACAATTGTGTCAATTTAGTATTCTGTGTGTGTTGGCTTTAGTGTTATATAATAACTATCATTCGATAAGTGTAAATTACAATTTTGACTCATTAATTTAGCAACTATTTCTAAATCATCTGTTATTAATGCAAAAAAACACAATTTTTGATGGTGCGATTTATTACATGCAATATGGTGTTATATTTTGAGAAATTGTCACAAAAAATAGGGGTAAACTCCCCTATTTTAATCGTCTGTCATAATACTTCCCTTTTTAAAGCTATTTCTTAATTAACGGTACTATTTTTGTTTTACCGCCCATGTAACTTTGTAGAACTTTTGGTATAGTTACTGTGCCATCAGCATTTAAATTATTTTCCAAAAATGCTATAAGAGCACGTGTGCTGGCAAGAACTGTGTTGTTTAATGTGTGTGCATAATAATTACCAGTATCAGACTTAATTTTAATGCCCAATCTGCGCGCTTGTGCATCACCAAGTGTTGAGCAAGAACCAACTTCAAAATATTTCTTTTGTCTAGGGCTCCACGCTTCAACGTCGCAAGATTTTACTTTTAGGTCCGCTAAATCACCGCTGCAGCACTCTAATGTGCGTACTGGAATATTTAGAGATCTAAACAGATCTACAGTTAATTTCCACATTTTGTCGTACCATTTCATAGAGTCTTCTGGCTTACAGATAACTATCATTTCTTGTTTTTCAAATTGATGCACTCTGTATATGCCTCGTTCTTCAATGCCATGTGCGCCTACTTCCTTTCTAAAGCATGGCGAATAACTTGTCATTTTGATTGGAAGATCTTTCTCACTGATAAATTGCCCTTTAAATTTGCCAATCATTGAATGTTCACTAGTACCAATTAAATATAAATCTTCACCTTCGATTTTGTACATCATTGCATCCATTTCAGAGAAACTCATTACTCCATTTACAACATCGCTTCTAATCATAAATGGTGGTATACAGTAGATAAAATCGTGTTCAATCATATAATCTCTAGCGTAGCTTAGCATTGCACTTTCTAGTCTTGCTGCATCGCCCATAAGATAGTAAAAGCCGTTTCCTGATGTTCGCCCAGCGCTTTCTTTGTCTAATCCGTTAAAACTGTTTAGTATATCTGCGTGATAAGGAATCTCAAAATCTGGTACTTTAGGCTCGCCGAATCTTTGTAGTTCGACATTTTCACTATCATCCTTTCCTACTGGAACGCTATCATCGATGATATTTGGTATTATCATCATTTTTTCTTTCAATGATGTACTCATCTCTGATTCGTCTTTCTCTATTTGGGCAATTTTGTCATTGATTTTATTTACTTCAGATTTTAATTCGTTGGCTTTATCAATTAATTTTTGACGCATTAATCCACCAATCTGCTCACTAAGAGCATTTCTCTTTGCTCTTAATTCGGAAATATCGTTACGCATCTTGCGCACTTTTTCATCAATTTTAATAATCTCATCTACAATCGCAATTTTATGTTCTTGAAATTTCTTTTTTAAGTTTGCTTTTACTTTTTCCGCATCGTTTCTAAAAGTTTCTATAGAAAGCATATATCTCACCTCTCAATTATTATTTATAATATTACACTCATAGCAGTTTATTGTCAATTATTTTTTCGTAAAACCTTTATTTTTGTTTTGAAAATGTTTGGTGTATGGTTATACTTTATATTGAGGTGTGAAATGATAAATAATAAATTGCAGGAAGATTATTTTCAGCAACGTAATCACGATAACATATTAAAGACCAGGGAAATATTATCTACCCTGCCTGACTTTTGTCAAGATTATTTTATAGCAATAGAAAATACAACATCTGCATTAAGTCGATTAAATTATGCTTATGATTTAAGAGTGTTTTTTTACTATTTAATGACTGAAACCAATTTATTCGAAGGTAAACGCATTCAGGATATTACTGTGGATGATATGAATATTATTGGTGCTAAACATATTGAACGATTTATTAGCTACATTGCCCAATATGAGTATAATGGCAAGTTATATACAAATGGAGAATGTGGTAAAGCTAGAAAACTGGCATCAGTACGAGCATTTTTTAAATATTTATTCAAAAATGATTTAATAAAAGCGAATAATGCTGATAAAGTTAGTATGCCTAAAAGACATGAAAAAGAAATTATCCGCCTTGAACCAAACGAAGTGGCTAGACTGATAAATGAAAGTGAAACAGGAATAGATTTAACAGGCAAACAAAAGGCCTTCCATGAACATACTGCCATTAGAGATACTGCTCTCCTCACCTTGCTTTTGGGTACTGGAATGCGTATATCTGAATGCGTGGGATTAAATGTTGATGATATAGACTTTTCAGCCAATGCACTAAAAATTACTCGAAAAGGTGGCAATCGTGTGGTACTTTATTTTGGAGATGAGGTCAGAAATGCTTTAATAGATTATCTTAAAGTTCGTGAACAAATAAAAATTGATGCAAATGAAAAAGCTTTATTTTTATCTCTTCAACGAAAACGAATGACTCCTAGAGCAATACAAAAATTAGTAAAAAAATACAGTGAAATCATTACCCCACTAAAACATATAACGCCACATAAATTAAGGTCAACATTTGGCACAGCTCTTTATCGCGAAACGCAAGATATATATATTGTGGCAGATGTTTTGGGACATAAGGATGTAAATACGACGCGAAAACATTATGCTGCAATATCTGATGATATGCGACGAAAAGTGGCTGGAAAAGTAGTCTTGCGTGACAATGAAAACAATTAAAAACGCAAAAATGCATTAAAAAATATGAAAAATATAGTATTTTTCGTATATTTTGGGCAATTTTTAAACTAAATTATCGTCGAGTGATATAAAAATACTCGGCGTTTTTATATAAAATTTTTTCTATTTCTGTATCAGTGAATCCTTTCTTTTTTAGTCCTTCAATTAAATATTGAAAATCGTTATACTTATGTAATTTTTGTGGCAAATGTTTTGTTCCAAAAAAGTCTGTACCAATACATAAATTGTCAATATTGAAATGTGTACAATAATATACTATATGTCTAATCACATCTTCAATATTTGCAGTACGTTTTGGTGTAAGAAAATTTGATACGAAATATAACCCCACAATTCCACCAGAATCTTCTATTATTTTTATTTGGTAATCTTTTAAATTTCTATTACTTCCCTCTTGTGAATAACATCCAGTATGTGAGCATATAATTTCTTTTGTGGAAATTTTAGCAACATCCAAAAAACTTCGTTCGCTTAGATGTGCCATATCTATTGTAATGTTATATTCTTGAAATTCTTTTACAATTTCTTCACCAAAAGCGGATAGTCCACAAATAGTATTTGTACCACCTGCCAAATTATTTTCGTTGTTCCAAGTCAATGATACATAAAAAGGGTTAAATTTTAGTACATTTGCGTGGTTTAATGGCGTTAGAAAATGTAAGTCTTCAATAGCTAGTATTGTTTTTTTAGTTCCATATTTAGATATAAAATCTAGCATTTCTACGACTTGTTTTTCGTTGTATTTGCTGCTCCATACAGCTGCTACTATCTTTTCTATATCTGCATGTTCTAACGAATGAATGTAATGTGTGGCAGCTTTTTTGCTTTTTTCAGTTAAAAAATCATTATGCAAATCAAAAATTTTCATAATAATAATTATGAATTATTCTATATCAATATTACAATTTAATGTCTTGTTACAAAAAAACATCCACATTTTGTGGATGTTTCTAATCTTAGATTTTAACTTGCAACATCAGATGCGCGAGTTTCACGAATTACAGTAACCTTGATTTGCCCAGGATATTCCATCTCTGTTTCAATTTTCTTAGCAATATCGCGAGCCAACAATGGCATCTTAGTGTCATTTACATCTTCAGGTTTTACTATAATACGTACTTCTCTACCTGCTTGAATAGCATATGATGTTTCTACACCTTTGAAAGATTTTGCTATTTCTTCTAACTTTTGTAACCTTTTGATATATTGATCTAGAGATTCTCGTCTAGCACCTGGTCTTGCACTTGAAATTGCATCTGCAACTTGCACTAGTATTGCTTCAATTGATTTATATTCTACACCACCATGGTGAGCTTCAATACAATGTACAACAGCTTCACTTTCTTTGTATTTACGGGCTAGTTCTACGCCGATTGATACATGTGTGCCCTCCATTTCAAAGTCTACAGCTTTGCCAATATCATGTAAAAGTCCAGCACGCTTTGCTAGTGCAACATCAACACCCAATTCACCGGCCAATAATCCCGCAATATATGATGTTTCCAATGAGTGTTTTAGCACATTTTGTCCATAACTGGTCCTAAATTTCAGTCTACCAAGCAGTTTTACGAGTTCTGGATGAAGATTGAAGACGCCTGCATCAAATGTAGCATTTTCACCAGCTTCTTTAATATCCTTTTCGATATCACGTTTAACTTTTTCAACTATATCTTCAATTCTTGCTGGATGAATGCGTCCATCTGCAATTAGTTTTTCAAGTGTTAATCTCGCCACTTCTCTTCTAATTGGGTCAAAGCATGAAATAATAACAGCTTCAGGTGTATCATCTATTATTAAATCAACGCCTGTAGCACTCTCGATTGCGCGGACGTTTCTACCTTCACGGCCGATTATTCGTCCCTTCATCTCTTCGCTAGGAAGTGATACTGAAGACACTGTAACGTCTGCTGTGTGATCAGTAGCACATTTTTGGATAGCCAGAGTTATTATGTTTCTAGCACGTTTCTCTCCTTCTTCCCTAGCTTCATTTTCTATATCTCTAACAATAATTCCTGCATCACGTTTGGCTTCTTCTACAGTCTGAGCTATTAGTTGTTTCTTAGCGTCATCTTTTGACATGCCAGCAACTTTTTCTAATTCTTTAGTAATATTTGCTTTAAGTGTGGCAATTTCATTTTGGCTTTTTTCTAGTTCTGCGCCTTTCTTTTCAAGCGCTAATTTACTGTCTTCTAATTGCGCTTTCGCCTTGTCTAGTTGATCTTCTTTCTTTTCTAAAATATCTTCCTTTTGTAAAAGTCTTTGTTGGAACTGATTTAGTTCATTTTGTTTTAATTTTGCTTCTTGTTCCGCGTTCGTTTTTAGCTTAAGCGATTCTTCTTTGGCGGCAAGTTCCGCTTCTTTTTTTATGTTTTTTGCTTCTATTTTTGCTTCTTCTATCATAGCAGTAACTTTTGCCTTGGCACTGCTATTTTGAGAACGTTGTATCAGCACGGTGATTCCATAACCACCAACTGTGCCAACAACAAGCGTTACAATTGACAGAATGACAACTGTAATTGTTGACATATAATCCTCCTTAAAATTGTTAATGTACGTTTTTTCATTTGTAGCGAGATGTATTGACATCCGCATTATTTCAAAAAAATCGTGAAAGATATTACATCATCTTCCACGATTTATTTTATCATTTACAATCATCTGTGTCAAGTTTATTCAGCCACATTATAAATTTAATAATATATTATTGATAGATTTTTTCTTTGATAGCTTCTTCTATTTCTGTCATAAGTGCAGGATTTGCCTGTAAGTATGCTTTCACATTTTCTTTGCCTTGTCCTATTTTTTCATCTTTATACGAGAACCACGAGCCAGATTTATTTATAATGCCATTTTCTATAGCAAGGTCTAAAACGCAACCTTCTTTAGAAATACCAAGTCCAAAAACTATGTCGAATTCTGCTGTTTTAAATGGCGGTGCTAATTTATTTTTGACTACTTTTACTCTTGTTCTGTTACCAACACTAGAATCACCATCTTTAATGGTATCTGTTTTTCGAACATCTAGTCTAATACTAGCATAGAACTTCAAAGCTTTACCACCAGGCGTGGTTTCTGGGGAACCAAACATAACTCCAACTTTTTCACGTAATTGGTTAATAAAAATTACACAAGTTTTTGTTTTATTTGTAATGCCGGCAAGTTTTCTTAGTGCTTGGCTCATAAGACGTGCTTGTAATCCCACATGAGAATCACCCATTTCTCCATCAATTTCTGCTTTTGGAGTAAGTGCCGCGACACTATCTACAACAATACAGTCAATTGAACCGCTACGAACAAGTGATTCTGTAATTTCAAGTGCTTGTTCGCCGTTATCTGGTTGTGATACATATAGGTTATCTATATCTACGCCCAATCTTTGCGCATAAGTAGGATCTAGTGCGTGCTCTGCATCAATAAATGCTGCCGTACCACCATTTTTTTGTGCTTCTGCGATTACGTGTAGAGCCACTGTTGTTTTACCAGAACTCTCAGGTCCGTATATTTCGATAATTCTGCCCCTTGGCATACCACCGATACCAAGAGCCATATCGAGCGTCATGCAACCCGTGGGTATAACATCAATTTTCTCGTTGCTGTTCTCCCCTAGTTTCATTATTGAGCCTTTACCAAATTGTTTCTCTATCTGTGCGATAGCCTGCTCTAACTGTCTTTCTTTTTCTGTTTTGTCCATAATTTTCTCCTTTTGTACACATAGTGTAGCACAAATAAATTATATTTGCAACTAAATATTGAACATTTGTTCAAATTTATTAAAAATTTTTTATTTTGACTCTTTTAAATATGGGAGTGCTTTTATTGTATAGTTTATACCTGAAATAATAGTTAATAGTGTGCCGATACCGAGCAGAACAATGCCTGTGTAGTATATGATATTCATTAGTATTACTACATCAACGTCTGCACATACAAGCCCAATATATAACATGAGAACCATGGATGAAGAATCTAAAAATAGTGATTTAAATTTGCCGAATTTATCAGCAGGTATTACATTGCCAGCAGCGGCAGCCACCTGTCTAATACCACCAACTAGTGTATCACGACAGCAAATAATAATTAATATTAATGATGCGCACCATGCCGGCATAATACCAAAAAATAATATCAGGATGATGGCAGTAGTTGCTACAAATTTATCTGCTATTTGGTCCATAAATTTACCAAAATTGGTTATAAGATTATATTTCCTTGCAATTTTGCCATCAATAAGATCAGATAGTGATGCAAGTATAAACAAAAATAGTGCTATAAACTTCCCTATTCCATAAGGAATTGGTAATAAAAAGAATAGTATAATAAATGGTGTTAAAAATATTCTAGTCATTGTTATTTTATTTGGTAAATTCATACTTTTACTCCTTTAATATCATAGTCTAATGTACTTGTTATTTTAACTTTTACGATATCACCCATAGATAATTCTTCATCTGCTGTAAAATATGTGACGCCATCGACATCTGGTGTTTGAAATTGTGTCCGTCCTACAAAATATGTACTATCGTCAGTGATTCCATCAACAATCACATCTAAAACCTGTCCTTTGTATTTCTTGTTGTTATTCTTACTAATATTGCTCTGTAATAATGACACAATTTTTAGTCTGCGCTCTTTCTCTTTTTCGGATACAGTTTCTTCAAAATTTTCAGCCACCGTATTTCTTTCCTTTGAGAATGTAAAAAAACCTACATTTTCTAATTTATAATCTTCAAGGAAATGAACCAGTTTTGCAAAGTCATTGTCTGTTTCCCCTGGAAATCCTAGCATAAATGTTGAACGAATAGAAATGTTGTTATCATGTAATTTTTGTACTAATGCTTCTATTTTATCAGATCTAGATTTCCTATTCATTTTCATAAGGACAGGATCAGATATATGTTGCATCGGTATATCTATATATTTGCAAATTTTAGGGTTACTTGTTATTTCTTTAATCAATTTATCATCTATGTTCTCTGGATAAGCGTACAGTAGTCGTATCCATTGTAGTTTATCAATTTTGCTGAGTCTTTGCAATAGTTTTACTAAACTTTTTTTACCATAGATATCAATCCCATATTTTGTGATATCTTGCGCCACAAGTATTAGTTCTCTTGCGCCATATTTTACCAACGATTTTGCTTCTTTTTCCAATGTTTCAATTGTTTGACTGCGATATCTACCTCTTATATATGGAATTCTGCAAAAAGTACAAAAGTTATCACATCCATCAGCAATTTTTAGGTATGCATAATGATATGGCGTTGTAATTCTGCGGTCTTTAGCATAATATAGAGTGGATTTGCCTTTTACTTTGATAATACGTTCGCCTGCAAAAATTCTATCAATTAGATCCTTAATTTTTTTATAGTGATTTATACCAATAAAGCCATCAATTTCTGTATATGATTCAAGTTCTTCTAAATCACTTTCGACCATACATCCACAAACTACTATTTTAAGATTTGGTCTATAACATTTTATATTTAAATACTCTTCTAATATCTCATGCGCTTCTATTCTGGATTTTTTTATAAATGAACAAGTGTTTATGATAAGCATATCAACTTTTTCAATGTCACCGGAAAATTGATATGCTGAGGCTAGTCTAGTGATGATATATTCACTATCAACTCGATTTTTATCGCACCCTAGTGTGATAAGACCAATTGTTTTAATTTGATTTTCCAAATGTTTTCCCCTTTGTATCAAAATGACCGAGGCTCTAGGCACGTCGGTCATTTATTTTATTGCTCGTCATTGCCGTAAATTGAGTAAAAATCTTCCATTGTAATATATACTTCACGAGGTTTTGCACCTGTCGATGGACCAATATAATTCATATTCTCCATCTGTGCTATTAATCTAGTTGCTCTATTAAATCCTATATAGAATCTGGTCTGTAACATTGATGTAGACGCTTTTTTGCGTTCGATGACATATTTAAGTGCATCTTTGAACAGTTCATCTTCTTCTCTTCCTTTTTCTCCATTATCACCGCCATCAGATGAAGTATCGCTATTGTTGTTGGTCTTTGAAATGTATTGTTCCATTTCTTCATTAAATTCGCCTTCATTATTTTCTTTTACATATTTTATGATTTCATTAATCTCTGAAGTGGTAATATATGCACCCTGTAAACGAGTAGGCACTAGTGCATCTTGTGGCGCAAACAGCATATCACCATGTCCAAGTAATTTCTCGGCACCTGGTTCTCCTAATATTGTTTCACTATCGAATCTATTACTCAATGTTAACGCTACACGCGTAGGCATATTTGCTTTTATAGTGCCTGTAACAATTTCAGTAGATGGTCTTTGTGTAGCAATTACTAGATGTATGCCACATGCACGGCCCAGTTGGGTAATACGACGAATCTTCTCTTCAATTTCTTTTTTTGCCACACTCATTAGTTCAGCCAACTCATCTACTACCATAATGATATATGGCATAATTTTTTCAGATCCGTTTTTTACCACATCTAGATTATTATAGTCTTGTAGATCGCGGACCTTAAATTGCTCAAGTACTTTGTATCTGCGTTCCATCTCTTTTACCACCCAGCCGAACGCATTTACTGCTTTATCTGGATCAGTGATTGCATTGGGTATCATCATGTGAGGCATTCCATTATATATAGGAAATTCAACACGCTTTGGGTCTACCATGATGAATTTCAATCTTTCAGGTGATTCTTTGTATATCAGACTAATAATTAAACTGTGCAAAAATATTGATTTACCAGAACCGGTAGAACCAGCCACCAGCATATGAACCATTTTAGATAAACTTTTTACAACTACTTCACCGTTTATGTTTTTACCAATGGCTATAGGTAAATTTACTGAAGAAGAGTTAAACTCTGGACTTTCTGCTAACTCTTTGAATCCAACAGTTGATCTCGGATCATTTGGCAATTCTACACCAAAAGCATTTTTGCCAGGGATAGGAGCTTCTATTCTAACACCATTTTTGGCACATAATGCTGCTTGTAAGTCGCTTTCATACGCTAAAACTTTTTTTACTGGAATACCAACAGGCATAGCCATTTCATATCTAGTCACTGAAGGACCACGTACAACATTAACTACTTTAGCATTGATTTTAAATGCTGCTAATGTTTGTTCAAGTATTTCGCTATTCTTCTTATAATCGCCACCATATTTTGATGGGTCATCAGACTGGGTTTTAAGTAATGCAATTGGTGGTGAATTGTATTTTGTATCACGTTTTACAAATGCAGGTTTATCAAATCTAGAATTTTCGCGTGGTAAATAATTATCTGCTAGTCTAGTTTGCTCTACGCGTTCTTGTGGTCTGTCAAATACTGGAGAAACTCCTCTGTCTCTTCTAGCAAAAGGACTAATATCTTCTTCATCTTTGTCGTCAGTATCGTCATTGTTATTTATGCGTGAAGAGAAACGACTCTCAACA
>Ga0310696_10008319_pt1 | contig 12117 bp, 6 predicted proteins | sample AusTroGonzalo_MG_4_FD_203885 | JGI IMG/M metagenome (GOLD analysis project Ga0310696, IMG submission 203885) | Bovine rumen microbial communities from tropical cattle in Woodstock, Queensland, Australia - Gonzalo_02 (v2) (version 2) | ecosystem: Host-associated > Mammals > Digestive system >... | reverse complement strand
TCTGCCAACCAAAGAGTCTCTGAATTGCATAATGCAGAGCATACAGCGGCATATCTGATGGAATCAAAATATCTCTGCTGATTGTTTTTCCAAACTGAACATGCCCGTACGATTTCAAAACGCGTGTCTCTTCTTTATAATAATCTGATTCATACAACGTTTCCTTCTGATATCCATCATCCTCAACGTCCAGGGGATGAAACGAATCTCTCCTCAGTTCCAGGTGCAGCCTGACAACATCGACTCCTGTGCATCTGGCTTTCCCCCAATCCACCATTTCCTCCGGAAGACTGCGGAGGCACACTTGTCCGGGATAATGTTCCAAACTAAACTGATTGATTGTATTGACAGATTGTGGACTCCTCTCCTGTAGTTCGCTTTCTATTTCAGTTTCCCGTTTCATAGGTTCCCATCCTTCCTGTATATATATTTCTCTGTCCTTTTTAAGCACATTTTCTTTCGCAATCCGTATTCTTTCCCGATATTCAGCAGAATATCGCGCATTCTCGGTGGGATGATCTCCCTGGTAAAACCCTTTTGTATACGGCATATACTGTTGAACGGCCTTTACCGTCGTATGAAGGAGTTCAGCAATTGCCTCGCTAGTCATTCCCTGCTCAAAATAGTATTTCACCCGCACACTGGTCGGGCTTGACCACAGACCTTCCGTAATCAGCGCTTTCCTGACTTTTACCTCTGAAACGTTCAGGAAAGCAGCTGCAGCTCCTATCGTCCCTTTGTCCAGATATGCTTTGATTATTTCCTGATACAGTGTCTCTGTTCGGATGTCCTTGCCCAAACTTTATCCCCTCCCATTCGTCTGTCAACCTAACTATACAAGCAAAATAACACGATCTTGTCGGAATGTCAACCTAATGTTTCTGCGTTTAACAAGGCGCATCGAAGATTGCATGGGACGGTGTGACGCGCGATCAGCACAGTACCGGTTCTTAAATAGGCTGTGCCTCTTTGAGAATCGTATTCATTGACGATAGGCTGCCGCAGCAAATTCATATCTGTTTTTGCCTAATTTGAATTTGACTATTTTTACTAATTCTGTTATGCTCTTGTTGATTCAAAGGAGGTGACCGGCAATGTTCTATTATCGGGAAGATGAATTCAAACAACTGAACCGCTTTCTGAATCATTCATCTGCCAAAGCAATGGCGATTTACGGCAAAAGGCGAACCGGTAAAACAAGGTTAATTACGGAATTTATACAGAAGGATACAAGTCATTCCGTCTTTATATACTTTCAGTGTACAAGCTATGACTATCATGCCTGCCTGACAGATTTTCTTTCGATTGTCAGAAAAACTTTTCCGGATGAAACCTATCTGCCATCCATGCCCTCTTTCAAAGACACCATGGTTGCTCTATCGAAGGCCCATTCAGAATCGCTTTGTATCATTATTGATGAGTTTCCATTTCTGGCAAAAAAGGATGAGAACGTTCCTGTCGAGTTTCAATGGATCATTGATCATGGCCTTGGTTCCATAAAACTGATCCTTCTTGGTTCAAATCTTTCTTTTATGAAGAAACAGATCGGAAACAGGGAAGCGCCGCTGTACGGACGCTTTGACGAAATCATGGAAGTGCGGCCGTTTACTTTTTCGCAGGTGCAGGCATTGTTCCCTTCCCAGGATGACACTATGAAGGTATATTCCATGACCGGCGGTGTTGCGCAATATGTCATGTTCTTTCTGGATTATCCTTCTGTGCAGGAAGCAACCGCCTCCCTGTTTTTCTCTCCGGACGGCCGCCTGATTCGGGAAGCGCCGAATATGCTGCTTCAGGAACTGCGTGATCCCACGACTTATGAACAGATTCTCCGGGCGCTCGGAGGCAGTGATAAAACCACCCCTCAGATCGCAGAACAGAGCGGCCTGGACAGCAAAGGCCTTTCGCCCTATCTGAATCGCCTTCAGGAATTGAATCTTGTGTCTGTTGTCAATAATCCCCTGTCTTCTGAAAAAAGAAAACAGCGATTCCGAATCATAGACGCGTTATTCCGTTTTCACTATACCTTTATTGAGCCGAATATGTCGCTGATCAATTCCCTGCGTGAAAAAGCAGTTGATTATGTACTGGACCACCGGTATCAGGAATTCATCGGCGTTACCTATGAGGATATCATTCGTGATAGCTGCTTTCAATATGCACTGAATCAAAGAATCCCTTTTATGCCCCGTACGATCGGCAAATGGTGGGGTCCTGTCTTTAAGAACAACGCCTGGCAGGAGTCTGAAGTGGATCTGATCGCTTATAACGATCAGCATCTGCTTGTTGGAGAATGTAAATACCGCACAAAAGCGGTCGGATTGAAAGAAATGGATGATCTGAAGCTGAAAGCTCAGTTCATTCCTGCCGGTAAACGGGAACTCTTTTATCTTCTTGCAAGCAAAAGCGGTTTCACCGTAGATATCCTGTCTCTTCAGGACCCCCATGTAATCCTGATTGATCAAATGGCCGGGGTAAATAGATCTTGATGTCTTTGGTCCGGAATCGGAGCCCTCAGACTCTCCTTCCTTCGACGACGTTTTTGATTTGCCGTTCTGACATGTCGGTAGTTCTTCACTCCAGCACAAAAGCGATATCCTCCAGGCTGGCGCTGGTTACCGACCCGTCATCATCGGAAATCACCTGCCGGATCACTTCTTTCTTCATGTCCTGCAGTTCCACAACCCGCTGCTCGATACTCTCTCCGGCGATCAGCCGGATCACTTCCACATTCCGGGTCTGACCGATTCGGTGGGTCCGGTCAGACGCCTGGTTTTCCGCCGCCACATTCCACCAGGGATCCAGATGAATCACCGTATCCGCCCCGGTCAGGTTCAGACCTGTTCCGCCGGCCTTCAGCGAAATCAGGAAGACGTCCGTCCCGCTTCCGTTGTTGAAGGCGTCCATCATCTCCACCCGTTCCTTCGCGGGGGTGGCGCCGCTGAGAAAGCTGGTCGGGATCCCCTGTTTCTCCAGCACATTCCTCACCGACTCCAGTGCTTTAACAAACTGGGAGAAAATCAGGATCCGGTGATGGGCCTCCAGGTATTCCGGAATCAGCGCGGACAGCATCTCCAGCTTTCCGCTTCCTCCCCGGTAAGCCTCCACGAACATGCCGGGATCCACGCACACCTGACGCAGCCGGGTCAGGTACGGCAGCATATCAAAAGCTTTTCCGCCCTCCTCCAGGGCTTTTCTGGCTTCCTGACGCATCGCGTCATACAGCTTTCGCTGCCCTTCGGTCATCTCGGCGGACAGGATACGCTCGTACTTCGCCGGAAGATCCTCCAGCACGTCCTCCTTCACTCTCCGGAGGATGAACGGCGCCGCCTTGCGTGCGATCACTGCCGTCTCGGCCTCGCGGAATCGGGAAAGCTCCTCAAAATAGCCGGGCATCACGAAATCAAAAATACTCCACAGATCCACCACGCTGTTTTCGATCGGCGTTCCCGTCAGGGCAAACCTGTGGGTCGCTTTCAGTTCCTTCACGGATTTTGTCTTCAGGGCATGGACGTTTTTGATATACTGCGCCTCGTCCAGCACGATATAATTGAATTCCAGTGAGTACTTGGAAATATCGTTCCGCAGGGAATCATAAGAGGTAATATAGACGGCCTTTTCATTTCCCTGGATGGAGGCAATCAGCTCGCTTCGCCTGCTGTCCGGCCCGTAGATGGCCGTCACCCTGGTGGCTCCGTCAAACCGTGTAAACTCGCTGATCCAGTTAAAAACCAGGCTCTTGGGACAGACCACCAGGCTGGGTTTTCTGCTTCGGTCGCTTTTCAGCAGGGCAATGATCTGGATGGTTTTCCCCAGCCCCATGTCGTCGGCCAGAATCCCGCCCATGCCGTATTTGGTCAGGATGGACAGCCATTTGAAACCTTCCGTCTGATAGTCACGCAGCTCGGCCTTCAGGCGCGGAACGGCGATTTCCGCTTCCTTGAAGGAACGAATCTCCTCAATCATATCCCGCAGATATTTATCCACCCGGCAGCTTCTTTCATGGGAGAAAGCTTTAATGGCATTGATCATGGAAATGGTTCTCTTCCGGTACAGATCCTTGGGGTCCATCCCGAAATCCTTTACCGTTTCCCCGAAATCCCGGGCCGTTTCGCTGTCCAGGTCCACAATCCGGTTACCGTCCAGCAGAATATATTTCCGCTTCTTCCGCAGCCCGGCGATGATCTGTTCCAGTTCAGCTTCCGTAAAGTCGCTTTTCTCCAGGAAGACGCGGGCCAGATTGTTCTGGTAAGTCACCCGGATTACCGGTTTTCCGATGGTTTTCAGTTCCTTGTTCTTCAGGTTTTCGGAAAGATACACATTTGTCAGCGTTTTCAGCCGGGTAAAGTCCATCTTGAAGAACGCCAGCACCCGGCTTTCCTCCGCCAGCACACCGTCCTCGAAGCCCAGGCTCTGGAGGAACGTTTCAAGCAGTTCGACCTTCACGCGGTCAATCCGGTCGGTCAGCCCCTCCGGCCCGATCTCCTTTTCATCCCGGAGAACGACCGTCCTGGCGGTGATTGCGCCCCTTTCGAAATCAAAGTAGGTGTTCAGCCGGATCTGACTCAGCACAAAGTCCCGCTGCACCGCTTTGTCAACGTCAAACATTTCAAAGAAACGGGAATAAATCTTTTTCAGGAAATCCTTGAGGATCGGTTTAATGCTGACCGACGGATTCTGATCGATCAGGCTGATCAGATTCATTTCCTCCGTCGTTCCCTCCACCCGGTCCAGAAAAGCATTGTCCTTTCCCTGTGCGCGTGTCAGCAGGTAGCCTTTTCCGGCCAGATTGAGAAACTCATGCTTTCCCTTGTCCAGATCAGTGGATAAAACATAGTCGCTGCTGATTTGAAGCCGGATTTTGCGCGGGTCCATCCGGATAACGCACGGCACCTCATTGTAGAAAACGGTCCGGCCGGCCAGGTTTTCAAGGATATTTCCCAGCAGCGCGTTGCTGATGGTGATATAGCGCTTGTTGTTGGATTCGGATTTGCGCCCTTTGGTATATTTCGCGGTCATCAGCTGTTTGATCACCGTCGCGTCCATTTCGTTCAGATTTTCCGGATCATGCGTCAGGATCAGGTCTTTGCCGTATTCCGCCGTCGCGCCGGTCCGGAAGGATTTCATGAATTCCGTCGCGTCCTTTACGACATACATCCGGTTTCGCCCAACCTTGAACGCCAGGGCGTTGCTCCCGTCCTGCCGGTAGAACAGCCAGTCGATCCCGACCTTCCCGCTTTCCGTATAGAGAATCTTCTCGTCTGCCAGCGCGTCGCACAGCTGCTGGTATCCCCTGGCGAATTTGCTGTTTTTCTGCTCGAACAAGGCGGTGGCAAGCGCGTCCCGGTTTTGTTCAAACACCTCGTTGTACTTGTCTTCCTTCCCTTCCAGGCAGACCTTCCGGATTTGCTCCGAAGAGTATCCGAGCTTATTGTAATAGGAATCTCTCAGCCGCAGTACGCCGTCTTTCTCGATCGCGACCAGCAGGATATTTCCGGATTCCGGGTCCGAAACGGTGAACAAGGCATACACTTCGCTGTTTTCCCGGACGATTTCATACTCGCAGGAAAACCAGGTGGTCAATTCCTTTTCCGCCTCCCCTTCCCGCGGTGTGTATTTTCCGTATATTTCCAGCTTGTTCCGGACAAAACTGAGCAGCAGCCGGTTGTCTGGCAGAAGCGCCGTCCGTTCAACGATGGCTTTTTTCAGCGTTTCATCTTTGGAAAGCCGTACCCGCTTAATGACGTGAAGGATGTATTTCCCCCGTTCTTCCGCGCTGCTGTCTGCCATCAGGTCATCCATGATGTAGCAGAAACTCTCTGTGGAAAGCGGGGTGTTCCGGATCATCTTCAGCTGATCGTCCCGTCCCAGGCTCCGGATCTCCTCTGTTGACAGGGAGTAATTCCGCAAACTGCTGTACAGTTCGATTTTCTGTTCCCTGGGAAGTCTTTCCGCCAGTTTTTGAAGAACGGATGCGGTTTCTTCTTTTTTTCCTGTCTGATCCAGTTTTTTTCCGACAGAAACGATATGCTCCGGATTGGGATCCGTCAGTTCCGCAATCTTTTCCAGAAAAGGCAGATCGCATTGTTTCGGCTCCTCCTTTCCTTCCGCGTAGTACCGGAGCAGTCCCTGCCGGTCATGCCGGTATTTCAGGAGGAACTCTTTATAATAGTTTTCCGCGTAATCCTCTTTTTCGTCCAGCGCTTTAACAGCTTTCTGGTATTCCTTCAGCACCCGTTTCAGGCAGGTCCTGTTCGACCGCCGCTGTCGGCCCTCATATTCTTCCGGATCCGCGTAGCTGCCCGAATCCAGCACCGCTTTCCTGTATCCCTCGTCTTCGAAAAGCGCCGTCAGCAGTTCTTTATAGTCGTCTTCCAGAAGGTGGGAATCATAATCATATCCGGGAGTCATCTCCAGCAGAAATTCATGAAATCTCCAGTAATAATCATCGCTGTTTGCCGAGTCCACCAGTCGGATAATGTCATGTACGTTTTCAATCATGGAAAGATCAGGAATCCTGTTGTCCAGTCTCAGCGTTTTCGTTTTCAGGTCCGATTCCAGAAAAATGGACTTGTCGACGGGAAGCTCTGAAACGACATATGTGTGCTGGAGTGCGGCAAGTCGCCGCTCCAGAAAGTCCGCCGCGGCTCTGTCATGTCCGCAGTTTCGTTTTCCGCAGTTGCAAATGACAGAATAGCCGTATGTGGCTTTTTCAACCCGGACCTGAACGTTTTCTTTCCCTATCGTCAGGCAGGCAGCCATCTGACGGTCTTTTCCGGGCACGAAGCTGCAGGATCCTTCCTTCATCATCTTCTCGTAGTTCGCCTGCGCCTGCCGGGATGAACCGCTGCCCCATCTGTCAGAGGAATACCGTTCCATCTGATCGATCGGGGAACCGTAATCGGGAATGCCCTCCCCGGATTTCAGTGTTCCGTCTTCATAGAAGCACTGCCGGTATGTATGCCCTTCGCCCTCGTCAAACAAAATGCCGAAACCGTGGCGCTGATCCAGTGTATATCTCCATCTGACGATATAAAAATGCATCTGTTTTCTCTCTCTTCCTCTTGATTTTTATCTTCATCTTTCTTGTTGTTTGTGCCTTTTCAATCCTTCTGTATTTTTTCGTGGATCAAAGATACCATCTTTTCGTTCCGGACGCAAGAAAAACGATCAGAGGATATTTCATATGGACAGAATATCCTGTATTCCTGCTTTTACGGCAGGGACAGGTGTCTGGTCTGACGAAATAGATAAGCAGCGAATCATCGTGAAAAGCGCAACGAAATCCATACGTAGGAAAAGAGGTGTTCTGAAATGAACCGGATCTGCATTGATGAAAAATGGACATTTCGAAGGGGGTTCCTGGATTCTCCCGGCATGCTGAAGGAAGATCCCGGGATCACCGTAAACCTGCCTCATGACGGGATGATCGGCACCGCCGTTACGCCTGACGCGCCTGCTCAGGCAGATATGGGCTATTTTACCGGCGGTCTGTGCAATTATACCAAAAACATTCTCATCCCGCGGGAATGGGAAAACGAATTCGTCTGTCTGCTCTTTGACGGGGCGATGATGAATGCCTCGGTGGATGTAAACGGCTGCAGGGCAGGATCACAGCACTACGGTTACGCGCCTTTTACCGTAGACCTGACAAATCTGGTCACCTTCGGCGCGGAGAACCGGATCACCGTCAACCTCAACACCAGCATGCAGCCGAACTCCCGCTGGTACACCGGCTCCGGATTGTACCGCACCGTTCATCTCCTTCACGGGCCGAAGGTCCATATCGCGCCGGACGGGATCTTCGCCCGCACCGAGGAAGTCGCGGACGGATATGCCTTCCTGAAAATCGAAACGGAGATCTGTAATGACACCGCGGAAAACCGGCTGGCGGAAGCGGAAGTGTCCCTGATCCGGGAAGATTCGGGAGAAACCGCCGCAACCGGGAAACAGGTGATCCATATCAGTGCGCGAAGCTGCGAAACCGCCGTGATCTCCCTGAATCTCCTGAATCCGATGCTTTGGGATGCGGATCATCCGGATCTGTATCGTGTCCTCGTCCGGGTCAGAAATCTCGGGAGATTCCGCACCCATTTTGAAAAAGATCCGTTGCAGCCCGTCGATGAAGCGGACGTTCTGTTCGGAATCCGGACCGTCACGGCCGACGCTGTCAGGGGTCTTCGGATCAACGGCAAAACCGTCAAATTGAAAGGCGGCTGCCTCCATCATGACAACGGATTGCTGGGTGCCGTCTCCCTGTATGAAACCGAGGCAAGAAAAGTCCGGAAACTGAAGGAAACCGGCTTCAACGCGATCCGTACCGCGCATAATCCGCCCTCCGCCGCGCTCATCGAGGCCTGTGACCGTCTGGGAATGTATGTTTTTGACGAGGCCTTTGATGCCTGGGGGATCGCGAAACGCGCGGGGGATTACAGCCAGTATTTTGATGCCTGCTGGGAAAAGGATCTGACCGCTTTTGTCCGCAGGGACCGTTCCCATCCCAGTGTGATCCTCTGGTCCACCGGAAATGAGATTCCGGAGCGGGGCGGCCTGAACAACGGGTATGCCCTGGCTGCGAAACTGGCGGACCGGGTGCGGACGCTTGACGGAACAAGGCCGGTCAGCAACGGGATCTGCTCCTTCTGGAGCGGCTTGGATGACTCCCTGGCAGAGGGAACAGACCAGTCGCAGAACGCCGGAATCGAAGATCCGGAAAACCTCTGGGAGAAAGGAACCGAACCCTTTGCCGCCCCTCTGGATATCGTGGGCTACAACTATATGGAGGATCTTTACGAACGGGATCATCTGATGTTCCCCGAGCGTGTTATTCTCGGTTCGGAAAACTTCCCGAAGGAGATCGGCTTCCGCTGGCCGCTGGTTGAAAAGCTTCCCTATGTGCTCGGAGACTTTACCTGGACCGCCTGGGACTATCTGGGAGAGGCCGGGATCGGCAAAGCGGTCAGCCTGGATCCGGGCGACCCGCTGCTGGAAAAGGGGCCATGGGCGCTGATGCCCCAGGTTTCGTCGCCTTTCCCCTGGAGAACGGCCAACGACGCGGATTTTGATATCACCGGCCGGATCACGCCGCAGGGAACCTACCGCAGCGTCATCTGGGGAAATATCGGGACCTTCCTGTATGCCTATCCTCCGGAAGCCTTTGGGAAAACAGAACTGATCAGCCCCTGGGGTTTCCCCGCGGCACAGGCCTGTTGGAATCATGAAGGGCAGGAAGGAAAGCCTGTTGAACTGCTGGTCTTTTCGGGCGCGCAGGAAGTGGAGGTCTTTGTCAACGGGCGTTCCGTCGGCAGAAAACCGATCAGCAGGGAGCGTCCCCTGCCCTGCAGCGTATGTTTTGAGGCGGTTTATGAACCGGGAAAGCTGGAAGCCGTCAGCTATACCGACGGCCGGGAAGTAAGCCGTGCCGTCCTGACAACGGCAGGCCGGCCCGCGCGTCTTCGGCTGATGCCGGAAAAAACAGCCATGAAAGCGGACGGGCACGATCTGATCTATGTGAATATTGAAGTGGTGGATCAGGAGGGAAACCTGGTTCCGGATGCGGAAGTATCGCTTTTCGCAAACGTGTCGGGCCCTGCCCTGCTGAGCGGTTTCGGCACCGGCAACCCCGTGACGGAGGAAGATTATACGGATCGGGAAACCCGGAGCCACCGGGGAACCGCCATGGCAATTCTCCGCGCCGGTTATGAACCCGGGCAGATTGTTCTGACCGTTTCGGGAGAGAACCTGTTCGAAGAAAAGCTTATGCTTTGTTGTCAGTCAAAGGAAATGCAACATTCTGGAAACCAGCCTTGAATAACCTTATGAATTGTGATAATCTCTGAATAATAAATCCGGTTGAATAATGGGATCAGCGTGTTCCGCATCTCTCGCATGGGATGTGCGAAGGGCTGAAACCGGTCAGAGAACCGGAAAAACCATAGGGAGGAAATGAAAATGAAAACGATCGAAGAACTGTTCAACGAGGTAAAGGCGGATGAGAAACTGAAGGAAGAGGGGATCGCGGCGATCCAGGAAGGTAAGCTGGGAGCTTTTATGAAGGCTCATGGCTGTAATGCCTCGGAGGAAGATGCGATCGCGTACGTGAAAGCAAGAGCAGAAAAGGCGGGCATTCCCCTGTTCTTTCTGTGATCTTTGAATTTCTCAGGCAGCCAGAAAATAATGCGCGGATACTTTTCTGCGCAGCAAGGGCGCCGGCGCTGATTGTCGCCGGCGCCATGATTATTTATCCCGTTCGTTCCGGCGTGTGGCTTCTGTTGCGGGACACGGGCGTATGACTGCTTATTCTTTGTTTGACGGATACCATTCTTCAATCAGAGCGGTGGGAATCTCAAAATACTGGTAGTCCTTCCGGTCTTCCCAGTCCCCTCCCCATTCGAAGCCATGTTCGGTAAACAGTTTGAAGCACAGATCGTCATGATCGATTTTATACGGAAAAACCGCTTCGCGGTCCAGATAGGGTTCGCCGGTAACCGGTTCCACAATGCGTTCACCGTCAACCGTTTTCGTATACGGGTTATACAGTGTGTTGATATCCACCGCCAGCCCCAGGCCGTGCTTGGACACCCTGGTGGTATGGGAAATAAACCGGAAGTTGAAGGACGATGAATTGTTGTCTTCCATGGAGCGTTCATCGTCCGCGTCGTATTCATCCACCAGGCGGATCCGCTCAATGGGATAGTTTGCTACATACAGTTGTCTGAGAATATCCAGCACATCCTCCGCGATGTGATAATTGACGATCATTTCCCCTTCATGGGTTTCCCCGTTCAGATCCACATGCAGCACATGCAGATATCGCAGGTCTTCCCGGGGAAGAGTGCAGTCATCCTTGAATGATTTCCCCTGGATCCTTTCAAATATTTCGTCCGTAATTTCAGAGATCCGGAACGAAGCATCCGGATTCGGTTCACTTGATTCCGCGCAGGCCGTGCCCAGCAGCAATACAGCAGCCATCACAGCAGCCAATAATGACCTTTTCATACGATTTCTTCTCCTCTTTTTCCATCGTCATCCATTGCTTCTGTTGTCGGCATCATGATCGCTCTTCTGTTGTCTGCGTCTTTTCAATGCTCCTCGACGTGTTCGCAAGCACGCATTGTTGCGTGAAGACATCCGTGGGCGCTGCCCGATTCTTAAAAGGATATTCGCCAGGCCCTGCTCTTCATCCGAAGCATTTTCGGTCAGACTGAACGGATCGACCGGATTTCCCGGCACGGTCAGTCGGATCTTGTTTTTTGAGATTCCTCCGCCGTAATCCACGGTGAATTCCGCATCTCTTCCGAAAGCGCTCATATAATTGAGCAATACTTCCTCAATCGAAAGCCTCGTATGAATCCGGTCTTTGGATTCCGTTTTTTTTTTTTTCAGAAATGCATCCGCTTCCTGGCAGACTGCATCAATATTAATCTCATTTAGTTTGTATTTCATTTCATCAGGCTTCAAAGCCTGCGCTCGGGTTGATTAATCATCGTCGTCATCATCGTCACCGTCATCCGAGTCATCCGAGTCATCTGCCGCATCGTTTTTCGGGTCGCTTTGCGTTGCTTGCTGCTCGTGGCTCTTGTTCATATTAAATACAGGGTTGACCTTGCTGTTATTGAGGATGATCACATTTCCTTCCTCGTCAGTGATCTTTGTGGTACGGATGCCCATATCCGTGACATGGCCCTTTACTTTGGAAACATACACATAGTCGCCCACGTGGACGGAGCCCTCAATCATCATGAAGAAACCGGCAAGCAGGTCGGAAGCCATACTCTTGGCGCCCATGCCGACAGCGATGGAAACGACGCCGGCTGAGGCCAGCAGCACCGTGGTGTTCACGCCGAACATATCAAGAATGTCGAAGAACAGGAAGATACAGGCTGCATAGGAAACAAGACTGCCGGCCATCCTGGTGATCGTCCTGGACTGGAGGCTGAGACGGCCTTCCACTCGCCGCAGCACCGCCCGGACCAGGAATGTGATGAAGAGCGTAACTGCAAGAGTGAACAGGGCCGCCCAGAGGGAAAATAAATTCACGCCCTTGGACCACTGTCCGCTGAAGACATAGTCAAAGGATGTCCACCAGCCGCTGGCGGAAGCAATCAAAGCAAAGAT